>Ga0136614_10001107_pt1 | contig 15335 bp, 15 predicted proteins | sample AntDrymUQ2792106_2_FD_106643 | JGI IMG/M metagenome (GOLD analysis project Ga0136614, IMG submission 106643) | Polar desert sand microbial communities from Dry Valleys, Antarctica - metaG UQ279 (21.06) | ecosystem: Environmental > Terrestrial > Soil > Desert | place: Antarctica: Dry Valley... | reverse complement strand
CTGACCGCTACCGGCACACCGGCGCTCTAGCCGCGACAACTCCACAGGCTGCCGCCTGATGCGTCAGTGTATCTCAACGGCTGACGCTCACGTCTGTTGATCTGATTACTTATGCCGTGCTCACATCAACAAAAAGCCTCCTCTGATTTCAGAGGAGGCTTTTCACACGCCTGACGTTCTGGATTTGTTTCCCTAACCTTTCAACTTCTTCACTTCCTCGGTCAGCGTCGGAATCACATCGAACAAATCGCCGACGATCCCGTAATCGGCGATGTCGAAGATGGGCGCCTCCGGGTCTTTGTTGACAGCCACGATGGTGCCCGCGTTCTTCATCCCGACGAGGTGCTGAATCGCGCCGGAGATGCCCAGCGCGATGTAAAGTTTTGGCGCCACCGTCTGCCCCGACGAACCGATCTGGCGATCAATCGGCAGCCATCCGGCGTCACAAATCGGGCGCGACGCAGCCAGGTCACCACCGAGCGCGGCGGCCAACTGTTCGGCCAGCGCGATGTGCTCCTGACTCTTGATGCCGCGTCCAATGGCGACGATCACATCAGCCTTCGACAAATCGACGGCCTGCTTTACTTCCTGGAAGGCGGGTTCCGGATGCATCCGCACTTCGCCAATCTCAACCGCCATCGATTCAACCGGCGCGCCCGTCCCCTTCTCCGATTGTTCGCCGCGAAAAGCCCCCGATTGGAACGTGGCAAAGACCGGCGACTCGTCTTCTGTGACCACGTCGGCGTCGATTTTGCCGAGAAAGATACGCCGCGAAAAAACCACGCTCCCGCCGTCGTCCGCCGCGAAGCGCAAACAATCGCTGACGACGCTGCGACCGAAGCGGGCCGCGAGTTTCGGAGCGAAGTCGCGCACCAGGTAAGTGTGCGGCATGATGACGTAACGCGGGTCGAGCGCACGGACGACGTGCTGCATCGCGTCGGTGTAAGCGTCGGGCGTGTACTCGGCCAGTTTGTCATTTTCCGCCGAGATAACTTTGTCGAAGTTGAAGGCGGCAATCTCCCGCGCCAGCCCCGCGTCTTTGTTGAGCACAACGGCGGTGACGGGCTGTTTGAGCGACGTGCCCAACTGCTGCGCAGCGGCAATCGCTTCGAAAGTGATTTTATTAAATGCGCCGGCGCGGTGCTCGGCGAAAACCAGAATACCGTTACTCATTCCTTACCTTTGATTGAACAACGCTCGTTGAATTTTTTGAAGTACCTGAGCAAAAGCGATGCGGTACGAATGTTGAATAATAGCGTCGTCAGCATTGCTTTCACTTTTGCTTTTTAGTTTTGCCTAACCGCTTAAATGATCCTCGCCTCGCTGCGCAGCTTTTCCGCCAACTGCACGGCGCCCGCTTTGGCGTCGCCATTGCCGAGGAACTGCGTCTGCTTGGTCTTTTCGGGGAAGTAGATTTTCGTGACTCGCTGATGAGACCCGCCGTTCGGCGCAGCAGAGGCGGGCGTGACCTCTCTGATCTCCTTCTTCTTCGCGGCCATGATGCCCTTCAGCGTGGCGTAGCGAATCTGGCTGATGCCGGACTGAATCGTTAAGAGCGCGGGGCGCGGCATCGTGTACCATTGATACCAACCGTTCTCCAACTCGCGCTTGACGCGCAACTGTTCGCCCGACGCATCAACCTCAATGACGATGGTCGCGTGCGGCATGCCGAGCAGTTCGGCGAGAATCACGCCGGTCTGCGCAAAGCCGTAGTCGTCGGACTGCAACCCGGTGAGCACCAGGTCGGCCTGCTCGCCCTTAATCGCTTCGGCTAAAATTGTCGCCGCCGCAAAAGGGCCGATGTGCGCCAACTCGTCGCCGACAACGTGAATCGCCCGGTCCGCGCCCCGCGCCAGCGCGTCTTTAATGACACTCTTCACGCGCGTCGGACCCATCGAGCAGACGACCACTTCGCCGCCTAGTTTTTCTTTCAGACGCAGAGCCTCTTCGAGCGCGTAACCGTCCGACTCATTGACCTCGTAAGTCAGGTCGGCTTCTTCGATCCACGTCGCAGCTTTGTTAATACGCAGAATCGCATCCTTATTCGCGACCTGCTTCATCAAAACGATTATCTTCATAACAGTTTTCAGTTTTCAGTTTTCAGTTTTCAGTTTCAGCAGGACGATTCCAACTGAAAACTCAAAACTGAAAACTGAAAACTCATTCCTCGTAACGTTTGAAAAGTAGTGCCGCGTTGGTTCCACCGAAGCCGAAGCTGTTCGACAGCGCGTAAGTGATATGAGCCTCGCGGGGTTCGTTCGGAACATAGTCAAGGTCACAGTCCGGGTCCGGGTTGACGTAGTTAATGGTCGGCGGCAGTTTGTCGCGGGTGATCGCGAGCACCGAGAAGACGGCCTCGATCCCGCCTGCCGCGCCGAGCAGGTGGCCGGTCATTGATTTGGTGGAACTGACTGCCAGCTTGTAGGCGTGTTCGCCGAATGCCCTCTTAATCGCGAGCGTCTCGAACTTGTCGTTGTAGGGCGTCGAGGTGCCGTGCGCGTTGATATATTCGACCTGTTCAGCCGTGACGCCGGCATCGCGCATCGCCATCTGCATCACACGCATCGGCCCCGCTGCGGTTTCGTCCGGCATCGTGATATGGAAGGCGTCGGCGGTGTTTCCGTAGCCGACCAGTTCGGCGTAAATGTGCGCGCCGCGAGCCCGCGCCGTCTCCAATTCTTCGAGGATCATCATCCCCGCTCCCTCACCGATGACGAAGCCGTCGCGGTCGCGCTCAAAGGGTCGCGAGGCATGCACGGGATCGTCGTTGCGCGTCGACATCGCGCGCATCGCCGCGAACCCGGCGACGCTCATCGGAGTGATTGCCGATTCCGCGCCGCCGCAGATCATCACATCGGCATCGTCGCGCTGAATGATTTTGAAGCTGTCGCCGATGGCGTGCGCGCCCGCCGAACAGGCCGTTGCGGTCGCCGAAATCGGCCCCTTCGCGCCAGTGCGGATCGAGACTTGCCCGGCGGCCAGATTGACGATGGCGGAAGGGATAAAGAAAGGCGAGACGCGGTGCGGGCCTTCGTTCAAAAGCTTCGAGTGCTCGCGCTCGATGGCCCAGAAGTCACCGATGCCGCTGCTGATGTATGTTCCGACGCGCTCATCGTTCTCGCCAGTGATGGCGAGGCCGCTATCTTTCAGCGCCTCGTCGGATGCGGCTATCGCGTAGTGGATGAAGGCACCCATCTTCCGCGCCTCTTTCTTTTCGATGAAGCTGAGCGGGTCGAAGTCCTTGACCTCGGCCGCAATTCGCACGGAGAACTTCTCAGTGTCAAACTTCTGTATATAGCCGACGCCGCTCCGCCCAGACATGATGGCGGACCAGCTATCCTCGACTGTATTGCCGACCGGGGTCACGAGGCCGAGTCCCGTGACAACAACGCGACGTTTCAAAATCGGTACTCCTCCACGCGGGAAGTTGATGGTTGCCGGATGTGATGCGCACATCGTGAATGGCGGACCGGGCCGCCACGGGTCAAATGTTTAGACGCGGCCCGCGCGAAACAAATCGACAGCCGATGGCACCCACTCTCGCGCCATCGTCCGGCCCGCTCGCGGTGCCGGAAAGACTACTTGTTCTTCTGCTGGTCGATGTAGTTGTAGGCGTCGCGCACGCTCTGAATCTTTTCGGCGTCCTCGTCTGGGATTTCGATCCCAAACTCCTCCTCAAAACGCATCACGAGTTCCACTGTGTCGAGCGAGTCGGCGCCCAAATCGTCGATGAACCGAGCGTTCGGAGTCACCTCGTTTTCGTCCACGCCCAATTCGTCCACGATAATCTGCTTCACTTTGTTCTCGATCTCTTGATCGGGCATAACTGTTCTGCTACTCTGTCGTTTGAAAGTAATAAAGCTTTCTGTTGCGTTACCTTGACGGCCCTACCTAAGTAGCAAGGCAAAAGTAAAAAGGTAATAGGCAAAACCGCTGTCCGGCATCATGCCCCATCTGGTTACGGGTTTTACTCATTTACCCCTTTTGCCTTTTGCCTTTTTACTTTTGCCTTCTTAACTTATGTTACTTGACTCGCAAAGCGCGGCTCACAAATTAAGTCCCGCGCGGGCCGCGTGCAAGCTCGCCGCGTCCTCGACGTTAAAGCAATTGGCATCGGGAATCGTTTTTCGCGCCAGAGCCGAAAGAACTTTTCCGGGGCCGAACTCGACGAACGTCCGAACACCGGCCCGCGCCAGCAACTCCAATGTTTCAAGCCAGCGCACCGGCGACGACACCTGCCGGATAAGCGCGTCGCGTGCTTCGCTCCCGCCTCGAATCGCGATGGCATCCACGTTTGTGACCAGCGGGCAACGCAAATCGCCAAACTTCAGTTCACTTAAATCAGCAGCCAGACGCCTTTGCGCGGTCTCCATCAGCGCGCAATGGAAAGGGGCGCTGACATTCAGCTTCACCACTTTCTTCGCGCCGCGCTCTTTGACCAGCGTGATCGCGCGGTCGACGGCCGCCGCGTGACCGGCAATGACTACCTGCTTCGCCGAATTGATGTTGGCGGGGCTGCAAACTTCACCTTGTTGCGCCTCCTGGCAGGCATCCAAAACAACCTGCAAGTCCGCGCCGAGAATCGCCGCCATCGCGCCGACACTGACCGGCACGGCCTCCTGCATGTAACGCCCGCGCGCACGCACCGTCCTTACGGCGTCGGCCAAAGAAAGCGCACCGGCCGCTACCAGCGCACTATACTCGCCGAGGCTATGGCCCGCGACATACTCCGCCGTGTGATCGGGAACCTCGCTCTCGAACGCACACCACGCCGCGACGGAGGCGGTTAGAATCGCCGGCTGTGTGTTCTCCGTTAACTGTAAATCCTCGGCGCTCCCTTCAAAGCACAGGCGCGAGAGCGGGAACCCGAGCGCGTCATCCGCTTCTTCAAAGACCGCGCGTGCCGCCGCAAAATTCTCCGCTAAGTCGCGGCCCATTCCGGGGTACTGTGACCCCTGTCCGGGGAAGATGCAGGCGACGCCACCGTTCATAGCATTGATTTTCGCAACCAAAGATTCAGCGTCGAAATTCCGAGCCGTACAAATCTTCTGAGCAAAAGTTTCAGCTATAAGAATCGAACAAACGCCAGCGCACAGTTTTCAGTTTTCGCTTGTCAGCTCAAAACTTAAAACTGGAAACTGAACACTGTTTACTTTTGCCTTCCAGCTTTAAGTGCCTCACCACTTGAGAGCGACCGCGCCCCACGTCGCGCCGCCGCCGAACGAGACCAGCAACACCAGGTCGCCGTCCTTCGCCAGCCCCTGTTCGAGACACTCGTCGAGGGCTATCGGGATCGACGCCGAAGACGTGTTGCCGTGCATCGCGATGTTGGAATAAACGAACTCGGAATCGACGCTCAGTTTCTCAGCAACGGCATCAGTGATCCGCTGGTTTGCTTGATGCGGAACGAAGAGCCGCACCTCGTGCGCGCCGTACCCCGCTTCCGCCAGCACCTCGCGCGCGATGTCAGTCATCGAGCGCACCGCGACCTTAAACAACTCGTTGCCGCGCATCTTGAAATAGTGCATTCCACTGCTTAGAGTCTCGGCGGTCGGCGGAACGCGCGTGCCACCGCCCGGAGCAAAGAGCTGTTCGGCGTAACGGCCGTCCGAGCGGATACGTGCGGCAAGAATGCCGCGGTCGCCCTCGACCGGGCCGAGCAGCGCCGCCCCCGCCCCGTCACCGAAAATAACGCACGTTCCGCGGTCGGTGTAATCGACATAACGGGTCAGCAGTTCTGCGCCGATGACAAGGGCGTAGCGCGATTGCCCGGTGCGGATCATTTGATTGGCGAGTGTCAGGCCGTAGATGAAACCAGAGCAGGCGGCGGCCAAGTCAAAAGCCGCGGCGTTATGCGCGCCCAACTCGGCCTGAATCAAGCAGGCGGTCGAAGGAAGAATTTGATCGGGGGTCACAGTGGCGCAAATTATCAGGTCGATTTCCGAGGCGTCGATCCGGGCGCGCTCGACGGCCTGGCGCGCCGCCGCGACTGCGAACTGCGATGTGTACTCACCGGCGGCGGCCCTGTGACGCTGCTTGATGCCGGTGCGGGACGTGATCCACTCGTCGGAAGTCTCGACCATCTTTTCCAGATCGGCGTTAGTCAGCACGCCCTCCGGGTAGGCGCGCCCGGTGCTCAGAATGCCGGCGTTGATCCCCGCATTTGTCTTAGTCATGAATTCTCGCCTCCTCCGACACCATTACTCCACCGCAACTTGCAAAAGCTGGAGTTCGCGCGCGTTCGTCTCGGCGATTCCCTGCTCGATGCGCCCCGCCGCCCCTTGTTCAGAGAACTCTTTGACGATCCGCACGGCGTTGCGAATCGCGCGCGCGTTCGAACTGCCGTGGCAAATCACCACGATCCGCCGCACGCCGAGCAGCGGCGCGCCACCGTGCTCCGAATAATCGAGCCGCTTTTTCAGTCTCTGAAACGCAGGCCGCGCCAGCATCGCGCCGGCCTTCGTGATCGCCGAAGAAATCAATTCGCGCTTAATCATCGAGAGCACGGCGTCCGACAACCCTTCAGACAGCTTCAGCATGACGTTGCCGGTAAAGCCGTCGGTGACAATCACGTCGACCTCGCCGGTGAACACGTCTCGTCCCTCGACATTGCCGACGAAGTTAAGCGACGACAGATCGCGCAGAAGCGGGAACGCTTCCTTCGTCAATTCGTTCCCCTTCGCCTCTTCCTCGCCGATGCTCATCAACCCGACTGCGGGCCGCGGCGTTCCCATGACAGTGCGTGCGTAAGCATCGCCCATAATAGCAAATTGCGCCATGTGGTGCGGCTTACAATCGGCGTTGGCGCCGACGTCTAAAAGTAGAATCGGTTTACTAGCCTTCGTCGGAATTAGCGCGGCCAGCGCTGGACGGTCAACTCCTGGCAGCATCCCGATGACCATTTTGGCCGTCGCCATCGCCGCGCCGGTGTTGCCCGCTGAAACGAACCCGTCGGCCAATCCGTCGGCGACCAATTTCGCGCCGATGCGCAACGAGCTTTTCTTCTTCCGCCGGACCGAGGTCGCGACCGGGTCGTCCATCCCGATCACTTCCGCCGCTTCGACGAACTCGATTCCGCGGTCGCCCTGCCGCCGCCACCCGCAGCGGCGCAGTTCCGGCTCGACGACTTCGGGCTGCCCGACAAGGATGACGCCGACATTTAAGTCACGCGCCGCCGCCATCGCGCCGTCCACTTCTGGGTGCGGCGCGTGGTCGCTGCCCATCGCATCGACCACGACTTTGCCAGTCAGTTGACCTCGGTGATAACTCATGTTGGGCGAAACACTCTACCCGCTTCCGGCGCCCCGCGTGACCGTCAGGCTATATCTGTTGGTCGATCTTGACCACTTCGCGCCCTTTATAAAAACCGCACTTCGGACAGACGCGATGCGGCAGGCGCGGCTCCTGACAGTTCGGGCAGATGGTCGTCTGCGGGGCGCGCAGAGCGTCATGCGCCCGGCGTTTGCCGGTGCGCGATTTCGAGTGACGACGTTTCGGATTAGGCATGATTCAATACTCCGTCTGAAAATTGTCAGTGGTCAACCGCGAACGGTTTTTGAAAGTGATTGATGAAATAAGACTCGTAATTTACTCAAAAGTGACAGGTAAATCGTGACAGGTGACAGGACAGTTTGCATGCTGTGCCGCATGAGGACGAGTCCTGTCAGCCAGCATCTTGACCAACAAACTGTGGCTCCGCTCGCAAAAACTCACGTGCCTTAACGCTTTCTTGTCACCTGTCACCTGTCACCCGTCACGTTTGAGTAATTTAAGCGCCGCCGGACTCTGCTGCTTACTGCTGCTTCGGCTTCAGCGCGGCCAGCGCCGCCCACCGCGGGTCAACCTCTTCACGCCCGCACCCGCAGGGTTCGGTATTCAAATCGGCACCGCACACGACGCACAGCCCTCTGCAGTCTTCGCGGCATAAGAGGCGCGTCGGCAGCGCCAGCAGCACCTGCTCGCGCATTAACTCATCGATGTCGATAGAATCGTCGGGGTAAAACGAGAGATCGAGATCGGGCGCTTCTAACTCAATTCCTTCTTCTTCGGTCGCCTCGTTCAGCACCTCAGCCGGCATGTAAGGCGCGTCGAACTCGACCTCGATTGGTACGATCAACAATTGCGCGCAACGGTCGCACGGCGCTTCGACGCGCGCCGCAATTTTACCGCGCAGACGAACTTTGCTTCCCTTGCGCTCGGCGCTCCCCTCGACCTTCGCGCCGGGCAGCAAATGCACATGCTCGTCGTTCAGCGAAAGCTCGTCCGGCCCGTACGTGTGAGCGTAAGTTTCGCCCCCTGATTCGAGCCTGTCGACCTCAATTCGCATCACTTGCCCCCACTGTGAATGCGGCGCGCGAAACGCTGATGCACGCAAAAGGTGCAATTATAGCGGCCATCGCGCGAGTGTCAACGCGCCGCGGCGGGTTTAAGGGCATCCGCTTGGAGCACGGCGGCCAAACGCCCGTCCCCGCCCGTCACGAGCCGGCGCTTTTGTCCGGCTGCGACGCTGAACAGTGAAGGCGGCGGCACCTTACCGGATTTCATGACCCGGCGGCGGGCGGCGGCGTACCGGGGTTCCGCTTCATTGATCGAGTGCGCGGCGTCGAAGGCCGCGGCGGCGCGCACTCGCTCACCGAGGCTGAGATGCACCAGTCCGAGCAGATAGAAAGCCTCGGCGTATTGCGCGTCGACCTCCACCGCTTTGAGCAGGTGGCGCAAAGCGATGCGATGTCGATTGAGTTGGTGGTAGGCCAGGGCGACGACGTAATGCGCCTCTGGACATTGCCGCGCGGCGAGCGCGTGCTTAAACTCAACGAGCGCCTGCTTCCACTCGCCTTCGACGGCGAGTAGCCTGCCGAGCGCGTAGTGCGCTGCGTATGAACCGCCCGCGCGGCGCAGAGATCCACGCAGCAGCTCTTTCGCGCGCGACGATTCGCCATCGTCGGCGCAGGCCAGGCCGAGCAGCAGACGCACGCGAGCGTCCGCCGGCTCTGAAGCATGCGCGCGCTCAAGATAGTCCCGCGCCAGCGCCATTTTGCCGCGCCGGTAAAAGTGTTCGCCGAGGTAACCGTTCAGCGCCGCGTTGTCGGGCGCGATGGCGGCGGCTCGTACGAGCGTGCGGACGCCGACGCGCTCTCGCCCCTGCCGAATCGCGGCGCAGCCTTCGGTAACTAATTGTGACAGCAGACCACGCTCGGCGCCGTGGTAGCGCGTCAGGGTGCGTGCGCGCACTTCTTCCAGACGGGCGGCGGCTGCCTGCGCCTCGTCGTCGCGCTCGCATCGACCGCGCCATTTCGTTTCCAGCGCCGAAGAACTGACGGCCTTGGTTTCGACGAGTAGGCTGACGAGTGATTCGAGTAGCGCGTGATCCGCTTCCGAGGCGCGAGCCTGGCGCAGCACCAAGCCGAGCGCTTCCTCCAGCTTGCCGGCCAGCCGCGCGATTCTGTTCTCCAACGCGGAGACGCGCTCCAGCATGTGCTCGTCGTGCCCGTCGGTGAAGGTCGTTTCATCTTCGTAGCGAACTGCCGAAGGCTCGACCACCAGCATCAGGCGCGTGCCACACCGCGCGCAGTGTTCGCGCCCGAGGGCGTTCGTCGCGAGGCACCGCTGACAATGAATTTGTCCGCCAAGAGTTGTCATCAATTAAATCACTTTATGGATTGAGTGGTCGGGAGATAGGTGTTTCGGGCAACCTTGTCATAACGTAACTCACTTTTCGTATTCGTAGAAGCCGCGCCCAGTTTTCTTTCCGAGCCAGCCCGCGTCGACGTAACGCTTCAGCAACGGGCAGGGACGATATTTCGGGTCGCCAAGCTCTTCGTGCAACACGTTCATAATTGCCAGACAGACATCGAGGCCGATGAAGTCGGCCAGCGTCAGCGGCCCCATCGGATGATTCATACCGAGCTTCATAATGCCGTCGATGCTTTCGCGCGTCGCGACGTTTTCGTGAAGTGCGAAGATCGCTTCGTTAATCATCGGCATCAGAACACGGTTCGAGACGAATCCCGCCGAATCGTTGCATTCGAGTGCCTGCTTGCCCATCTGCTCGGTGAGCGCGCGCGTGCGTTCGTAGGTTTCGTCCGAAGTGGCGAGGCCGCGAATAACTTCGACCAGTTTCATCACCGGGACGGGATTCATAAAGTGCATGCCGATTACTTTGTGCGGGCGCCGCGTCGCCGCTCCGAGTTTCGTGATCGAGATTGACGAAGTGTTTGAAGCGAGTATCGCCGCGGGCGACGCAACTTCGTCGAGCGCGCGAAAGACTTCTGTTTTGATTGCCAGATTCTCAGTCACCGCTTCGATAATGAAATTAGCCGGGGCGAGCGCGGCGAAATCGGTCGTCGTCGTAATGCGCTCGATCACGTCGCGCTTCTCCGCCGGCTGCATCCGCTCTTTATCGACATCACGTTGCAGGCTGCGGTCGACGGCCTTTAAGCCACGCTCAAGAAATTCTTCTTTCACATCACGCAGCACCACCTGATAGCCGGCGCGCGCCGCGACCTGCGCGATGCCGTTGCCCATTGTCCCCGCGCCGACGACGCCGATAATTTCGCTCACGACCAAATCAACTCCTTGAGAATTCTGCTCAACAAAAATCGGTGACAATCAGAATGTATTGCTTGTGCGGTCTATGTGTTCTCGGTCAAACATTTCATTCATGTGCTTCGTGTAATTCGTGGCTTAATTCTTTTGCTTGAAGTCTATCGAAGCAATCCAATGCCGCTGTTCAGCCGCGCCGAGCGAGCAGCCTCCGCCGACCTCATCGATGAAGGCTGCATGAGAATGAAGCTACCGAGGCGTCGCGCTGCAACAGCTTGTTCGGTGCGGTCTATAAACAACGTGGCGCTTACATGTCTTCTGGCTTGAGGCCGGTCTTCTTGGCAATCCGAGCTAACATCTTCGGTCCGATCTCTTCTTTGTCATGGAAGGCGAAGATAACGTCAGCCCAACCGAGACGTGAGAGAACTTTGTGAGATGTGCCGGACTCGCGCTTGATGCTCCATCCGATGCGAAACAGCGTCGCCAGTACCCGCCTCGCTTTTGCCGATGACCACTGGCTCATGCCGCAGCGAACGTGATGCTCATCATCTCACGAGCACCTTCCCCATGTTCAAGTTGATCTGCGAGCACACGCAAAGCGAGCGCTTGAGCTTTAGCGATAGCCTCTTCATGTGTCTGCCCATAAGCGAGCACGCCTGGTAGTTCGACCACCTCCGCCAACCAACGTCCATCCTCTTCTTGTTCATATTCAATCGTGTACTTCATCAAGGTAAGCACCTCGCATTGAATCTTAGCACAGCACTCAAGACAGGTAAGCACCGAACGCTTGTTCGGTGCTCGCTCCCCAACCGCCTGTGATAACGACCACCGTTTACCGCTCGACCGCCATTGCGACCGCGTTACCGCCGCCGAGGCACAGCGCCGCGAGGCCGCGTCGGACGTTGCGCCGCTTCATTTCGTAGAGCAGCGTCGTCAGCAGACGCGAGCCCGACTGCCCGATGGCGTGACCGAGCGCGACCGCGCCGCCGTTGACGTTGACGCGCTGCGGGTCGAGGCCAAGCTCTTTCGTGATCGCAATCGCCTGCACCGCGAAGGCTTCGTTCAACTCAATGAGGTCGACTTCATTGAGCGACCATCCGGCCTTCTTCAAGACTTTGCGGATCGCTTCGACCGGGGCCATCATCACCAGTTCTGGTTGAATGCCGGAGGTGGCCTGCGCGGCGATGCGCGCCAGCGGCTCGACGCCGAGCGCGCGGGCGCGTTCGAGCGATGTGACGACCAGCGCGGATGCGCCGTCGTTGACGCCGGGCGCGTTGCCGGCGGTGACGGTGCCGCCCTCCTTCTTAAACGCCGGCTTCAGTTTGGTCAGCGCTTCGAGCGAAGTGTCTTCACGCACCGATTCGTCGGTGTCGAAGACAAGCGCCGCGCCTTTTTTCTGCGGGACTTCGATGGGCAGAATCTCATCTTTGAACTTCCCGGCCTTGATTGCCGCCGCTGCCTTATGGTGCGAGTTGAGCGAATACTCATCCTGCTCGGCGCGTGTCACGTGGTATCGCTCGGCGACGACTTCGCCGGTGTTGCCCATGTGGTAATTTTCGAAGGCGCACCATAGTCCATCGTTAATCATCGCATCGACCAGCACGCCGTTACCCATCCGATAGCCCTCGCGCGCCTTCGGCAGCACATACGGAGCGTTCGTCATTGACTCCATCCCGCCGGCGACGACCACTTCGGTGTCGCCGAGTTTGATGCCCTGCGCGGCCATCATCACCGCCTTCAGCCCCGACCCGCAGACCTTGTTGATGGTGACGGCGGAGACACCGAATGGTATGTCGCCGTTGAGCGCCGCCTGCCGCGCCGGATTCTGACCGAGGCCGGCCTGAATGACGCAGCCGAGGATGACTTCGTCGACATCTTCGGGGCGGACGCCCGCGCGCCGCACGCTTTCGCGCACGACCAGCGCGCCGAGGTCGGTTGCGGAAAAGTCTTTCAGCGTTCCCTGAAACTTGCCGGTCGGTGTCCGCACCGCGCTGATGATCACAGCTTCTTTGTTGTCTGGCATAAACGCACCTCAAAATCTAAATAGAAAAATCAGAGCATGGTAAGTAGAAAGGCGAAAGTAAAAACCAGTCATGACGGTCACAGAGAAAGGCGCTGAACTGTGTGTTCTGCATTCCATATTCTATGTTCCGTATTCTGTGTTCTGTATTCTGCATTTGGTGCTAAGGATTCATCACTTCGATTCACTATTGACCATCGTTGATGAGGGTGTCAAGCATCGACTTCGTTCCCGGCGGGCGCGACCAATTGAAATAAAATGATGGCGGATGTTAGACTCTGCGCCGCTTTTCATCCGCACACCAAACGACCGCGTGACGGGTGGAGTGTGAGCATTATCAAGCCGGCCTGCGAACCGATTTTCTGACCGACTTGAGCGGGTCTCACCTCCACTGTCAAACTTCGGTAATAAACTTATGCAAGCACTCATTCTCGCAGGCGGCAAAGGCACGCGACTCCGACCATTGACGGTCTACACACCGAAGCCCGTCGTACCGATTTGCAACCGCCCGTTTCTGCTCTATCAAATCGACACGTTGCGACGCGCCGGAATCACGCACATCACGCTGTCGCTTTCCTACCAGCCGCTGAAGATCGAACAACAACTCGGCGACGGCTCTGATTACGGCGTCAAGATTACCTACACCGTCGAGCCGCAGCCGATGGGCACCGCCGGCGCGTACAAATTCGCCGAGGAGTTGATCCGCGAGCCGACCGTCGTCTTCAACGGCGACATCCTCACCGACCTCGATCTTGAAGCGGTGATCCGCGAGCATCAGGGGCGGAAGGCCGCAGCGACGGTGGTTCTGACGCCGGTTGACAACCCCAGTTCTTACGGACTCGTCGAGACGGAGTCTGATGGACGCATTCGCCGCTTCCTCGAAAAGCCGAAGGCCGACGAGATCAGCGTCAACACGATCAACGCCGGGACGTACGTGCTTGAACCGCACATCCTCGACTACGTCCCGGCGGGTGAACCGTACTCTTTCGAGTACGGTTTGTTCCCCGATTTGTTGAAGCGCGGCGAAAGCTTCTATGCCCACATCCCACAGCAATCTTATTGGATCGACATCGGCACGCCCGCACGTTACATGCAGGCGCACCTTGACCTGCTCGCCGGACGGGTCGCGTGCACAGAGTTGCCCGCACGGCGCGGCGAGTTTGATTCGGCAACCGCCGCCGAGATCGACGAGTTGTCGATGATCGCCGACGACTGCACGATCAAGCCCGGCGCGCAGATCATCAACTCGGTGCTCGGCCAGGGGTGTCACATCGAAGAAAAGGCGCGCGTCGAAAACTCTGTCATCTGGCCGCACACGCGCGTCGGCACAGGCGCGCAGGTCTTCGGCGCGATTATCGGGCGCGGCTGTCACGTCGGGCGCTCGGCTCAGGTCGGCGCGGGTGCGGTGCTCGGCGACAAGTCTTCGTTGACCGACTACACACAGACCGGAGGTGCGCTGTGAGCCGACTCTCCGCACTCACGCCGATCCGCTTCGGCACCGATGGCTGGCGCGCCGTCATCGCGCACGAGTTCACGTTCGCCAACGTCGAACGAGTCGCACAGGCTTACGCGGATTACCTGCGCCAATCACACGAGCGACAGTCAAACGGAAGCGCGGCCCGTCAGGTTGATCCGTCGCAGACACGCGCGCCGCTGGTGATCGTCGGGTGCGACCGGCGATTTCTCTCTGAACAATTCGCGGCGCGGGCGGCGGAAGTTCTCGCCGGCAACAATTTCACCGTCGTGCTGTTTGAAGGCGACGCGCCGACGCCGCTGATCTCATGGGCGGTACGCGAGCACAACGCCGCCGGCGGGGTCGTCATCACTGCGTCGCACAACCCGGCGCAGTTCAACGGCTTCAAGATCAAAGCGGCGTGGGGCGGCAGCGCGGCGCCGGAGACGACGGTGCTTGTCGAATCACTGATCGACGCCACACCACCGCAGCGCGGCGCCCTCTCCGTTGCTGATCCACACCACCTGGATGTGCTGGCCGCGTCAATCAAAAGTTATCGCGCGCAGCTTTCCTCCTATGTCGACCTTGAGCGACTCCGCCGCACACCGGCACGCGTCGTCGTTGACCCGATGCACGGCACGGGCGGGCGGTGGGTCGAAAGTTTTCTGCAAGGCGGCGCGCTCGAAGTCGAGACGATCCGCGCGTCGCGTGACCCGCTCTTCGGCGGCGTCGCGCCGGAACCGATTGATCGTAACTTCGCGCCGCTCAAACAGCGCGTTCGCGAATCGGGGGCGCTCGTCGGTTTGGCGACGGACGGCGACGCGGACCGGCTCGGCGCGGTTGGCAACGACGGCGAGACGATGACGATGCACCAGGTCGTGCCGCTCATTCTGCTGTACCTTGCGCGTGAACGGCGGATGTCGGGCGGCGTCGTCTGCACCTTCTCGCAATCGGTGCTGACGAAACGCATCGCCGCCGCGCACAATCTGAAACTTTACGACACGCCCATCGGCTTTAAGTACATCGCCGACCTGATGCTGCGCGAAGACATCCTGCTCGGCGCCGAAGAGTCGGGCGGCATCGGTGTCAAAGGCCACATCCCTGAACGCGACGGGATTCTTAACTCGTTGCTTTTTCTTGAAGCCATCGTCGCCGCCGGCAAGACTCCGACCGAAATGGTCAGCGAGATGCATCGCAAGTACGGCGAGTTCCACTTCGGGCGCCGCGACCTACACATCGAGGTCTCGCGCGGCCTGCAACTCGTCGCCACGCTCGGCTCCGCCCCACCCGACTCAGTCGCGAAGTGCCGCGTGACCGGCG
>Ga0136614_10001105_pt1 | contig 15349 bp, 12 predicted proteins | sample AntDrymUQ2792106_2_FD_106643 | JGI IMG/M metagenome (GOLD analysis project Ga0136614, IMG submission 106643) | Polar desert sand microbial communities from Dry Valleys, Antarctica - metaG UQ279 (21.06) | ecosystem: Environmental > Terrestrial > Soil > Desert | place: Antarctica: Dry Valley... | reverse complement strand
GCTCGCCGGGATCAACGCAGATCGCCTGACGGGTTTTCTCACACGCAACGAGGCGCGCGTTTTGCTGGAAGGGCGTGACAATGAATTCTTCGATGAGCATACTAAAAATTCGACGAACGCCGCTCGTCGCCTTCCCCCGTGCCATAGGGCGGCGTGTACTCGCCCGTGTCTTCCGCCGATTTTAATTCGTCTTTCAACTTTGCGATCTCGCGGCACACATTGTCAAATTCACCAGCGTCAAACGGCTCTGCCTCGCCTGCGAGTTTAAGCACGCGGTCAATGCGCTCCGAAGCTTTATCGAGCGCGACGGGAGAAACGCGCCCCTCGCGCACGGCTTCGACGATCAGATCGCGCGCGGCGACGAAGTTTGCTTCCTGTTCGCAGATCAAGATCATGTCCGATCCGGCTTCGATGGCGCGAAGACTCGCTTCCGCGACCGAGAGCGTTTGGACGACCGCGCCCATTTCCATGTCGTCGGTGATGATCAGTCCCTGAAAGCGCAGGGCTTGGCGCAGAAGTCGCATCACAACGTTGTTGCTGACGGTCGCGGGCAGTTGATGAAGCGAGTCGAGTGCGGGAAGTTCCTGAGTGCGTCGAAACCATTCCTGCAAGAATTCGGAGACTTCAGGAAACGCGGCGTGGCTGATCATGATCGAATGCAGACGCTCGCCCGGACGGTGAAACATCAAATCCATAAACGGCACGAGGTCGCGCTCGAAAATCAGTTGCCACGAGTGTGTAACGACGGGAAGCCGCCGGTGTGAATCAACTTGCGATCCGCCGAGTCCGGGAAAGTGTTTGCCGCAGCCGACGACGCGCGCGCGCTGAAGCCCGTCAAGGTAAGCTCCGGCGAGGCGCGAAACGACGGAAGGTTGGGTGCCGAAGGTGCGGGCGCGTAAACCGTTTTCTTCGTTGTCGCCGCCTAAATCCAAAACGGGCGCGAAGTTCATATTGAGTCCGAGCAGACGCAGGGTACGCGCCGACAGTTCGCCGAACTTTTCAGCGAGGGCGGAACTCGCGGCGTTGCGAACCGCTTTCGCCGAAGGCATCGGCTCGCAGATCGCGCGGAAGCGATCAACTAAGCCGCCTTCCTGATCAATGCCGATAATTACGCGGTGGTCGAGCGCGTCGCGTATCTGCGTTGTAAGGTTGGCGACTTGGGCGGGCGATTCAATGTTGCGACCGAAGAGGATCACGCCGCCCGGCTGCACTTCATAGAGCAACTCGCGCGCGCGGCGATCAAGCCGCGTTCCGGGCAATCCAATGAAGAGAAGTTGTCCGGTTTGATTTTTAAGCGTCTGCTCGTCTTTCACGCTTCGCTCGTTTCGCGGCAGAGTGATGTTAGTTTGCACTGCGGGTTAGTTCCTTAAATGTTCGGTGAATGGTTTAGGCGGAGGAATCAAGAATTTTTGTTGGCAACGATTTCTGGGAAATGAAGCGCGGGGGGAAGCTTCAAACAAATTTGACGGCGGGGAAAGCGGCCGAGCCGCCACGCTTTCAAGATTAACGGTTTGCCGCGCTCCGGCGCAAGCCTCACAAACACTTTTATTTTCGTCTCCCGAAACTACTCGCCGCGAAGCATCAAAATTCACAAAAGATTGAGAGCGCCTAACAAAACCGTGGTTGATGTAGGGGCAGGGCTTGTCCCTGCCCTCATTTCGCTGCACACATCGTCGGGTTTTGTTAGGCGCTCTCAATCGTTGTTCGCCTCTATACTTCGATAAACTTTCTTCGAGGTGTAAAATTAACAACGACTGGAAGTCGAAGTTTTATGTTCACCATCAAACAGGATGCGGAGAGCCTTGCGGCGCGATCGGCCAAAATCAAGGCGCAGGCTTTGGCGGAAGGGTTCCACAAAGTCGGGATCGCGCAAGCTGTCAGCCTAGATGAAGAACGCGCGCATTTGGAAGAATGGCTGCGGCGCGGATTTCATGGCGAGATGAATTGGATGGCGCGCGACCGCGAAAGTCTCCTGCGCCGCACCGATCCGCGCCTCATCCTGCCCGATGCGCGCGCGGTCGTCTCCGTCGCGCTTAACTACTACACGCCGCGCGAACACGCGGACGATCCCACACAAGGCAAAATCTCGCGCTACGCATGGGGAGACGACTATCACGATGTACTCGGCGCGAAACTCAAACGCTTGCTTCTATGGATCAAAGAACAATGGACGGAGGCGGAAGGCAAAGTTTGCGTTGATGCGCAACCCGCGATGGACAAGGCGTGGGCGGTGCGCGCCGGTTTGGGGTGGGTCGGCAAACACTCGAATCTGATCACACGCGAATACGGCTCGTGGGTCTTCTTAGGCGAACTCGTTTTGAATTTAGATTTGGAGTACGATACGGAAACAATCGAAGATCATTGCGGTACGTGCACGCTCTGCCTCGAAGCCTGCCCGACGGATGCGATCACGGAAGCGCGTGTCGTTGATTCAACGCGCTGCATCTCTTACGCCACAATTGAATTACGACAGGACGAATTGCCCGCAAGGGTCGCCGCCAACCAACAAGGCTGGCTTTACGGCTGCGACATCTGCCAAGACGTTTGTCCTTGGAACCGTTTCGAGCAGCCGACGACCGAAACCGCTTTTGAGCCTCGCCTCGATGAAACATCATTACCACTTCTTAAAGTTCTTGAACTCACGCTTGACGAACACGCCGCGCGCTTTCGCCGTAGCCCCGTCAAGCGCGCCAAGCTTCACGGACTTCAACGCAACGCGACGGCTTTGCTCACTCGTGCGAGCGGAAACAAAGATTCTGCGGGCAAGGGCAAAAATTGAGTTACCGATTCGTCAAATACGACAAAGCATAAATTTGCAATTTAGATTCATGGCGTTCTAATTCTTTTCGTTCAAAGCTTCGACAACTGTTCCTACGACGCTTCCCCAAATAATACATGCCCCGATCATCAACGCGGCGCGCTCGCCGCTTGTAATTTTGTTCATTTATTTTTGACTCGCTCAAGTCTTAAATGATTCTTTTTTGCTACTGATAATTTTTATCACACGCGCTCTAAACGCCAGATATTTGTTTCTAAAGAGGCGGCGTAGTGCAGGAGCGGTTCGCCGTGCGGCGTCGGCAGATTGTGAGATTCGATCATGCTCGATTCGTATGACACTAGCCTTGCCTTGTGCAATTGCCACGGCTGATGAAACACGCGGCAACGATAAAGTCTATTTTTTCCGGCAGCGTAAAGGCAGTAACGCTCGGTGAGAAAGAATTCGAGCGAGCTGGGCTGCGACCGTGGCAACGAATCGCCAAATTCCCACGTCGCTTTAAAGTCAGCATCAGGCGCGCTGGCGTGCGTGCGATGTGAAGCGTAAACGATTTCACGTCCACGCTGCTCAAGCGTCATCCGAGCATTGAAGTAAAGCAAATGAAAGAAGTTGCGCGCCGCCCAAACTGCGGCCGCGTTGTTTGCATCTAAAGACAAAAACCAAACTCCGGGTACGCCGTCGAGGTGCACGTAAGTGCGCACATTGAGTTCGTGAAATGCGCTTAAGCCGGGCACGCGGGGCGCGAAACTCGGTCGGATGCCCCACATTGTAAATGGCACGATGGCGATGTACGCCGCGCCTTCAAACGTATCAATTGCTAAGCGCGGCGGAACCAACGGGCGGAGAATGTTAACCGGAATCGTCCAGTGCATAAACAACAGCTTGCCCCAGTGTTGCCGCATGAGCGGCAAACGCGCGGGTCGTTTAGCGAACATGGAATAATCAACGCTTTCCGTCAAGACCGGCGTTTCCTTGTCGTTTATGCTCACTTAATTTCGAGCTGAAAACTTTACCGTTGAGCAAATCCGGCTCGCGGTTATGAATTATCTTGCGCCAGATTTATACTGATGTTTCATTAAATCTCAAACTCGTCGAGCTCTTGCGGCTTGGAGGCGCGCGTCAAAGCAGCGTACCATGAAGAGCAGATCGAAACTGATTCAGTTAAGGAATCAATTCTGCGTTTCATTCTCTCGATTTTAAATTATGCTCGGCACACTTAAAGATTCATACGGGCGACAGATACGCGATTTGCGCGTGTCCGTCACCGACCGTTGCAATTTTCGTTGCTTTTACTGCCTGCCGCACGGCGAACCGCCGATGGCTCCGAAAGAACAGATGCTCACTTTCGAGGAGATCGAGCGGGCGGTAGAGATTTTTGCGAGCTTGGGAGTCAACAAAATTCGCTTGACCGGCGGCGAACCGATGCTGCGCCGCGACATCGAAAAGCTCGTCGCTAAAATCAAAAACATTGAAGGCGTCGAAGACCTTGCGCTCACGACAAACGGTTATTTTCTTTCTGAACGCGCGCAAAATTTGAAAGACGCGGGGCTTGACCGCATCACCATTAGCCTCGACTCCTTACGCCCCGAAACCTTCAAGCGCATGACAGGCACAGACGTGCTCGACCGCGTGCTCGAAGGAATCTACGCGGCGAAGCGGGCGGGACTCGCCCCCATCAAAGTCAACTCCGTGATCGTGCGCGGTCATAACGATGATGAAATTGTAGAGATGGCACGCTTCGCGCGCGAGCACAATCTTGCGATGCGCTTCATCGAATTCATGCCTTTGGATTCCGGTCATGATTGGTCGCGCGCGATGGTCGTATCGGGGCGCGAGATCAGAGAACGTATCAACGAATGTTTTCCGCTTGTCGCCAAAGCAGTTGAGCGCGGCTCGGAGACGGCTTCGCGCTTTCGCTTCGCCGATGGCGCGAGGGGTGAGATCGGCATCATCGCTTCTGTGACCGAACCTTTCTGCGGCGCGTGTTCCCGCATTCGCCTGACCGCCGACGGGCAGATCAGAACCTGCCTCTTCTCGAAAGTCGAACACTCTCTACGCGACGTAATGCGGAGCGATGCTTCACGAGATGAAATCATCAGTTACATTCACGGCGTCGTGTGGCGAAAGGAAAAGGGACATAACATCGGCGCGCCGACTTTCATTCAACCGCAGCGCACGATGTCTTTCATCGGCGGCTGAGAGGAAATTATTTATGGCAGCAATAATTGAGCAGTTATCTGAAATTAAGGATTTAATGTAGTAAACTGACGAACAAAATTTTCGGGGGAGCCTAAAAGCTTTTTTAGTAAAGCCGAGGCTGAGAGTCGCAACCTTGCGAGACCCCTTGAACCTGATACGGTTAATACCGGCGAAGGGAGAAACCAAGAGATGTGAAAGACCGCTTGTTGTCCTCTTCCGGCACGACGAGCGGTTTTTTAATCTTTTAGCGGACGGGGCTTCAACTCCGTCAGAAAGTTTACGAGCGAAAACATGGATAACAAAGACGAGAAGGGGATGCGCGACGGGGATCGCGGCAACGAAGTGCGATTACCGAATTCGCGCAAAGTTTATGTCGAATCAAACGGCGCAACTGAGAACACAACAGAGCATAAATTGCGCGTGCCGTTTCGTGAGATCAGTTTAACGCCAACGCGCAATCACTTGACGAATGAATTGGAAGTTAATGCGCCGGTGCACGTTTACGATGCGAGTGGGCTGTGGGGCGACCCCGAATTTCGCGGCGACGTGCGCGACGGGCTTCCCGGCGTGCGGCGCGAATGGATCGTCGGGCGCGAGGACGTGGAAGAATACGCGGGGCGCGAGGTGAAACCGCAGGACGACGGCTATTTAACTGCGGGCGCGAGGGAGTTTGCGAAGCACAAAGATCGAGGCAAACTCGAAGAGTTTCCCGGATTGCGCCGCGCTCCGCTTAAAGCCCGGACGGGTGAGCGAGTGACGCAGATGCACTACGCCAGACGCGGCATCATCACGCCTGAAATGGAATTCATCGCCATCCGCGAGAACATGGGGCGCGAACGCGAGCTTTCACCCCACGCGCACGAAGAAGAAAGAAACTCTCTTGCGCACCAACACAGAGGCGAGAGTTTCGGCGCCGCGATTCCCGAACGCATCACGCCCGAATTTGTGCGCGACGAAGTGGCGCGCGGGCGCGCCATCATTCCGGCGAACATCAATCATCCCGAAAGCGAACCGATGATCATCGGTCGCAACTTCCTCGTTAAGATCAATGCCAACATCGGCAACAGCGCGATCACGTCTTCGATTGATGAAGAAGTTGAAAAGATGCGTTGGGCGACGAAGTGGGGCGCGGACACGGTGATGGATTTATCCACAGGAAAAAACATTCACGCCACGCGCGAGTGGATTTTGCGCAACTCACCCGTGCCCATCGGAACAGTCCCCATCTACCAAGCATTGGAAAAGGTTGGCGGTAAAGCCGAGGAACTGACGTGGGAGATTTACCGCGACACTTTGCTTGAGCAAGCCGAACAAGGCGTTGACTATTTCACGATCCACGCGGGCGTGCGTCTGCCTTACATTCCTTTAACCGCACGGCGCGCAACAGGCATCGTCTCGCGCGGCGGTTCGATCATGGCGAAGTGGTGTCTCGCGCACCACGAGGAGAGTTTCCTTTACACGCGCTTCCGCGACATCTGCGAGATCATGGCGGCTTACGACGTTTCGTTTTCACTCGGCGACGGCCTTCGTCCCGGCTCAATCGCCGACGCCAACGACCGCGCGCAGTTTGCCGAACTAGAAACCCTCGGCGAATTGACAAAGATCGCGTGGGAGTATGATTGCCAAACCATGATCGAGGGGCCGGGACATGTGCCGATGCACTTGATCAAAGAGAACATGGACAAGCAGTTGGAGATTTGCCACGAAGCGCCGTTCTACACTTTGGGGCCTTTAACGACCGACATCGCGCCCGGCTACGATCACATCACGAGCGGAATCGGCGCAGCGCTGATCGGCTGGATGGGCACGGCGATGCTCTGTTACGTCACGCCGAAAGAGCATCTCGGACTTCCCGATAAAGACGACGTGAAAACCGGCGTCATCACTTACAAACTCGCCGCCCATGCGGCCGATCTCGCCAAAGGTCACAAGGGCGCGCAGGGGCGTGACAACGCTTTATCGAAAGCGCGCTTCGAGTTTCGCTGGGAAGATCAATTCAACCTCTCGCTCGACCCGGAAGCGGCGCGCGAATACCACGACGAAACCCTGCCGCAGGAAGGCGCAAAGCAAGCGCATTTCTGCTCGATGTGTGGCCCGCACTTTTGTTCAATGAAGATCACGCAAGACGTGCGCGAATACGCGGCGCAGAAGGAGTTGGACGAAGCGGCGGCGCTCGAAGCCGGAATGCGTGAAAAGTCTGAAGAGTTTGTGCAGTCAGGCGCAGAACTTTACGCCAAAGCCTGAAAGAAGTTTCGGCGGCGGGGCGCGACATAAATCTTAATTATTCGCGCCCCGCCTGCCACCCTACCGCGCTCCGCGCGCTGCCTCGCTCAACGCGCTGGGCGGGAGGAATTCGATTCCGTAGCGCGAAGTGTTCATCTTTCGCGCTTTACGTTTAGACGTTTCGTTTGAAGCCGTTTTGCTCATCTCCATAGAAATTATTTGTCTGACTGCCCCCGCATTCAAAACCCATGAATCAATCCACACATCGTTTCAACTAAAAACTGAGCGGTTGCGGCTTCATCTTCTGTCGCCTATCACCCTCTTATTTACTAACGCGACAAAGATGTGCGAAAAGTATCAGCGCGGCAGAAAATTTTAATGGACGCTTGCTGTCAGTGAGAATTCGGCGGACGCATGAAAGCGGAAGGACGCCGTAAGATCACGCAGTCCGTATGTTTACTTGGAAGACCAGCGCAGGTTTTGCAGACAGGAATGAATTGGGCGACCGAAGTTTCGCTTCAGGTCGCCCGTTATTGAAATTGACTCAAAATGAACTCGTCCGTTTGCGTCGCGCTTATTGCCCGCTAGTTTCTGCGTGGCGAATTCGGCGGCGTGGGAACGGTTGTTTGCATCGTCTGGCCGGTAGAAGCATCTCTGCGCCGGATAAAGATTTCGCCGCGCTGCGTGAGTCCCGCTTTGGCGGCGACCGCCCTGAGCACGGAGGCGAGAATGTCTTTGTTATCTAACTTGAAGCTTGTAACTCCCGTCGCGTCTGTGTCTGGGTCGTTGTACTGCATCGTGAGGTAGCGATATTTCTTTCGCACGAAGAGTGCCGGAATGTTCAAGCCGTAGGGTACGGGGAGGCTGCCGATGACGGTCGCGGCGGCGGGTCGGCGCGAGCGCGTGTCGGCGAAAGCGGCGGCCACCGTTCCGTAAGGAATCGAAAAAGTCTCCCGCCCTTCTTTGTTGCGAAAGAGAAGGCGGCTGTTAGCGTCGTCGAACGTGAGCGTGCCGCTGATCTTGCTGTTATAGCCGAAAAGCCCGCCTTCGTATTTAGCACGCACCGTTGTCGGCGCGGGAGAAACGGCCGCACTGCCCGCCGTCTGATTAGGGTTATCGCTCCCGACGGTGCGTGCGCGCTGCGCAGAAACGCTGAGGGCAGCGAAGAGGATGAGCAGCGATAAACAAAGGAATTTAGACCAAATCTGAGACGCGCGAGTGTTTTTCATTTCATTTCTCCCTTACGGAAAAAGCTTCTGACTTATTAAAGACGCATCTGCCCAAGCGTGCGTTGCCACGCGAGCGAACGCTTCAGCACACAAAGTCTCTGCCGTTCGCCCTCGTCGCACGCCCGCTCTAATTGTTCAATGATCGCTTCGAGAAGCGGCGCGCCGAAGGGCCCGGCGTGCGCGACGACTTGCGAAAAGTAATGCAGTTGCAAACGACCCTCCGCGCTTTTGTGAAACTCGTGCGCTTCGCGGTCGCTCAGATTGTAGACGCTCGTCCCGACGGGCACAACGCGACGCGGCACGCTGTGATGCGTCGTGTGCCCTTCCCCTTCTTGCCAACCGAGCAAAAGAAGCCCGACGAGCACGCCCTGTTCGTTCAAGTAATCGGGACTCAAGACACTCAAGTCGGCGGGCGGCGAAAGGCGCGGCCCCAGATTACCGTAATCGGGATTGGCAAGCTGCGTGTTGTAGATCACGCCGACGATTCTTTCGTCGTCCACTGGCATGAAAACAAACTGCGCGAAGCCGTAGTCAGCCGCTTCCGGCGGCTCGGACGCATCAAGCCGATCAACGACGCGCCCGACGTAATCAACGTGCGAATTTGACTTAACGATAGTGGCGATCTTTGTCGGCATAAGGAACGAGCACTATCGCGCTGGCTGAAGATGTGACCACGCCTCATCCTCCTCCGGTCGCGTCCAATCTTCGGCGAGAGCCTGTTCGCTCAATAACGCGGTTTCCGAAATCTTCGTGGACGGTTCTTCTTCTAGGATTGTGACTAACGCGCGCCGCGCTTCCTTTAGCCGGACTATTTCGAGCAACTGAACATTCCCCGTCTCGTCAATGATAGCTTCGACAGTTTGAATCATATTTAATTCTCCGCTCGTATTCTCTGCAATATCACGGGAACGGGCAAACGGCAAAACAGTTTATCAACCAACCTCTCACAACTGCGGAACTCTGTACAGCAGCAACCACAATAACCCTTGCACGCAGAACAGCAGCAAGCCCGTGAGGATCGCAAAGGCGGAAGCGTGCCGCCCCGCTTCGTGCGGCGCGCCGCCGCGCATCTGAAACAAGCCGATGCCGCCCATCACAATCGCGCCGGGACAAAAGAGAATGCCGAAATAGGGAACAAGCGAGTAGAGGACGAACGCGATGGCGGTGGCGGTCGCCGCATTGATATTATGCGGGAAAACCGATTTTTGCGACGTGGCTCTGGCGCGCACGGGTTTTCGCCCCGCGCGAACCCATTTCGGCGCGGCGGCTGAAGAGACGGCGATGCGCGCTCGATGCTGATGGTAAGAGGCGCGGAGCGAGTCGGCCGGACGGTAGCCGAGACGGTCGAGAGACCGCCCGCAGGTTGAACAGAAACGGGCGGAGATGCGCCGCGCCCCTGTCCCGCACGCCGGACACGAAAGTTGCGCCGTGCCGTCGCTCACGCTTTCCGTGTCACGCCAAACGCTTCTCGCGCCTTCACCTTTGTTCATATCATCTTCCGTTCGCAAGCTGTATTCTTATTTCAAGCTTTTCCGCCTTCGTTCGTCAACGCCTGCGGCTTTTGCTCATCGCCTTCCGCGAAATATGAAACGCGAAATCTTCTTTTTTCGCAAACTCCTGCACGGCGCGCAAAAACTCCCAACGGTCGGCCGCCGTAATCACTGCCGCCGCGTCAGCCGTCTCAACCGCGTAAGGGTAGCCGTTGCCGACCACACACTCGGCACGCACTGTGTCCATCACTTCGTCGAGCAAACCCGCTTCGTAAATCCACGACGGCACATCCAGCCGCGCCGGAGACGCATCGGCCGTCGTCTGCAAATAGGTGAAGCCGACGAGCGGAACATTCTTTTCGTCTAAAAACTCCGCGCCTAAACCTTCGCGCATGCAGTGGCAGAAGATCGTGCGGTCGCCCCAACTGCGAAGCGTGGGCAGAGAGTCGTCAAACGATTGATGCAGAAGTTGCGCGTCGTTGAGCGCCGCGCGGCAACGATTGCTGGCAACCGTTTCGAGCAAATTAACGATGTCGCGCGCGTAAGAGCCGTCAATGTATCCGATGATGGGCACTCCGGTCGCGCGCGAAAGTTTGACGAAATTGATGATCGCGGCAACATACTTGTCTTGAATCTTGGTGCGCGGGCGGGCGTAAGAAATGAGGAGCGTGCCGTCGAGAAAGGCGAGGGGAAGGCGCTCGCCGCGTTCGCGCCAACCCGCATGTTTTTTCAGAAACCCGCCGAGCAATTCCGTTTCAAGCTCGAAGCGACGAAAGTTAATGGCTGCTTCCGCGCGCGCCTGCCCGCCTTCGCCTTCCAATAACTCTTCCGGCGCGACGACTTCAAAGTGCGCCTCTTTCCGGTAACATCCCGCGCGCGTGTGCGGATTCTCGAACACGACCGCTTGCACGGCGGCGACGGGCAGGGAGATGTCTCTGCCCGGCAAAATCTGGCTGCCGTCCGCCGCGCACGTCACGCGCTCGTGCAAAATTTCAATCGCCCACGCGCGCGCCTTTTCGTGCGAACGCCAGAAGATTTCAAAAGGCACAGCGACGCCTTTTCGCTCGCCCAATTCCGCCGATGGAAGCGCGCCCGGACTTTTCGTCCGCGCGAGCGCCGCACGCCGCACGTCCTCATGGTTTCTCATTCCGAGCGCGCGAAGATGCTCCGCGTAACAACGCGCTTCCGCCTGCCAATCGCGCTCGAACCGCACGAAGTCTTCGCGCCGCGCATCAAGCGCCGACGCTAAATGGTGGCGGTATAACATAGAGATGAAATGATGAATCGCTTCGTCGGGATCAATTCATCATCTGCCTTTCGCTTGCGCGCGCGACAGTTGCGCGGCGGTGGCGGCGTAGTAACTCGTCTTCAGCTTGCCGCCGATGAACGTATAGGCGAGGCCGTCGCGGATATTTGTAAAGGTAGCGACATTGCCTCTCGCTTCGCGTTCATATTTAGAATCGTTTGTGACGCTCAAAGATTCCGGCGTGTCCGAAGCGTTTTCGTGTTGCAGCACAATCGTTGACACCGTGCCTTCAAGCGACGGGTCGAGCTTTTTCGTTTGCACGAAACGCGCGGTGACGAACGTGACGGTGACCGTGCCGCCCGCAACGCGGAAGCGTAATGTCCCGGTTTCGCCCGGCTGCTCCGTAGCGGGGCGTCCGAGTTGACGCTCGACATCGGCGCGACGTGAGCGCAACGGCTCAATGCCGCTCCACGAAGCAGCCTGCGCCGCGCGCTGTCCTAAATTCATGCTCAACAAGCACAGAAGCGCGCCCGTAAGAATGAGACGTTTGAGTTTGAAAGAATTTAACGTGTTCATGCGGAGGATGCTACCGCGTGCGGGGCAAGGATTCAAGATCAAGCGCGCCGGGGAAGTAAGAAATTTTGGATTTCAGATTGAGATTTGTAATTTGAAATCTAAAGCGAGCGATTCAAATTACAAATCGCTTTCCCTCATTTCGCGTGTGGGCGCACGCGCTCGATTGATTCTTTGAGAGTCGCATCATCCGGCGCGAGTTCGCTGCCTTTCTCATAAGCGGCGAGCGCTTTTTTGTATTGCTTCAAGACTTCATAGACGTAACCGAGTTCGCGGTAGATGTTCGCGTCGTCGGGCGTCTTTATTGTTGCCTGTTCGAGCGCGAGGGCGGCTTTCGGATAGTTTTTAGTTTGTGAATAAATTGAGCCGAGCAGGAAAAGCGTCGAGCCTCGCGCCGCGTCGCGGGCGGCGAAGCGTTCGAGGATGCTGGCGGCGCGCGCAAGTTGTCCCGCACGAATTAAAGCTTGCGCGTAAAGAACCGATGCGCTCTCGTCGGGTTTAACGCGGAACAGATTTTCGCCCGCGCGCACGGCGTTCAAGTAATCACCCTGCGCGCGCGCGCCCTCCAGCCCCGAAGCGCGGCGCAAATAAGAGTAGGTGAGCAGCGTCCACGCTTCGGCGAGTCGTCCGTCGGCGAGCGTCGCGCGGTTGAGCCAACTGATCGCGGGGTCGAGTTGTTCGGCTTCGTAAGCAATACGGCCAAGGTAGAAAAGCGCGAAGGCGTTTTTCGGATTCGCCTTGACACTTGCGGCGAACGACTTTTCGGCTTCCGCTTTTTTCCCTGTGCGGTATTCGGCGAGTCCGCGATAGAAGAACATCGTGCCGTCAGCCTTCGCCCCAGCGCGCGACGTGGCGGCGACAAGTAGTGGCAAGGCTTCTTCAAATTTTTCCGCGCGCACAAAGACTTGCGCGAGCGCGTCAACCGTATTCGCGTCTTCCTTGCCCGCCGCGCGTTGCAACCGTAAAGCGCGTTCGAGCGACAAGGCGGCATCGGCGAGTTTGTTCAAATTAAATTCGGCGAAGCCTTTGATCTTCCACGCTTCAAAGTTATCAGGATCGCTTGCGGCGATGCTCGTAGCTTCTTTCAACGCCGCTTCGTATTGCTTGCGTTCGAGCAGCGCGTAAGCGTTGGCAGTGCTCGTCCCGCCCGTTGCGTTCGTCGAATTTGTGTTGTTGTTCGCCGCGTCTGCGCGGTTTGGTTCGGTTGAAGACGTTTCGCTTTGTGCGGTCTCTTCCGCCGACGGTAAATCACCTTCGGCAGGAGGCGGAGATGTGACGCGGCGCGGGCGTGTCGCCCCCGATTGGGCAAAGCTCGGAGCGCAACAAAGAAGGAACGCGAAGGCGCAGGCTGCGAGAAGTTGTAAGGTTTTGTGCGTCATAAATGGTTCACCGATGGACACCGTGCTCTCAAACATACGAGCGGCATCAAGAGTTCAATCGCCTGCGAGTGCGATGCGCCGCAGAGCGTGACGGGTTTGCCCGTGTGTTGCCAAATTAGTGCGGAAATAAGAAGCGTCCCGCAAAAGTTATGATTTGCGGGACGCTCGCCTTCTAGTTCGGATTCAATTTAGAAATTCAGTTTCAAACCAAACTGAAATTGGCGCGGATCGAAAGCGGCGGTCGGGCGACCGTAGTAGCGCCCGCCCCCATCGCGCTCCCCGAAGGCGTTAACGTCCGTGAAGAACGGCGACGCAGCCGCCTCGTTGAAGCGATTAAAGAGGTTGAAGCCTTCGGCGATCACTTCGAGGTTAAACCGCTCGCCAAAGCGAATGTTGCGCGTGAGGCGCAAATCAACGGAAGCGTAGCCGTGCGTGATGCCGCGATTGCGCGGTAGGTTTCCGCTTTGCAGGAACGCAGGCAAGACGAGCGTGCCGTCCTCTGCGACGCTTGGACGATCATTCGAGCTTTGCTGGTCGGCGTTTGTGTCCGTGCCCGTGATGATGTTGAACGGGCGGCCCGAAGAGAATTCGATGATCGGCGCGACCGTGAAATTAGAAAAGATGCGCCGCACAAGACTGTCCGAATTGTTCCACTCGGTGGGCGCGACGACGACGCCGCTAAAGACGAAGCGGTGACGTTGATCGAAAAGCGAATCGCTGCGCTCGGCGCGGAAATTGTTATTGTCTTGCGGCTTGAGCAAAGTTTGCAGATCGCTCGAATCGTCAATCGAGTGCGACCATGTGTAGGAAGCTAAGAACTGAAAGTTGCGCGAGAAGCGTTTTTTGAGTTCAAACACTCCGGCGTTGTAATTGGAATTACCGTCCGAGACTTGCGCGCTCACATCGCCGAAAGGCGAGATAGGTCCGGGCGTGCGAAGCGATCCGGCAAGCGCAGCGTTGAGCACGGCGGGCGTCACAACTCCACCTGTCACGCTCTGTGCGAAGAAATAATTTGGCGCGCTCGGACGAAAGAAGTTTGCGGCAAGCGGGTTGACGATCACGGCTCCGGTCGCGTTATTAACGGCGACGATTCCGGGAATACGTAAGGTGAATGCGGGGTTCGGCGTACTTAGCAACGGATTTGAGAAGAATAGCGCGGCTTCGCCAAAGCTGCTCGGAGCGCGTCCGGCGAAGCGGCGGAAGTTTTCTACGAGTAAGTCGGTGCGGGAAGCGTTCACGTCGCGCGGATGCGGAAGGTGATGCGCGCCGACGAAAACGTAATTTGCCGAAAACGACATGTCTTTCGTCAACTGCCGTTCGATGCCGATGTTCGCTTGATTCGCGTAAGCGTATTCAAAGTTTTTGTCAACGGCGAGCGTGAACGGCAAGATAGGGCCGAAGCCGGGAAATGTTTGATCGTTAAAGCGTAACTGCCCGCTTTGATATTGCGCACTACGCGCGACGCCCGGAGTGACGCCCGGCACAACTGTGCCTTGAAAAATCTGCACGATGTTAAGTGGTTGACGCGGATCGGGACTTCCCGGAATTACTGAAGTGAATTGTTGCTGCTGCGCGCCGTCGGCGATGTCGGAATTGAAGGCGACCGCAAGAAGCGGGTGATCGAAGAAGATTCCGTAGGCGGCTCGCAAAACGGTTTTGCCGTCGTTTGTGATGTCCCACGCGGCGCCAACGCGCGGGGCGAAATTGTTTTTATCGCGCGGGAAGCCTTGCTGCACGCCGACCGCGTCTTGCGCCGCCTGCAAATCTTCCGCCGTGAGCGCGATGCCGGAGAGCGGATCAGTAAAAGGAATCGTCGGGATGGTTTGCGTCAGTTCAACGTCGTATCGAACGCCGTAGTTGAGCGTGATGTTCGGTCGCACCTTCCATGAATCTTGCGCGAAGAAAGCGAGCGGGCGATTCTTTAAGGAGCTGAACGGATCGCCGAAGCCTTGAATAAAGACGCCGGGCACGCCGAGTCCGTAGGATTGCACGGGCGTGAGAGACGGAGCGTTTAACGGCAAGCCGGAGATGAAACCGGCGGCGAGCGTGCTTGCGGGAAGTTCACCGAAGTTGAAGAGCGCGGGAAAGTTCAATTCAAAGCGCGCGTCAACATTGATGAAGTTAACGTCTGCGCCGAACTTGAAGGTGTGGTTGCCGTAAAGATAGTTGACGTTGTCGGTGAATTGAAAACGCTTCTCGGTGCGGTCAACAGGCGAGAACGGGTTTGAGCCGAT
>Ga0136614_10001101_pt1 | contig 15377 bp, 13 predicted proteins | sample AntDrymUQ2792106_2_FD_106643 | JGI IMG/M metagenome (GOLD analysis project Ga0136614, IMG submission 106643) | Polar desert sand microbial communities from Dry Valleys, Antarctica - metaG UQ279 (21.06) | ecosystem: Environmental > Terrestrial > Soil > Desert | place: Antarctica: Dry Valley... | reverse complement strand
TTGCTTGCCGGCGCACTGGCGGTGCGAGCATTCATGACGGGCTAATGAGAAAACTCTGGGACCGCATCCCGCCCCTCGCCCGCGGCCTCGGCATCGTGGCCTTGATCGCGGTCGTGGTGGTGGTTCTGTCTCTCGAGCCCGTTCTGGCCACAGTCGGAGGACTCCTGCGGATCGCGTTCCTCTTGGCCATCGCCTTCTTCCTCTTCCTGCTCTGGCGCGAGCGCAGGGGAGACCTGGAGGCGTGGTCGGAGAGGAACCGTAAGCTCTTCTACTCGGCGATCGTGCTGGCGATCGTGGCGATCGGGATGGCGATCGGACTCGGCGCACCCGGCCGCGACGCGCTCGCACTCATCCTCGTGCTCGCCGCGTGCACATACGTGGTGGTGCGCGTCTGGCGGCTCGAGCACCGCTACTGATCGCGAGCGCCGCTACCGTTTGCGCGCGTGGACCTTCGCAAAGGCGCCGCTTTCGTGCTTCTCGTCACGTACTGGTTGGTGGTCACGCTGGGATCGCAGTTCAGTATCGATCTACCCGGTCTTCTCGATGACGTCTGGGGCAGCGGCGCTCTGGCGTTGCGGGGTTCGCTCTCGGGCTTGGCGTTGGCCTGTACGTGGCAGGTGGTGGGTCGTGTTTGCGGCGCTCACTCCGTATGCGGTTCTCGGAGCGCTCGAGCTCGCTGGCACGTGGCTCCGTGGCGCGAGGCAGGTCCTCCTCTCACCGGGCACCCGCTTCAGGTCGTCTTCTGGACGCTGGTGTGGTTCTACGTCCTGCCGATCGCGTTCGGCGTTCTCGTGCGGAGAGGTCTCGGCCCGAGGGGCGTGCTCTACGGGAGCTGAAACGGCGGGCTCTGGCGGAGCGTCGGCGGGCCTGGGTTGACCGGATGCACCAGACGCAGTGTGTAGCGGTACTCGCCGGGACCGAGCCGTCGCGGGCCGAGATCGATCTTCGCGAGCTCCCCGACCTCGAGACGCCCTCGTTTCACGAGCTTCGTCGAGTGCGTGGACGCCCGTTCCACGCGCACCAGGTAGGTGCAGTCGAGATTGCAGCGGAAGCTTGCGCGGAAGATGCCGCGCTTCGCTGCGGCGCGCGTTCCGAAGCGGAGGAGGTCCGGCCGGACGGTGAGCTCGACGCCGGGGCAGCGGACGATCGAGCCGCCGGTCGAGCGGTCGAGGGCCTCCGTCACGCGCGTCAGACTGCTCTTCGCCGTGCCGTCGACGTAGTGGACTCCCGACTGCCAACCGGCGCGCACCCGTTCGTCGCGCGAGAGGAAGATCAGCATCCCCTCCACCGTCGGCTGGCAGAACGAGAGGGCGAGCGCCTGCTCGTAGTACGCAGCCTGGGTCGCCTCGTCGACGGGTCGCGTCACCGCCGGCTCCTCGCCGGTATAGAGGCCGGCCTTTCCGTCCGGGATCTGAGACTCGACCCCGAACTCGGCGTACAAGACGGGAAGCGCCGAACCACGCTGGGCGGTGCCGTCGAAGGCCTGCCCGAGGAGCGCGACGAGCTTTCCGTAGTCCGCGATCCCGATTGTTGTCGTCAGGGGATGCGCGGTCGTCGGCGGTTGGCTCGAGTTGTCCGGGTACGGATGGATGGAGAAAGCGTCCATGACCGGCCGGTCGCGGCCGCTCGCCCGATAGGCGAGACCCAGATCCTGGATGAACTTCGTCGGCGAGTGCGTCGGCCGTGATCCTCCCGGCCGGTCGCTGCCGCGCGGCGAGAGGGCGCCGCCGTAGACCCGCACGCTGGGAGAGACGGCTTTGAGCGCGTCGTACGTCCGCTCGAGCAACATGAGGTACGCGGGGGCCGAGACGCTGGAGCCGTCGAGACCGAACTGCGGAAGCCAGAACCGGTTCAGGTTCGGCTCGTTCCCGACAATGACGTGGCGGACGCCGGGTACCGCTCGCACGAGCGCGGCCGCGTTGGCTGCGAACTCGCCTCGTGCCTCGTCCGTCAAGGGGGTCGTTCGAGAGCCCGGATGCATGACGGTCACGTAGACGCGTACGCCGTTTCGAGTGGCAGCCTCGGTGACGTTTTCGAGGACACTGAGCTCCGCGTCGGAGGGCCGAGTCTGGCCGGGTTGCCAGAAGCTCGTCACGCGCACCGCCCGGAACCCGGCGATTCGGAAAAGCGCCATGCGCGCCTCCGCCTCGACGGGCGAGGAAAGGCGCACGTCCTCCTCCACGGCGCCCACGGTCAGGCCTGGCCCGGCCTCGGCGAGACCAGGCGCGATGAGCGCGAGCAGCGCTCCGCAGGCCGTCAGGAGGGCTCGACGCATGGGGATACGCTAGCTGCGGAATGCGTGAAAACCTTGAAGGAACGCTTGCCGGGCTTCCGCGCAAGCCCGGCGTGTACGTGTTTCGCGACGAGCAGGGAGACGCGCTCTATGTCGGCAAGGCGAAGTCGCTGCGCCCGCGCGTGCGCAGCTACTTTCAGCGCAGCGACGGTCGGGCGGCCATCGCGCAGCTCGCGGACCGGATCGCGGACGTCGAAGTCATCGTCACCCGGAACGAGGCGGAGGCGCTGCACCTCGAGCAGAACCTGGTCAAGCGCTACCGGCCGCCTTTCAACATTCGGCTGCGAGACGACAAGTCGTTTCCGTACATCGCCGTCACCCTCGCCGACGAGTTCCCACGCGTCATGTTCACGCGGGAACGGCATCGGCGGGGCACTGTGTACTTCGGGCCATATGCGAATGCCAAGAAGGTACGCGAGACGCTGGACGTCCTGAACCGTGTCTTCAAGTTTCGCCCCTGCGAAGGGCCGCGTCCCGGCCGCCACTCCGGGATTCCCTGTCTCGACTTTCACATCGACCGTTGCTTCGCACCCTGCGTGAACGAGATCTCTGCGGAGGACTACGGCGAGATCATCGAGGGGGTTATCGGGTTCCTCTCAGGAGATACGGCGCCGATCCAACGCGAGCTCGAGGGACGCATGGAGGACGCGGCGGCGGCTGAGCGTTTCGAGGAGGCGGCCAGGTACCGGAACCGGCTCTTCGCGATCAGGCATCTCGCCGAGCGGCAGGCGGCGGACAAGCGGGCGGTGGGAACGATGGACGTGATCGGGCTCGCGGTCGAGGGCGACCGCGCCGCGGTGCAGGTCTTTCCGCTTCGCGACGGGCGGATGATCGACCGTTACGGCTTTCATCTGGAAAACGTCGTCGAAGAGGATGAGCTGTCGGTGCTCGAGGCTTTCGTCGTCGAGTACTACGGCGCGACTCCCAGCATCCCGCCTCAAGTGCTCGTTCCCGCCGGGACTCAGGGAACGGAGGCGATTGCCGAGTTTCTCTCGGAGCGGCGCGGGTCGCGTGTCGAGGTCCGGGCGCCCTCGCGTGGGGAGAAGCGCCGCCTCGTCGAGCTCGCCACCGAGAACGCGCGCGTCGCGCTGGAAGCGGACTCCGCCACTCGCGAGGCCGAGCGGCTGCGCCGGGTTGCCGCGCTCGAGCAGCTCCGGGAGTGCCTGAATCTGGAGAGCCTTCCACTCCGGATCGAGTGCTTCGACGTCTCGAACATCCAGGGGGAGTCGATCGTCGCGTCCATGGTCGTCTTCGTCGACGGCCGCTCGAAGAACGCCCACTACCGCACCTTCGCGATGCGAGGTCTCGAGGGGCAAGACGACGTCGGGGCTATCCGCGAGGTGATCTCCCGCCGCTTCGCGCGGGCCCGCGAAGGCGAACCGGACGAGAGCTTCTCGCGTACCCCGAACCTCGTCGTCGTCGACGGAGGCCGCGGCCAGCTGGCCGCGGCGCTCGCGGCGATGGAGGAGCTCGACCTTCCCCGCGTGGCCGTGATCTCGCTCGCCAAGCGCGAGGAGGAGGTGTTCGTGCCTGGCTCCGCAACGCCGATCCGGCTGGAACGGCATAGCCCCGCGCTTCAGCTCCTGCAGCGAGCACGGGACGAGGCCCATCGCGTCGCTCTCCGCTACCACCGCCAGAAGCGTGGCACGAGGTCGATGGAAACGATCTTCGAGGGCCTACCGGGCGTCGGCCCGGCGCGGCGCCGCGCCATCCTCAGGCACTTTGGCTCGGTGGAGCGCTTCCTGGAGGCGTCGCAGGAGGAGCTCGAAGGCGTCCCGGGTCTGCCGCAGAAGACCGCGCGCACGCTCTACGCGCAGTTGCACAAGGCCGGACCCTCGTAAGGGAAAGGCTCGCCTCGCCCCTACGGCGATCGTGCGTCCTTGGCGCTTTTCAGCACTCCCCGGAAGTTGACCGTCCGCAGTGTGAGCGTGAGCGCCGTGAACCCCGCGACGACATTCGTCGCCATGAGCAGCAGCCTCATCCCGACGCTGAACGCAAGGAGCTGTGCGCCCGGCACCGCGCCCCCGAACACGTAGAGCAAGAACGCCTGCTCTGTGCCAAGGCCACCTGGGGTGAGCGGAAGGAGGGTCGCGAGACTCGACGACACTTGCACCAAGAGCACGTTCTGCGCCGACTGCGGGATGTCGAAGGCGTCCAGCATGAACCAGACCGTGACGAGACGCAGGCTCCAGTCCGCCGCCTGCCAGATCGCCACAGAGGCGAAGTACGCGGGTGGATCGCGCACAACCGCGAACGCCTGCTTGACGCGCTCCCAGAAGTCGAGCACGTGACTGTGGATCCAGATGCCGAGGATCACCAGCGCGATCAGGATTGCCGCCAGGATCAGCTCCGCGGCGAGCGGGTGGTCGAGCAACCACGCGAAGTCGAAGCTGCGAAGGCGGGGCAGGTCTCCGATGCCAGGCAGCTCATCGAGTGTCACCGCAGCCAGGATGAGAAGCGTGGATGCGGCGGCGATGTCGAAGATCGAGAGGACGAGCGTGCTCGAGATGACGGTCGTGTAGCTCGAATCCGGGATCGCCCGGTGGGCGAGAACAACACGCACCGCGTCTCCCGCGCGTACGGGGATGATCGCGTTGATTCCGATCCCTGAGACGTAGGCGCCGAGAATCGAGCGCCGAGGAACCTCGCAGTCGGGGTACGCGGCGACGAGGATGTTCCTCCAGGCCTGGCTCGTGCACGTGAGCTTGGCGAGCTGGCAGAGGATCGCGATGAATGCCGGCAGTGGGTCGATCGCCGCGAGCTGATCGAGAAAGGCGTCGATCCCGTCGAGGACGCGGGTCACGCGGTGTGATCCGCTCTAGCCGGGTCGGTCGCCGTCGGACCCGAGGAACGGGTACCGGTAGTCCGTCGCCGGGACGAACGTCTCCTTGATCGTGCGCGGAGAGACCCAGCGGATGAGGTTCCACATCGAGCCGGCCTTGTCGTTCGTACCGCTCGCTCGCGAGCCGCCGAAGGGCTGCTGCCCGACGACCGCGCCCGTCGGCTTGTCGTTCACGTAGAAGTTGCCCGCCGCATAGCGAAGCGCGTCTTGCGCTTCGTCGATTGCCGAGCGCTCGGTGGCGAAGACCGCGCCGGTGAGACCGTACGGCGCTGTCTCGTCGACCAGCTCGAGCGTCTCGCCCCAGCGCTTCTCGTCGTAGACGTAGGTCGTGACGATGGGGCCGAAGAGCTCGTCTCGGAGAAGGCGAAAGCCCTTGTCCTCGGTTGCGATCACGGTCGGCGAGACGAAATAGCCCTCGGAGTCGTCAGTGGAGCCTCCGGCGACGATCTCCGCACCTGCGGCGCGCGCCTCCTCGATCGCCTTCGCGTGCGTCTTGAACGCGCTCGCGTCGATCACGGCGCCCATGAAGTTCTCGAAGTCGGCGACGTCGCCCATCTTGATCGAGGCCACGTCCTCCACCAGCCGCTCCTTCACCTCGGGCCACAAGTTCGAGGGGACGTACAAGCGTGAAGCAGCCGAGCATTTCTGGCCCTGGTACTCGAACGAGCCGCGGACCACCGCGGTCGCTACCGCCTCTGCATCCGCGGAGGGATGCGCGAGGATGAAGTCCTTCCCACCCGTCTCGCCGACGATGCGCGGGTAATTGCGATACGAGCCCGCGTTCGTGCCGACGGTCTTCCACATGCCGTTGAAGACGTCGGTCGAGCCGGTGAAGTGGATTCCCGCGAGCTCCGGGCTCGCGAGCGCGGCAGCTCCGATCGTCGCGCCGGACCCATGCACGAGGTTGATCACTCCGTCCGGAAGGCCTGCCGCCTGCAGCAGCCGCATGAGGTAGTACGCGGAGAGCGACGCCGTCGAGGCCGGCTTCCACACGATCGTGTTCCCCATCAGCGCCGGCGCGGACGAGAGATTGCCGCCGATCGCCGTGAAGTTGAAGGGGCTCACCGCGAAGACGAAGCCCTCGAGCGGCCGGTACTCCATCCGATTCCAGGTTCCGGTGGGCGAGTAGGGCTGCTCGGAGTAGATACGGACGAGGTACTCGATGTTGTAGCGCCAGAAGTCGATCAGCTCGCAGACCGCGTCGATCTCGGCCTGGTGCGCGGTCTTCGACTGGTTGAGCATGGTCGCGGCGTTCAGGGTCTGGCGCCATGGGCCTGCGAGCAGCTCCGAAGCGCGGAGGAAGACGGCCGCTCGCTCGTGCCACGGCGTTCGCGACCAGTCGGTGTGCGCGGCCCGCGCTGCGTCGATCGCTTGCTGCACGTGCCCGGCGCCTCCCTTGCTCACATCCGCGAGAACGTGGCTCTTGCGGTGCGGCATGACGGCCTCGAAGGTCTCGTCGGTGACGATGTCCTTGCCTGCGATCACGAGCGGGATCGAGATGCGCTCGCCTTCCAGCTCGCGAAGGCGGTTCTTTAGCTCCTCGCGCTCTGGCGAGCCCGGCGCGTAGGACTTGATGGGCTCGTTGACCGGCGGTGGTGGAGTGAAGATGCCGGGAGCGCTCATGCCAGGATTCTACGATCGATGACCTTGCGAGCGGAGAGGACGCAGTACGCGGTGCCCGATTGGGGCGTGGGGGAGCTGTGGACCGACGACGGCCTCGTGCTTGCCCACGAGTTCGCGTTTCAGTCGGTGTCAGACACCGAGGGCGCGACGCTGCTGACTCCGTCGCATACGTCCTGGCGAGGGAGGCTCGAAGATCGAATGCAGTGCAGTCAAGCCGAATCGGCGCCAGCCTGTGGAGCGATTTACACTGATAAGGCGCCGTTTGCTCTTGACACGAACTGGTGTCTGACACCGATGGAGATCGTCGAGCGTCTGACCGAGTTCCTGGCCGGCGACGAGCAGAAGCTCGCCGACATCCCGCTCGACCTCGACTGGACGACGCCGTTCCAACGCGCGGTCGCAGATGTCCTGCGCGAGGTTCCGCGTGGCGAGGTCGTGAGCTACGGCGAGCTGGCGGCGCTCGCAGGGCATCCGGGCGCTGCGCGCGCGGTCGGCACGTTCTGCGCTCGGAACCGGCTCATGTTCTTCATCCCGTGCCACCGAGTTGTCGGCGCCGCCGGGCTCGGCGGCTACGGCTCGGCGGGTGTCGACGTCAAACGGCGCCTCCTCGGAATCGAGGGGTTCCGACTGTGACGTCCGAGGACGTCCGGGAAGAGCTGGCGCGGATCGCCCCTGCCCGGGAGTGCGACCGGCTCGCTGAGCTGTCCGCGCTCGTCCACTCGGCGGGCAATCTCCACCTTCGGGGAAAAGGAGAGTGGGCGCTCCATCTCGATCTCGCGAGTGGAGCCGCGGCGCGGCGCGCGTTCAGTCTCCTTCGCGATGCCGAGATCCGCTCCGAGATCCGCACCTATCGCCGCCGCGCGTTCGACCGGGCGACCCGCTTCCAGCTCCACGTCGAAGGCTCCGACGAGGCGCTTCGCGTCCTTGTGGCGGCGGGTGTCCTGGACCGACGCGGGCGGCCGCTCGAGCGCCCGCCGCGTCGGGTCACGGCGCGCGCGTGCTGCCGTTCGGCGTACCTCCGCGGCGCGTTTCTCGGCGGAGGGTCTCTGTCGGTTCATCGCTCCCCGCACCTCGAGCTACGCACTGCGGCCGTCGAGTCCGCGACGTTGCTCAGTGACCTCGCGACGGCATCGGACACTCGCCTTGGCGTCGTCGAGCGTCCGACCTACGCCGCCGCGTATGCGAAGAGCTGGGACGCGATCGAGTCCGTGCTCGCGCTCGCGGGCGCTGTTGAGGCAGTCCTCGCCCTCGAGGAACGGGCCGTTGTGGCGGCGACAAGCGGCCATGCGAACCGCCGAGCCAACGCGGATCATGCGAATCTCGTGCGTACGAGCAAAGCAGCGCAGCTCCAGCTCGAAGCCGTTCGGAGGCTCAAAGCCGCGGGTCGGATCGAACGGCTCGAGAACCCTCTACGCGAGGTCGCAGAGCTTCGCCTCCACCATCCGACGGAGTCGCTTCGCGAGCTCGCCGCCCGCACCGATCCACCGGCCAGCAAAGCAGCAGTCCACCGTCGGCTGCGCCGGCTCGAGGAGCTGGCGAGCGACGTTGGCGCGAACATGCCTCGTTAGACTCGGCCACCACTCGGCCAGAAACCACACGAAGGAGAGCGCATGGGAGTTCGCGTCGGAATCAACGGGTTCGGCCGTATCGGGCGGAACTTCTTCCGGGCACAGAACGAGCGCGACTCGGAACTCGAGATCGTCGCGCTGAACGACCTCGGCGATGCGAAGACGATGGCGCACCTGCTCCGCTACGACTCGAACCTCGGGCCGTTCCCGGGTGACGTCGAGCTCGCGGACGGAGTCCTTCGCGCCGCCGGCGAGGAGATTCAGATTCTCTCCGAACGCGACCCCGGGGCACTGCCGTGGTCGGATCTCGGAGTCGACGTCGTGCTCGAGTCGACCGGGTTCTTCACCGACCGCGAAGGCGCGCAGAAGCACCTGGACGCTGGTGCGAAGAAGGTCGTAATCTCCGCTCCCGCGACCGACCCGGATCTGACGGTCGTCCTCGGGGTCAACGACGACGCCTACGACCCCGATGAGCACCACATCGTCTCCAACGCCTCGTGCACGACCAACTGCGTCGCGCCGCTGGCGAAGGTGCTCCACGAGCTCGGCGAGATCCAGAGCGGGTTCATGACGACGATCCATGCGTACACGAACGACCAGGTGATCCTCGACTTCCCGCACAAGGACCTGCGGCGGGCGCGAGCGGCTGCGATCAACCTGATCCCGACCTCTACCGGCGCGGCGAAGGCGATCGGGCTCGTCCTGCCGGAGCTGCGGGGAAAGGTGGACGGGATCTCGGTGCGAGCTCCGGTCGCGACCGGCTCGCTCACCGACTTCGTCGTCACACTCGGGCGTGAGACAAGCGTGGACGAGGTCAACGGCGCCTTCCGGGAAGCGGCAGGAAGCGGCCCGCTCGAGGGCCTCCTCTACTACACGGACGACCCCATCGTCTCGACCGACGTCAATAGCAATCCGTACTCGTGCGTCTTCGACAGCGAGCTGACGATGGTGCAGGGGAGCACGGTCAAGGTGTTCGGCTGGTACGACAACGAGTGGGGATACAGCTGCCGCCTGGTCGATCTGATCGGGAAGCTCCTGCCTTGATCCACACGCCCCGTTCCGTCCGTACCGCGGACGTCGCGGGCAAGAGTGTTCTCGTCCGCTCCGACCTCAACGTCCCGTTCGAGGACGGCCGCGTCGCGGACGACACCCGCATCCAGGCTTCCCTCCTGACTCTGCGTCACCTGCTCGATTCCGGTGCTAAGGACGTCGTCGTCTGCTCGCATCTAGGTCGCCCGAAGGGGCCCGATCCCGAGTATGAGATCGCCCCTGTCGCCGCGCGTCTGCGCGAGCTGCTGTCGGACGATCGAGTCCGCGTTCTCGAGAACACCCGCTTCGATCCCGGCGAGACGACGAACGACCGCGAGACGGCCAGTCGGCTCGCGGAGGGCCGGGACCTCTTCGTTCTGGACGCGTTCGGCTCCGCGCACCGCGCGCACGCCTCGACGGTCGGCGTCGCAGACCTGCTGCCGGCGTACGCGGGGCTCCTCCTCGAGCAGGAGCTCGAGATGCTCGGACGCCTGCTCGCGGACGTCGAGCGGCCGTTCGTCCTCGTTGCCGGCGGGGCGAAGGTCGACGACAAGCTGGGCGTGCTCGTGAGCCTCGGCCAGCGGGCGGATGCCGTGCTCATCGGCGGGAAGATGGCCGAGGAGTTGCGAGACGAGAATCCGCTGCCGTACGAGGCGGTTCTTCCCACGGATGTGGTGGCGGCATCAGCGTTCGACGAAGACGCAGAGACCAAGGTGACACTGTTCGACGCGCTGCCGGAGGGCTGGCTCGGCCTCGACGTCGGGCCCGACACGTGCGAGCGATTCGCCCATGAGATTCGCGCCGCGCGAACAGTCTTCTGGAACGGGCCGATGGGCGTCTTCGAGTGGCCGCGATTCGCAGAGGGAACGAAGGCCGTCGCGGAGGCCGTCGCTGAGGTGGAGGGCTACACGGTGGTCGGCGGCGGAGACTCGGTGCGCGCTCTACAGGAGCTCGGTCTAGGGGAGCGCGTCTCCTGGGTCTCGACCGGCGGCGGCGCGTCGCTCGAGCTCCTCGAGGGCAAGGAGCTCCCCGGCGTCGCTGCGATTCCCAGCGACTGAGCCGCTGGCACGGGCTCACAGCGTCTGGACGCGACCCTCAGGCGCGTTGCGGAGCAGTGATGCGGGGAAAGGGTTCGGCGGCCGGTTGTCCATGTCCATACAGCACATCCGGATCGAGATCCGCACCGTTGGGCCACACGATCGTCTCGGCGCCGGTTGGCTAGATGTCCGGAAGCGACAGGCGAGACTCAAGTGCGAGAAACACCCGCCACATGGCGGGCGAGAAAGTCGCGGATCATCGCCACCTGCCGCACGCGCTCGTCGACGTCGAAAGAGCCGTGGCCGGTCTCGAAGACATAGACCTCGTGCGGATGGCCCCGCGCCTCCAGCTTCTTGACGTAGCGCATCGCTTGCCGGTACGGACAGCGGCTGTCGTTTCGTCCGATCACGAAGAGCACCGGCGCGCGGACGTCGTCTGCGAAGTTGATCGGGTTGCGATCGCGCATGAGGTCGGGAACGTCCTTCGGCTCCGCTCCGCCCAGGAGGGCGCGGTCGTATGCCTGCAGGAGCGGAGACAGCTCCTCGTATCCGTCCTCGTAGTCCGCGACCGGAACTCCGGCCATCCCGCAGGCCCAAAGATCCGGATGCTTGCCGAGCTCGAGCAGCGTGACGTAGCCGCCCCACGACCACCCGGCGATCACTGCGCGGGTGGGATCGGCGATGCCCCGGTCGACCAGATCCTGGAGACCGGCGTTCACGTCCTCGAGCTCCGGCCCGCCGATGTTCCCGATCAGGGTGTCGCGCCACTCGCGCCCGTATCCGATCGACCCCCGGTAGTTCACCAACCCCACCGCGAACCCGGCGTCGACGTACGCTTGCGCCTCGGGCTGCCAGCGGTCGAGGTCGAGCGACGTGGGGCCACCGTGGACGAACATGATCACGGGGAACGACCCGTTCGAGTCGTCGGGCGTGACGAAGAAGCCGTTCACCTGCTGCCCGTGCGGGTTGACGAAGTTCCACGATTGGTAGGGACGGCCGGCGGGCGCCCGCTCTCCGTCCAGCGCAATGACCTCGGCGCCGGTGTCGTCGAGGAGCAACCGCTGCCGGTGTCCCTGCTCGTGTGTGAGCCACACCCGGCCGTCGGGGCGGACGCGCGCTTTCAGGATCACGCCAAGCTCGGTCGGAAGCGGGTGCAGCTCGCCGGTCCCGACCTCGTATCGGAAGAGCCGGTCGCGACCCTCGAAGCGATTGGCGAGCAGCATGGCCGAGGCGTCCGGCCACCAGTCGTGGACGAAGACCGCTCCTTCCAACTCCACTCGGAGATCGTGTCTCTCGCCGGTAGCGAGATCCCAGAGCCCGGGTCGCTCTTCGCCATCGCGCTCGTGGTCGAATGCAAGCCGCTGATCGCCGGCAACGGGCGACCAGCACTTCGCCAGCAGCGACTTCCCCTCGTCGAGCTGCTCGCCGACCGTCGCGCCCGAACGCGGGTCGATGACCCTGAGCGCGGGGTGGATCAGATCGCCGTGCTCGGCGTGCTCGAGGCAGAGGAGCGACCCGTCTGCGGACAGCGCGCCCTGCAGGAACCCGCCCTCGTCGACGCTGCCGAGCCGAACCGACGCGCTCGATCGGTAGACCTCGCGAGCGCCTCCACCGTCGAGCGAGACGTACACGGCGAACCCGTCGCGGTCACTCAGGCCGGCGGCGACGATGTCCGGCGCCTGCGCCAATCCCTCACTCCAACCGTGCGGAATGCCTGCCAGCAATGCGCGGGTCTCTCCTCCGCCGAAGGCCTGGACGAGCCAGTGCCCGGACTCGTCGCCGCTCTCGTCCTGGAACCAGATCACGCATTGTCCGTCGAGGGTGGGCGTTCCATCGATCACGCCCACCGAGTGGTCGGTGACCTGTCGCCGCGTGCCGGTGGCGGCGTCCCAGGCGTGCACCTGCCAGACGCCGGACTGGTTCGAGGCAAAGACGACGCTGTCCGGAGCGTGCGGAGACCACTCCGGCAGGAACGACACGGGCGCGCGAAAACGCTGCTCCCAGGGTTCGAGGGTCATACGTACGAGGCTAACAACAGCGTCCGCCTAAGATCCCCGGCGTGCTGATCGCGGGCAACTGGAAGATGTTCAAGGGCGCGCACCAGGCGCGCGAGTTCTCCGCGCAGATCCGGCGTTTCGATGATCGCTCGCCTGACGTCGATGTCGTTGTCTGCCCACCATTCGTATCGCTCGAGGCGACGATTCACGGTCTTGGCGAGGGAAGCAACGTCAGCGTGTATGCGCAGAACGTGCATTGGGAGCTCGAAGGCGCGTTCACGGGTGAGGTGTCGGCGCCGATGCTGCTCGAGCTCGGGGTGAAAGGGGCGATCGTCGGCCACTCCGAACGTCGTCAGCGCTTCGGGGAGACCGACGAGACCGTCCGTCTGCGAGCGGGGGCCGCTCTCGAAGCCGGTCTCGCGGTCATCGCGTGCGTCGGGGAGACGGAGGCCGAGCGCGAGGCCGAGGAGACGGAAGCCGTGCTCGAGCACCAGGTCTCGGCGATCCCCGAGCACGAACGGCTCGTGATCGCCTACGAGCCGGTGTGGGCAATCGGCACAGGGCGCACGGCCACCCCGGAGATGGCGCAGGATGCGCACGCGTTCATCAAGTCCCTGCATCCGACCCGCGTGCTCTACGGAGGCTCCGTGAACGCGGACAACGCGCGCGTGCTGCTCTCCCAGCTCGATGTCGACGGGGCGCTCGTCGGCGGCGCGTCGCTCGACGCGCAGTCGTTCGAGGCGATCTGCCTCGCGGCCGCCGAAGTCGCCGCCGCGTGAGCGACCTCGTCACGCTCGTCATCTTGGACGGATGGGGGCTCGCTCCACCCGGCCCGGGAAACGCCGTCGAGCTGGCGGACACGCCGAGTTTCGACGCGCTCCGGGAGCGATATCCACATACCACCCTGAAGGCGTCCGGCGAAGCTGTGGGGCTGCCTCCGGGTCAGATGGGCAACTCAGAGGTGGGACACCTCACGATCGGGTCAGGCCGTATCCTCTTCCAGGATCTGATGCGCGTGAACGTCGCGATCCAGGATCGCTCCTTCTTCGCGAACGACGCGTTGGGAGGCGCCTTTCGCAGAGCGAAGGATCGAGGCGGCCGGGTTCATTTGCTCGGCCTCGTCTCCTACGGGGGTGTCCACTCACACATCGACCATCTGCGTGCGCTGCTCGAGCTGGCCGCAAACGAGGAGATGACCCAGAACACCTGGATTCATGCCTTCACCGACGGGCGCGACGTCTCGCCACGGTCAGCCGCGACCGATCTCGCCGAGCTGCCCCTCGACCGTATCGCAACCGTCAGCGGCCGCTACTACGCCATGGACCGCGATAACCGCTGGGAGAGGACCGACCGCGCCTATCTCGCGATCTGCGCCGGTGAGGGGGAGCTCGCTGACGATCCGGTCGCCGCGGTCGCGGCGAGCCAGGCGCGCGGGGTGACAGACGAGTTCGTCGAGCCCGTGGTATTGACCGGACGGCCGCGGCTCGACCCTGCAAAGGACTCGGCGATCTTCTTCAACTTCCGGCCCGACCGTGCGCGCCAGCTCTCGCAGCGGCTGCTCGAAGCCGGCGCCGACCTGACGACGATGACGCGCTACCGCGCGGACTTTCCGTGCCCGACTGCGTTCGGGGAGCATGTCGTCGAAGACACGCTTGCGGAGGTGCTCGCGCGAAACGGCGCGCGCCAGCTGCACGCCGCCGAGACCGAGAAGTACGCGCACGTGACGTACTTCTTCAACGGCGGTGAGGAACGGGAGTGGGAGGGAGAGACGCGGATCGTCGTCCCTTCACCGCGCGACGTCCCGAGCTACGACCTCAAGCCCGAGATGTCCGCGGACGAGCTGGCGACCCGGTTTTGCGCCGAGATCGGAAACGGCTACCGATTTGCCGTGGTGAACTTCGCCAACCCGGACATGGTTGGGCACACGGGCTCGATTCCGGCGGTCGTCCGAGCCGTAGAGGAGACCGATCGCTGTCTGGGAAGAGTGCTCTCCTGTGTGGAGGAGGCAGGCGGCATATGTTTGGTTACGGCGGATCACGGAAACGCTGAGGTAATGCTCGAGCCAGACGGACGTAGTCCGCACACGGCGCACACGACGAATCTCGTGCCCCTCATCCTCACCGACAATGCGTTTGCGTTGTCTCCGGACGGCGAGCTTTCGGACCTCGCGCCTACGATTCTCGCATTGCTTGGGCTTTCCGTCCCGGCTGACATGACCGGAAAATCGCTCCTAACCAGCCTCTAAGGGCTCGCGCACAAAGCCCTTACATACAACCTTCTATACTCGCCGCGATTCATGTCACTCCCACAACCAGACCTCGGAGTTCTGCGCAAGGCGCAGCGTGGTGACGAGCGCGCCTTCGCGATCATCGTCAGGACATACGAGCAGCCGGTCTTCAACTACATCGTCCGCCTGACCGGTGACCGCAACCTCGCCGAGGACCTCACGCAAGAGGTCTTCCTGCGGGTTTTCCAGGGTATCTCCGGCTTCTCGCTGCGCTCGCGTTTCACGACCTGGCTCTTCCAGGTGACGAAGAACCGGGTCCTCGACGAGTTCCGTGCGCTGGAGCGCCGCCCGCGGGCAGTCGTCCAGCTCGAGGACATTCCCCCCCTCGAGGTTGTGGACGCTCCTGCGGAGCGCGCCGAGACGATCGACGCCCTGTGGCGGTCGGTCGAGCGGCTGAATCCCGACCTGAAGATGGCGCTTCTGCTGCGTGACGTCGTGGGTCTGTCGTACACGGAGATCGCCGAGTCGCTCGAGGTCACGCTCGCGACCGTCAAGTGGCGGATCTACAAGGCGCGCGAGGAAGTACAGCTCGCTCTGCACCGAGACGGCGTGGTCGTCCCGATCCGCTCCGCGCCGTCCGTCAAAGCCGCCGAGCTCGTTTAGTACCTTGCGCAAGTCCGCAATCCGCGCGCGCGGATTAGCGGTCGCGCGAAATCCCTGAAGGCGTCCGCTCTGCGGCCGCGGCGCTCATCTCACATGAC
>Ga0136614_10001099_pt1 | contig 15386 bp, 14 predicted proteins | sample AntDrymUQ2792106_2_FD_106643 | JGI IMG/M metagenome (GOLD analysis project Ga0136614, IMG submission 106643) | Polar desert sand microbial communities from Dry Valleys, Antarctica - metaG UQ279 (21.06) | ecosystem: Environmental > Terrestrial > Soil > Desert | place: Antarctica: Dry Valley... | reverse complement strand
GCTCCTCGAGCATTCTCCTCAGAAGCTGCTTAACTCGTTCGTTACCCGTAATCTGATCGAACATACTTGTTTTTCTCTTAACTCAGCGAGATGGCCTGATTGTTTCGTAGAAGTCTGCGGCGGTGAGGTGCCCACGCCTTTCCAGAAACGGCATCACGATTTGCTTCACCTGCGACTGGGTATCTTCAGCCGACCCACTGCTGTCTACAATACGGATGCGATCCGGCTCGCTTGCTGCAAGGCGCAAATAAGCATCCCGAACTCGAGCGTGGAACTCAGCGTTCTCGGCGTCGAGTCGATCTGCGGTTTCAGTTCTATACCTGCCTTCGGATCTCCGTCGCGTGCGAACACCCGACTCGCCAACCTCAAGATCGAACAGGAGCGTCAGATCCGGTCTCAAGCCTTCCGTGGCCAGCGCGATGATCCGCGAAATCAACTCGGGTGAAAAACCTCTGCCCGCTCCCTGATAGGCAACCGTCGCGTCTGCGTAACGGTCGGAAATCAAAACCTGCCCGGCGGCTATTGCAGGACGTAGAACACGCCTCACGTGTTGCGCACGATCGGCAGCGAAAACCAGCAACTCAGTGAGCGGATCAACTTCTTCCTGCGCATCAAGCAGCGCTGCCCGCAGTTTCAGACCCACCGGCGTGCCGCCTGGTTCTCGCGTGGTCAGCACCTCGCACCCTTGCGCGCGCAGGGAATTTGCCAGTAAACGCAACTGCGTAGACTTGCCACTCCCATCAATTCCCTCAAACGTAATAAAAGTTCCAGCCACACTGTCCTCTGGGATAAATTGGTTTAGTGCTGGTGAGAGTTTAGACGAATGTCACGGCTGGCGCGAGGTGGAGGTTTCGGTTGGTAGTGTCCTAATTCTGAGATTGAGAAATTCCTGACTGGGTATCACCCCCGACTATGATCTCAACGTCCAGACGTGAGGCTGCGCTTTACGTTTCGATGCTTGAAGTTTGGTATCGGGGGTGGCATGGGGAAATCGACGCCTCTCACTTTCGAGGGCGCACGGTTCAACGGATATTCCACTAGCGGGCGCGGTCGTCCTATCGCCCACGGCGGTAGAACACTCCGCCGCCGCCGAGGAGCAGGACTAACACGATGATGATGATTAGTGTGGTGGTGCTCATGGTGGCGAGCAGCCTATCACGGCTTCGCACTAACCGTCTACGGGACAAGCATCGTGCCATAGGCCAGTTTCCACAACTCAGATTAGGACACTACCTTTTCGGTTGCTGCGTCCTGAGCGTCCGGAGAACTGCGAAGCTCACCACTGGCTCGCTTGGTGAGGGAGATTGTTGAGATGGCGTGTTTAAAAATCAATTGTTCCTGCGATCCTGATTCAAGCAAAACGGAAAACTTATCGAAGCTGCGAATCTTCCCGAGGAGTTTTGCGCCGTTCACAAGATAGACCGTCACCGTCACCTTATCTCGGCGGACAGTGTTGAGAAATGCATCCTGAATATTTTGTGGCGCCGGCTTTCCGTCTGACATCGTTATGGCGTGGCCTTCTCAGGTTGTTCTTGGTTGCGGTTCAGGTTACATCAGCGCTAATCGAGCGACAAGAGAAATCCGGGCCTCTAAGCCGATCGGGTCACTGCGTTCAATACCACTTCCCGAACCGCCGATTCAGTCCCAAATCCAGGGAACCATTCAACACCAACTTCATGACGAAACCATGTCAATTGCCTCTTCGCATAGTGACGGACATCCAGTTTCGATTGCTCGACCGCGCTGGCCAAATCCCTCCGGCCCAGAAGGTATTCGACCGTTCGCCGGTAACTGTGAGCGCCGAGGGCATTTGACTCGGGCGGTACACCCTGGGCCAGGAGGTCCTGGACCTCGTTTACCAGACCCGCGGCAAAGTGGTTTTCCGTTCTTTCATTGATGATTTTGTAAAGCTGCTCCCGGTCCGGATTAAGGGCCAGCACGCGTATCCGGCGCACATTTTCAGGCGGTTCAGGACGGTGGTCCTTCTGCGCCGACATCGACAGACCAGTCTGCAGCCGCACTTCGAGGGCCCGGTGCACGCGAGGCCAATCGCGCGCATAGAGCTCCTTTGCCGACGCCGGATCCAGGCGCTGCAGCAGCCGATGCAGATGTTCGGCCCCGTGACGTTTACGGATTGCGGTGAGACGCCTTCGCAGTCTTTCGTCTGTGGGCGGGCTCGAGAAGAATGGCCGTCTCAGGGCCCGCAGGTAGAGCCCGGTTCCGCCCGCCAGGATTGGCAAACGCCCGCGTCCTTCAATCTCAGTAATTCTTGCTACGGCTTCGCGCGCCCAATCGCCGGCGGTGTAGTTGACATGTGGGGGCACAAAGTCGATCAGGTGATGCGGCACTCCATGGCGTTCGGCAAGCGGCACTTTTGCCGTGGCGATCTGGATTCCCTGGTAGACCTGCACTGAGTCGCAATTGATGATCTCGCCGTCGAGTTGCATCGCGAGTTCAATCGCCAGGCCGCTCTTTCCGGAAGCAGTCGGTCCAACAACGGCGAGGATGGGTCTTGGGGAGCTTTCCGCGTTCACGCGCGAGAGAATATCACGCGGAAAAGAATTAGCAGCCAGATGAGGATTAGCACAATCAGGGCGCCCACTATTTGTGAGCGCGATAAACGCATGGGCATCACGGCAGGATGAATAGCGTATTTACGTTCAAAGCAAACCCGGGCAGCAACGGCGAAGTAATCTCGTCAGTTCCACCCAGTGTTGCAGTTTCTACCAATCTTCGATCGTGCAAACGAAAGATCGTTACCGAAAGATTCTCGCGATCGACAATCCAATATTCCTCGACGCCATATTTGGCGTAAAGGCGCCGCTTCGCCAGAAGATCACGGTTTTGGTTTTCCTTGCCCGCGGACACCACCTCGATTACCAGGTCCGGCGCAGCGACAAACCTCTCGTTGGCTACTATCTGATCCCAGCGCTCGTTTCGTACGAACACGAGATCCGGTATCACGGCGTCGTAATCACTAAACACCGCACCGGCGCCGGGCGCGACAATCCCCAGGCGGTGAGTCTCCAAATATTTGGCGAAAGCGACTTGTAATCTGTGCAATACGAGTTGGTGAGGTAAACCCGGAGCGCAAGACACGAAGAGTTCTCCTTCGATGAGCTCATAACGGTTGTTGTCGTCCGGCAAAGTATCGAGGTAGGCCACGGTGAGAAGAGGCTTAGCGCTGAAAACTTTACCGGCTTCTTCAGTGTTCATAAGGCAAATCTAACAGAGCTCCCCAACCGGAACCAGTGTTTGGGGAACGATGAGCAGAAGTATCAATGCTGGAAGTCTTTTATCCCGTACCGGCCTCATCCAGTGCGTCCTTCAATATAACTTCGTGAGTTCAATCCCGGTGTAATAAGACTTCAAGATTTCCGCATAACTGAGGCCTTGTTTGGCCAATCCATAAGCGCCAACCTGGCAGAGGCCGACGCCGTGACCCCAGCCGCGTCCGATGAATTTGAAACCAGCGACACTGCCATCTGAATCAAACTTCCGCTCAATCACAAATAGCTGTTCACGCAAGCCAAGCACAGAGCGAATTCTGCCGCCGCGCACATGACCGGTTCCATTCGCTCCGATCACTTCCAAATCAATGGCGCGCCGCGATGAGCCCCGAGCTGCGACACGTAAATCTTTGATCGCGCCGATCCCGCGAGCGTAGCGTGCCAGCCGCGCCTGAATCTGGCCCAGTGACAACTCCTTCGTCCAGTTGGTGAATGGTGAAACCCTTTCCGCGGAAGCGCCATTGAGTGAAGGTCGCACTTCGAGGTAGTCGACTTCGCCCGCGGCGTTTACGTGAAAGGTTACTGGTTCGCCGCCCACCAATGCCACAGAGCTTACCGGATAAATCCCTTCGCCAAGCTGACGAAACAAATAAGCGTCGGGCCTGACCTGGATGGGCAAGTCTTTGCCTTTGGTTGAGCGCAGAACAAGTGCATCGTTTACGGTGGGTCTGGCAGAGCCTTTTTGCAGTTGCAACAGAAGCCGTCCTTCGAGCAAACGGGCGATTGCATGAAGGGCACGAGCGCGCGACAGCGGATCGCGGGGACGAAGCGTTGCATCTGGTAACGCTGAGAGATAGCCGTCGCGAACCAGCATTGCCACATCCGCGCGGTTAACGGCGGGTATATCGGCGGCGTCGCGAACTGCCAGGTGATAATCGACATCGATGTTGCTCAGGAGGGTATCGGCGCGACTTTCCCCAAACACAGCGGTGCTGAGCGCCGTCGCGAAGGGGCCGGGCCGGTTCACATCTTCACCGACGGCCGGCGACGACTGCCGCGCCATCCGGGCCACAGAAGCCAGCCAGCTACGAACTTCGCTGAGGGGAGCCACTGCTGACAGCCAGGAATCCGACACTCGCGAGGGAAATGATCCGAAATTCTGCAATGCCAGTAGGGCGATGTCGCGCGCCAGGGGCAAATTCTTTTCTTCGCGTATCTCGGCAGGCTCGCGCGAGGTTTTGATGGTGAACGGAGCGAATGCGGCCTTGCCCTCGACCGCGCATTCACGGCCGCGCAGGTAAGGCACTGCATGATTGAAAATGTGCTCCGCAGCCTCGGTGCGTCCGCCGCAGGTCGAAGTGTAAAGAGCGTTAATGGGTTCGCCGTCGAACGTGGCGATCAACCCGCGAGTTTCGTCGACAGCTCGAGTCGAAAGGGGGTGTTCCGATGAAAGACCTCTGTACACCTGTGAACGAGTGGTCGGCAAGAGATCGAAACCCTGCGAGCTGAATTGGCCGCGATTGCGAAGCGCATAGGTGCGGGCAGCGATTGCCTGCGCCTTCTGTGCCTCGATGGCCGGATAACCGCCCGGCGACAATTCATTCGCTACGACGCCTCGCACGTAGTCTTCAAGGCCGAGCACGTTGACTACTGTCAATGTGCCGCGCGGGTTTGCAAAAACTTCGATGCGTCCCCGATAGGGTCTATCGTTGTAGCGCACAGGAGATTTGAGCTCGTCCTCGGACGCCAGGACTACCGGCGCGCTGGAACTGAAACTTCGCAGCGCTCCAGAGGAAAAGGCCACCACTTCACGAGAAGGGAGACTGGTGCGCGCGGCCAGCCGAAGGTCTGAAGGCGTTCTTCGCGCAGCGGGTGTTTGATTGCTTGCCGTGTGTATTGCGCCAGTCGCTGCATTGGTTCGGCTTGTGTTGGCCTGGCCCGACACAGCCAAGGCTGATTGAAAGACAGTAGCGTCGAAGCCGGCATCATTTAGCTGCTCGCTGACCTGCTCGGCTTCCGTCCGTGAGCGTCGCGATCCCACCAAAAGTCCCCAGGTTCTCGTTTCGGCGTCGTAGGTTATTTGCGATTCATCGTCAATCGCTTCCTTAACCTCGCGCGATTTTTCTTCAGCTTCATTGCGGCTTGCTGCTCCCGCGACCTGGACACGAAAGGCAGTTTCATTATTGGGTGGAGGCAAGGGCGACAGGAGTCGCGGTTCAAGCCTTACGCGGGACACATCGAGAGCGATGAGGGTGGACTCAGCTTCGGAGGCCTGCAGCAAACGCCCATTTGTAGAAACGATTGCTGCGCGCACATCCGTAGCCAGGCCAACGCGGATTTTTGGTTCGGGGCCGGGAGCCAACACTGCTCGGTCAATGACTGAAGCTGAAGAGTCAGCCGCCGGCACTTGCCATGCTTCTTCAGTGGGCACGGTCGCGGAAGTTTTTTGTTTCGATTCCTGGGTACGGCGCGGCCGGCTCTCGCCGCGTGTGTCTTGTTGAGCGTGAGCGATGAGAGAAACGCTGAGCGTCTGCGCGAGGAGAATCAAAAAGACTAGGGCTTTTCTTCCTAAGGAACTGCGCATGACGTAGGCATAGTACTACACGTGACAAGGTATGATTGATTGTCGATTGCCGATTAGTTGAAGTCAGTACCACCGGGCGGGTAGCCGGTGGCCCTCAAGATTGCCAATTGGCAATGACACGACCCAAACTGCACCACTATCGCCCGACCGATACTTGCTGCCCCTGCTTCGCAGGCTTAGACCTCTAATAACTCTTCCAGTCGTGCCCCTGGTAACACTTCAAGCTGTCGGTGTCCCCGGCGAAAGATGCGCGCGCCCGTCGACCCTTTCAGAATTGCGGCGCCATCTTCGATTCTAATCAGCGCGCCCTCGCGCAGACCAACTACCGGCGTTTCATTCTCTTCCAGGAACTGCAGAATTCGTTCCTCGCGCGTTTCCCCCATGTGACGTGAAGCGGGATCTGTGTCGAGATAGTGTGGATTGATCTGAAATTTCACCAGGCCCAACGCCATGAAGGAAGGGGGTTCGACGATCGGCATATCGTTCGTCGTCTTGATGGTCGGCGCTGCGACATTCGCGCCGGCGCTCGATCCGATGTAGGGCATTCCTTGTGCGACACGCTGTTTGATCAAGGTAAGCAATTCCAAGTCGTAAAGACTCTTAAGCAGCCTGAAGGTATTTCCTCCGCCAATAAAGATGGCTGCGGCGTCCTTGACCGCCTGGCGCTTATCATCCATTTGATGTACCGAGTGCAATTCAATACCCATCTGCGCGAACCTCTGGCGCGCCTTCGCTGCATAGTCGTCTCGATCAATGAGGGCAAACGGCACGAATAGCACGCTGCCGATGTTACCGAGAAAGTTGCGGATCTCAGTTTCGGCGTGATCGAGATAACCGCCGCCGTAGAGTGTGGAATTGCTGATTAAGAGCAGGCGCTTCAATTCTCTCGTTGCCATTCGTTCTCCCACGAGTCTGTCAACTTGCGAACCGCTCTTCAACAGTGAGAGCAAAAACCACAGTCGCCACAATTCCGATCACTGTCGCTATCAGAAAGGGAACTTCAGGCGAGATCTTCCAGAGAAGGCCACCAATCGCAGCCGCTGGAGTAATCGAAAGACTCCGCACCAGGTAGTAAAGCCCGACTGAACGCGCTCGCACGTCTTCGCGCGCAAAGTCCACGATCATAGCTTTGCGCGCCGGTTCGCCGATTTCGCGCAGACCGCCGACAACAAAAGCCAGCGCCAGCAGTGCAAAAGTCGAAGCCAGCACAATCGCGAGGGGGAAAAGCGCAAAGCAGATGAATGTCAGAATCACGAAAGGCTTGCGGCCTACGCGATCGGCGATCTTCCCTGCGGGAATGTAGACAATGATCGAAGTGATCATTTGAATCGCTACCAGGGTCCCGTAACTTACCGCGCTCAATCCGCGAACGTTTGTTACATAGAGGATTGTAAAGACTCCGGTCATACCCTCGCACATACGGACGATGATGTCGGAAATCAATAACCGTTTGAGAGCACCGTGAAACGTGCGCCACACGCCGGGAATATCTATCGCGCTTGCTGTCTTTATCTCGACATTGATATGTCGCACCAGTAGCACTGTGACGATCGCGAGTGCCAGAGTAATCACCAGTCCTGTATGAATGCCTGCCACAAGGCCGAGTTTTCCGATCAGCGCTCCGCCCAGCAAAGGCGCAATCACAATCGGCACGCGCTTCAGGATCGATTGAACTGTAAAACCCATCGCCCGCCGATCAGGAGGAAGTGAGTCCCCGATGATTGCAAATATGGCGGGCGAGGCCATGCTTTGCCAGGCCATTGCGAACGCGAGCCCCAGAAAAAGAAATGGCCAGGCAGGCGCTGTCAGGTAGATGAGGTATCCGCTGGCTGCCAGCAAAACGAAAATGAGAAAGGCGCGACGACGGCCGAAGCGATCAGCGATCCAGCCGCCAGGATACTGATAAATCGCGTCGAAGAGGTTCTCCGCCGTTCCGAAGAGTCCGATGATTGGCGCGCTGGCGCCGAGCACTTCAAGATATTTTGGCAGAAACTTCTTCCAGAGCTCTTCTCCCAATCCGAGCAGGAAGACAGCGGCTGAAGCGATGGAAACATTTCGCTCCAAACTCAGATAGTCGACGATTGTGCTTCGACGAGCCTGCGATGGTTTCTTTGAAAGCATGACAAGGAGGCAGTCTACTGACTACTGACTACTGACTCCTACCTTATACCCATACCGCAGAAGAATCGCCTGGCCCTCTGGTCCCAATACGAAGGTCGCAAATTGCTGAGCTGCAGCCTGCTTAGTTGAAGCGCGAACAACTCCCAAAGCCTGATCGATAGGCTGGTGGAGTTGTTCCGCTACTTCCAGGTAAGTTCCTTCGCCAGTCTTGACCATCGAACGTGGCAGAAAGCCCACCTCCGCGTTTCCCGAAGAAACGAACTGCCTCACTTGCGAAACGTTCATGCCGTAAACAACCCTGGGCTCCAGCTGTTGCCAGAGATTGACGGCTCGAAGCGCTTCGACTGCCGCTGCGCCATACGGGGCAATATCAGGTTTCGCGATTGCGATGCGCTCAATCGCCTTGTCTGTCAGGTCTTCAATGCGTTCGACTTTGATCGCGCTTCCCGGCGGAACCCAAATGACAAGACTACCGCGAGCGTAGATAGCGTTGGTGCCGGGGGTTAGCAGACCCTTCTGTTCCAGAATAGAGACATGCTTTACGTCGGCGGCAGCGAAGACGTCGAACGGCGCGCCGTTTTCGACTTGTTTTGCGAGATCCGCAGTCGCACCAAAACTCAAGACGACCTTGATGCCGCTCTGCTTCGTAAACTGTTGGCTAAGTTCCTGGAAGGCGTCGGTGAGATTGGCTGCGGCCGCGACGATGATCTCAGGAGGTTCACGGAATGCATCTGTTGGCGACGACTGACGGCAGGCTGGCCCCATCAACGAGATCACAATTGCGCCGACCAGGGCGATTAGTTGCGCGGGATTCAAAGCTGGATACATCGGTGGTCGCACTCAAAGTCGTTAGAGCACAGGGAGATTACAGGAGTGATTTTGGTTAAGACAATCATTAATTGCGAGTGATTGCGCGTCAGACGCTAGCGATCCGCCAAATCACACGAAACCACACCACTTCCAGAATTTGCACTCGCGACCGACTCAAGCAGGTCCGATTTACTTCTTCACAGAACCCTTGACCCTGTGGTATAGACCAATCTACCCCCCGCATTTATCGTATTGGCATGTTGGTATGCGCGTCTCTCGCAAGGAGGCTAATCCTCGTGAGGAAGAGTACATCCAGAGTTGGAGCGGGGTCCTTCCTGGCCCCCTTACTCCTGCTTGTCTTGCTGGCGATTAGTTGCCTGCCGAAGCCTCCCTCCGAATCCAGCGGCGTAAACCTGACAGTCTACGGATTCTCAATCATGAAGGAGGCGCTGGAAAAATCGGTGTATCCGGGTTTCTCCGCGAAATGGAAAGCCGAGCATGGATATGACGTGCATTTCACGTCGTCATTCGCCGGCTCAGAAACCATCACCAACCAGATCCTCCAGGGGGTCAACGCCGACATCGCCATACTCTCGATCGAACGCGATGCCAACCGGCTAAAAGAAGCAAGATTCGTTACCTCGGATTGGCATGATCTGCCTCATCAGGGAATTATCAATCAAACGCCCTTTGTGATTCTCGTGGCAAAGGGAAATCCCAAGGGCATTCGCGACTTCCCGGATCTCGCGAAACAGGGAATCAGGTTGATACAGCCTGACCCTGTCAGCTCCGGGGGAGCGCAATGGTCAATTCTCGCCATCTATGGATCGGAACTAGTCAAATCGACAAAGGAGACCGGAGATCCAGATTCTGCCCGCGCACTACAAACGCTCCAGGCGATTTGGCGCAACGTGAAGTCTACTCCGGGATCGGCGCGCGAAGCCCGCACGCAGTTTGAATTGGGTTATGGTGATGCGGTCATCACTTACGAACTTGAAGGTCTCTTGATGAAAGAAGCTGGAACCGCGGCGGAGATCGTTGTGCCCCGCGCCACGATCTTCAGCGAGCATCCTGCAGTTGTCATCGACCGTAATGTGACAGCGGCGCGGCGACCGGTGGTCGACGCTTTCATGCAGTACCTTTGGAGCGAGGAAGCACAGCGCGCGTTCGTGAAGTATCACTTCCGCGCTATAACTGATGAATCGTTGAATGACGCTAACCAGCAGTTTGCGAAGATTGAGATGCCATTTCGGATTGACTACTTCGGCGGTTGGCAGCGCGCGTATCCGGAGATCATCGAGAGCGTGTTTCGCGATCGAGTGCAGAGGAAGTAAGGTCTCAAGTCTCAGGTTTCAATAAACTGGAACCTAAGACCTGAGACCTGAGACTTGAGACCTGAGACTTGAACTTTAGAACGACATGAGCTCCGTTATACCAACAATGCGCCATGTTCGCGGTTTTGACGTCGCCAGACCGCTGAGCATTGGTGTGCTTGTTATCATGATGATGCCCCTCGTGTTCCTGCCGCTGGCGTCTATTTTTATTTTTGGGACCAGCAAAGGACTAACGAGCTTCTGGGCTGCCCTGATGGCTCCCGAGGCCGTCTTTGCTCTCAAGCTTTCCATGGTCACCAGCTTCTGGGCGACACTCTTTAATGTGTTCTTTGGGTTATTCGCTGCCTATGTGCTTTCGCGCTACAACTTCTGGGGCCGCAATGCGCTGATTGTCACTATCTCTTTGCCAACTGCTATTCCCACGGCGGTCGCCGGCTTTGCGCTGCTGTTGCTCTGGGGGCCTTACGGCATCCTCGGGCGCTTTCTCGCTCCCCACGGCATACAGACGATGTTTACGGCGGGAGCGATTATTCTCGCGAACATTTTCGTCACCTTTCCTTTGGCCTTCGGTGTGATCAAACCTGTCTTCGACACCATGAGTCGCTCGCTTGAAGAAGCCTCGGCGACGATCGGCGCCACGCGCGTGCAGACCTTCTGGCACGTGACACTGCCATCGCTCCGAGGCGCCATTGTCTCCGGCGCGCTCTTGACGTTTGCCCGCGCGGTGGGTGAGTTTGGTTCGACGATTCTTGTCTCCGGAAATCTTGCCGGCCGAACTCAAACCGCGCCGTTGTATATTTTCGCGAAGTTTAACGAGGGCCAGATTGAAGCTGCGAATGCGATTGCTATCGTGCTCGCTTTATTCTCATTCCTGATTTTTAGCGTGCTGTTCTTTGCCCGCGACTGGCTGGACGTTGACTAAGGAATAATTGATGCAGGCAAAACAGGCAATGGTAAAAGAGCCGTCAACTAATCCCGATGCCAAACGCGGTGCTCCGGTGGTGGCTACGAGTGTAGTCGGCATCAGCAAGCGCTTCGGGAAAACTTCAGTTCTCGAAAACATCAACTTCGATGTTGCCGAGGGCGAGGCGCTCGTGTTGCTTGGCGCGTCCGGCAGCGGCAAGACCACGATCCTGAGAATCATCGCCGGTCTGGAACAGCCCTACACCGGCAAGGTGATGTTGCACGGTAAAGACGTGACCGAGTTGCCCGCACGCGAGCGAGGCGTGGGCGTCATCTTCCAGTCTTACGCTCTCTTTCCCAAGATGACAGTCGAAAAGAACATTGGTTACGGGTTAAGAATCAGGAGACGAAAGCGGAGGGAGATCCGCGAAACCGTTAATGAGCTCCTCGCACTCGTGCAACTTGAAGAACACCGCAAGAAGTATCCTTCGCAACTTTCCGGGGGTCAGCAGCAACGCGTGGCGATCGCCCGCACTCTCGCGTACAACCCAGAGGTGTTGCTCTTCGATGAACCGTTTGGCGCGCTCGATGCGCAGACGCGCGGACACCTGCGGCGCGAAATCCGCGCTCTGCTGCGCAAGGTCAACGTTCCCGCAATTTTTATTACTCACGATCAGGAAGAAGCACTCGAGCTGGGCGACCGCATCGCCGTGATCAACCTGGGACACATCGAACAAATAGGAACGCCATTCGAGGTTTACACTAAACCGGCAAATGAATATGTGGCGACATTCCTCGGCGCCGCGAACATTCTGGCGGGCGTGGTGAAAGATCGCAGCGTCGAAGTTGGTTCGGCACTGGTGCCGTTGCCAGAGGGTTATGAGAAGTATCATGAAGGACAGAAAGTAAAACTTGTCTTTCGTCCTGAGGATGTTTCCCTGAGCAAGGGCGAGGTCACGCCCGGTCACGCCTGCATCGCCAAAGGAATCGTCGAATCGACAAACTTTGTTGGAGCTTACGAACGAGTGGGAGTGCGCATTGACCTGTCAGACTCGGGGAGCTGCGACACGAATGAGACTCCTTTTTATCTCACAACCCAAACACCTGAGAGCCAGACGTCGAAGCCTATCATTGCAACGCGGCCAAAACCCGAGGCCACTGCGACAAGACTCACGATCGGCGACCGTGTCGCCGTGGGCCTGTCCTCATTCACGGTGCTGGCGGACGTGGCTCCACGAAAACGAGAAAGCGAATCGCCTAGAGGTTGATGGCTTCTACGTAACACCCTTTTCCAGTGCTCCTACCGCAAGACTGTGGAATTGACGGCGTACGCTGTTGATGTTCACGAATGGAAGTGGGCGAGCGTGAGTGCGATTGGTGAGCAATATGAAGACGCGTTCATGATGCGGATCAATCCAGCAACTCGTGCCCGTGAATCCTGAATGACCGTAGCTATCCGGAGGCAATGCGGGGCCGGCTGCTGATTCCGGCGTAGCCGCGAGCTGCCAGGAAATCGAACGAGCCTCACCCAAACCCTCAGTCATATTCGAACGAAACAGTTGGGCACAGGTTTCCGGTTTAAGGAGTTCGCTCTGATCCGCTAAGCACTGGCTGGCGAGACGAAGTGTCTCGGCGGCGGTTGAGAAGAGTCCGGCATGACCAGCCGCGCCGCCAAGGAAGTAGGCGTTGCCGTCATGCACCTCGCCCCAAATCACATGTTCGCGCCAGTTCAAGTATTCTGCCGCGCCCGTCGCTCGAGAAGTTTCGCGTTCGTACACGTTGCCGGTTTCACAAGCCGCGATTCCGGTCTGCAAGGCAATTTCCGGATTGAAAAAAGTGTGTTGCAGTCTTAACCGTTCGATGATCTCCAGTTGCGCTAATTCAGCGAGCCGCTTGCCATTCAGCCTCTCCAGCAGAAACCCCAGCACGATGAACCCCAGATCGCTGTAGACAACACGCGAGCCCGGTTCGTATTCCAGCGCCTCGTTAGCAATCACACCAACCGTACGATCGCGTTCGCCTTCAGCCAGGATATAAAGTGGGCGCCATGCGGGCAGGCCGGATGTGTGGGTGAGGAGTTGTCGCACAGTGATCATCTGTCTATCGGCGCGTTTAAACTCCGGCAGGTAATGAGCGACGGCGCTGTCCAGATTCAGCTCGCCCGCTTCGATGCGTTTGGCACAGAGCACGCCTGTCAATAGAGGCTTGGTGAGCGAGGCGAGGTCGTAAACGGTATCGAAAGAAGCAGTGATGCGGTACGGCTCGACAACCGCCAGGCCTATCGCATCCACGAAAACAACTTCGCCCTTTTCAGCGATGAGATAAACGGCAGAAGGGAAGTCGCCGGCAGCAATTCGCTCTGCGAGAAACGCGGAGATTGGATCTTGCGGCATGAACGGAATGCTTTGCATGCAAAAGTTAGTGGGCGGTGGGCAGTGGGCAGTGAGCAGGGGGCGAAATCATTTTCCATTTGACCAGCCCGCGGCCGCCAGTGGTACGACCTAATGATGTCGACGCTGTTTCTTGCATAAGTCAGCTGAGAAATGAGAAATGGCAAATGTGAATTCAACTTCGAAGTACAACACCAGCTCTTCGCCCCGGAGGGGCGAGATGTTTATAGTTAGTAACCCAAAAGCCCAGCGCTCCATAGGAGCGCGACAACGGCTCGAATGATTCACACGTCCCGATGTCTCGCTCCTAACGGAGCAAAGAGGCAGCAATGGCTTATAGCTATAATCTTGCTCCTAACGGAGCGAAATCGACGTTGCACTCCAAGTTGAATCCGCGGATGACATATGGAAAATGATTTCGCGCCCTTTCCACTGCCCACTGCCCCACTGCCCACTGCCCACTGCCCACTGCTCATGAGCGAGGTCGAGCGCTCAGTGCTCCAAGCTGTGTCCGGCTCCCGTGTTCGTGAATCCTTTCCAGAACTCTTAACGCGAGGGAAAGCGCGTTTCGACCTTCGGTACCCGATACTGGTGAAGGCAGTCCTTCCTGTGCGGCGGCAAAGAAGCTGGCGATCTCAGCTCGCAAAGGTTCCACGTCTATCACATCCAGATTGCGCACATGCACGCCCGGCCAGGTACCATCGGCCGTGGGTGGCGCCAGGCTGCTGATGGACGCACGCTTTGTCGTGTAATCCACCGCCACATAATCATGAGGTTGGAAGAAGCGCATCTTTCGGATCTTCTCCGTGCCGACTCGCGACGCCGTAATATTTGCCACTGCCCCAGACGAAAACTCCAGGCGTGCATTGGCCGCGTCTACTTTGTTTGTCAGGATTGGAATGCCGACGGCATGAAGTTCAGTTACTTCGACCTCCTCACCAACCAGCCACTGCACGACATCCAGATCGTGGATCATCAGATCCAGAACCACATCGATGTCGAGCGAGCGCGCCGTGAATTCGCCTACGCGATGAATCTCGAAGTAAACCGGATTGCGGACATGCGGTCGCAGGGCAACAAGCGCGGGATTAAAACGCTCAAGGTGGCCGACCTGCAGCAAAGCGTCCCCCTTCGCCGCTGCCTTAATCATCAGGTCCGCTTCGTCAAGAGTTCGCGCGATGGGTTTCTCAACGAGAACGTGAATACCCGCCTCGAGCAACGGGCAGGCAATTTCGCAATGCGAAACAGTGGGGACGGCGAGGCTGACAGCCTCTACCTGGCCTATCAGTTCGCGCCAGTCGGTCGTAAGGGGAACATTTCTTTCCTCGGCAATCGTCCGCGCAGTCTCCACGTTCTGATCGCAGACGAAGACAAAGTCCGACTGTTGTTCGTTCGCAAGGATCGCGTGCAGCCGCGCGTGTTGTCGTCCCAAATGTCCGACGCCAATTACTGCTGTTCGCAATGACAAGGTTTTACTGTTTTCTCTTTTTGCTTTAGGTTAAGGGCGCCTGCGGGCAGGGAGCAGAAGTCGACAACCGCACTGCTCGCTGTCTTCTGCCGACGGCTAACTGTTACCAGCGGAGCGACTATACTTGCAACCTTCAACGCTTGCCAAGCGGGTCTGGTTTTTACTATTTCTCGCCGTCATCGCCTCATACCTTTACGGTCTTGGTCACTTTCCTCTTGTCGGACCTGATGAGCCACGCTACGCACAGGTGGCGCGCGAGATGTATCTGCGTGGCGATTTAATTACTCCTACACTTGGCGGGCATACCTGGTTTGAAAAACCGCCACTGCTTTACTGGATGATGATGGTGGCTTTTCGATTGATAGGCACCTCTGAAACCGCGGCGCGAATCGGGCCGGCGCTTTCTGGTTTACTGACGGTAGTTGCCGTTTTTTGGGTCGGTAGACGGGTGCAAAGAGCGAGCGGTGACAATGGAGTGTGCGGACTCGGGGCCTGGAGCGGATTGGTTGCGGCGTCGATGCTCGGCATTATCGTATTCTCCAGGGC
>Ga0136614_10001098_pt1 | contig 15392 bp, 10 predicted proteins | sample AntDrymUQ2792106_2_FD_106643 | JGI IMG/M metagenome (GOLD analysis project Ga0136614, IMG submission 106643) | Polar desert sand microbial communities from Dry Valleys, Antarctica - metaG UQ279 (21.06) | ecosystem: Environmental > Terrestrial > Soil > Desert | place: Antarctica: Dry Valley... | reverse complement strand
TCGCCATACCTGCGAGGGACCAGAAGCGGTTGGTGGAATAGTGCGGGAGCAGTGCATAAACTAATGGCACGGTCAGGGTGAGCAGGCGCGACAGGCCTAATTCGCGGAGCGCCAGATAGAACAGCAATATGGTCGCATTAAAGAGAGCGGCATTGGCCAGGTGAAATCCGAGGGGGTGAAAACCAAATAATCGGTACAACTCTGCAAAGCAGAGTATCTGGACCGGGCGCATGTAACTATGGGGCATAGCATGAAAAACTGATCGAACTAACCCCGAGAATGATTGATCACTAGAGTTATAGAATAGCGCTAGAATCTCCCAATCATCGGGACCATAGAAGCCTAACCCCCGCACGTAGAGGATTAACGAGAGCTGTACAATCAAACTCAAAAACAAACAGTCTTGGAGCGCAGCACGGGGGCAGACGGGATGATCAATATTGACGTTGAGACGCGCATTCATAATATGCCCATAACAGTGTGGATCGCCGAACAAGAGCCGCCCCGACTCGTCTTAGGTCGGCATAACAACAGTCAAAGGCATATGGTTTGATCCGTCTACTGAGTTTGGTTTTTATTTACGGCCGCTTCCATCCGCGCTTCAAGCTTGCCTCCGCGACGCATGAAGAGGACGTAATATCCTCGGTCTGGGTTGTTCGGAAAGGGGCGATAATGCTCAGCGAACCAGTCAATCACCGGATGGCCAGCTTTATTAACAATTATCTCAGGTTGCTCCTTGTCTCTACTGATATCAAATACCTCAGGTTGCGCCAAGCCAAGAGGCGCGCGCTCGACAATAAATAGCTCAGGCTGTTCGCGCGCAAGGTCTGCGGCGACGCGCGCGGAGAAAGCGTCAGCCAGGGGTCCACCCATCGTTTCCATTGTTGATAAATAACGCCATGGCATAAAACCGATTATGTGCGTTGTCAATAAATATCTAGTTGGGGGATGGCGCCGTGTCCAAAAGTAGAGGGCTGGCGAATCGCCCCAGACATAGAAGGTCTCATCTGGAGCGAGGATTTCCTCGATCTGCGGGGCGAACCTATCAGCGGCGGCAAACCTGGGGCTCGCCACTATCTCTGACCAGTCGCCAGCGAGGGCGCGCCGGTACCACGGAAGTTCTTGTACGATTAGAATCGCAAGCACGACTGCTCCGGCAACGTGAGGAAGCCACGCAAAACGCCGCACCGCCGTCACCTTTGCGAGCAGGCCAACAGCCCAGCCGGCTCCGACAGCAAGGGGCGGGAGCCAAAGCTGATAGTAGTGCGGCCAAAACCCCCCGGGAAGGGCTATTCCGATCCACGTTGCAATGATAAATGCGCTCAGCAGCGCCCCAAAGCGTACACTTTTTAAAATGCCGAACACGGCTCCCACGCTCGTAAGTATAGCAAGCGGGTTCAAGAAATTGGGAATCAGTTGACTTGTGCGCCGGACGGGTGCTAAGAGGTTTACGATCATATTCTTTAAACCTCCAGCATAATAACGATTATAAATAAAAACTTCTCGGAAGGCTTCAAAGCGGCCTGTTACGGCGAAGTAGCTGAAGACGAGAACCCATGCTCCTATACTCACGGCCGCCATGACCAAGACCTGGCCGAGCGCACGCCGCCGACCTGGTGATCCAGCGGGTGGGAACGCCACATGAACGCACGCGAGGAGTACGGGGATTGCCACGACAATGGTTTTGTAGGAGGAGGCAAGGGCAAATAAGGCGCCAATCGCAAGCGACCGCCACAGACCAGACGAGCGACCATCCATCCGCACGAGAAGCGCAAAGGCCCAAATCAGGCAGGCATTCATAAAGACCTCGGTGTTTGGGGAGCCTGCGTCGAGTTCAAGATTGTTCGAGATAATAGCCCAGAACGCTGCGGCCCACAGTCCGGCGGTCATTCCTCCACTGCTAGCTGATCCAGCAAAGTAAACTCCGAGCAACGTAATGATGGACATCACGACGCCAAGAAGGAAGATAGTATGTGGCCCGTAGCCGGTGAGGATTTCTGCGACTGCATAGGTGATATAAATCGTTGGCGGCTTCTGTTCCCATAGGTCAGAGTAAAGTGACCTGCCAGCCAACAGTTCATGGCCCATCACGGAATAGGTCATGAGGTCCCTGTCAAGCGGCTTTCCGTAGGTGCCCAGGCGTCCGATTACCATTAGCGCAGCTAAGCTGAGCAAAATCACTATCGGAACGATACTCAATCGGCGATCCGAAGCTGTAACTGCACTGCCGGATGCAGCTGAATTGATCTCTAAAGCGCGTGGCTGATCTGCTTTACGAAGCACAAAAAAGTCTCCTTCTCAGATTTTCGCTTCTCTCGAATAGATGCAACTTGCAGCTTGCACCATAAGAGATCGAAGGTTCGGGGGCTGCCGAATTCCAATCGGATGAAGCATAAAAATCCGGCAGGGCTGTGAAAAGCAGTGCTGCGCCGCTCGGAAGATCAATGTTAACGTTGCGACGCACGGTCATCGATGGCTCTCACCTCAACCATATCGACTCGCTCCAGCGTGTCGTTACTCGCGACTGAATCCTCACGGCCAGTGACGAATTGTTTTGTCTCTGCGTCCTGGGTCTGCTTCTTGAAGCCAAGTCGCCCTTGCACGAAATAAAGAGGCCTTTGCTTGACCTCACCGTAAATCCTGCCGATGTACTCGCCGATGATCCCCAACGAGACTAACTGGACTCCACCTATCAGTAGAATCGCTACAAACAGCGACGCCCAGCCACGCACCCAGTCTGTGGTGTAAAGCCGCAGCACTACCGCATAGATGATGCCAGCTATCGCTAATCCGATCGCTACAAACCCGATCCAGACCGCCAGCCGGAGCGGCATAAAGGAGAAGGAGAGAACGCCATCCGTTGCAAACCGGATCATCTTAAATAGCGGATACTTGCTCGTGCCAGCAAAACGTGGCGCACGCCGATAGAGCACTGCCACCTGCCTGAACCCAACCCAACTCACCATGCCTCGCAAAAAGCGGTCCCGCTCTGGCATCGCTAGCAAAGCCTCGACGACCTTGCGGTCCATTAAGCGGAAGTCGCCGACATCGAGCGGTATCTTTATATTCGATAGACGGTTCATCAGACGGTAGAAGGCCTTGGCCGTCCAGAGCTTGAAGGCTGTCTCTCCACCTCGGTCGGCACGCAGTCCGTAGACCACGTGGTAGCCGTCGCGCCACCGCGCGACCATCTCCATGATCACCTCTGGAGGGTCCTGCAAATCGGCGTCAATCACCACCACAGCGTCTCCTGAAGCGTGCTCTAACCCGGCGGTCACCGCAATCTGATGGCCAAAGTTGCGAGATAAGTGAATCACCCGCACAGGCTCATCGCCTGCCTGCAGCTCTTGAAGAATCTCTGCCGTCTGATCGCTGCTGCCATCGTCTACATAGATGATTTCGTGCTCAAGGTCGTCCAACCGCTCCAGAACAGCAACCAAACTTCGATGAGTCTGCCGAATCACTGCCTCTTCGTTGTAGCAGGGAACGATCACGGAAACGAGCATATCTCAATTCCTCAAACTGAATGTAACCTTTTGAAGGTAGTGCGTTGGGAATTCACAGATTGGCCCACTTGATATACTGTGCAGGGAGACTCATCCTTTCGCTTGACCTCTCATACCTATATGGAACACGGGGGATCAATGTTCCCGGGGCATTCATGTCAGCAACCTCCAACACACTTGGGCGCATGGCAAAGATATTTAACTGCATATCCATGCCCCATTTTAGGTAGGTGTGCATGAATGGGCGCGGAGACGTACGACTAACTTGATGTATCTGGAAGCGAAATCCTGCATCTGTCAAAGTGGCGATAAGCTTGTCTAGAGTCTGCGGCTCTGAAGCGATTGAATGATATTCGACGAAGAGGTTGTCAACATTGCTTAGTAGATCGGCACAATCGGCGAGGACCTCTGTCTCCGCACCCTCAATGTCTATCTTCAGAAAGTCTACTTGGCGGTCCAGATAATCTCGAAGGCGAACAGTGTGCACAACCTTATGGTTTTGGTCACCATTGCGGGCGATCCGTCCTCCGTCAGACCCCTCGATCAGAAAGCTCAAACTTGTTTCTGATGACCAGAGCGCCCGGCGTTCTAATTGTATATCTCCATAGCCGCCTCTCTGAATGTTCCTTTTCAGAGTGTCGAAGACTTTCTCTTCCGGTTCAAAGGCTACAATCTGACATATTGGGATACATCTGCTTAAAGAAGAAGCTGCTGACGCCAATATTAGCCCCTCCGTCTATGATATAGGGGGAGGGATTAGTGGTGGGGAAACGGTAGATTTGTTGCTCGAAGATATCCCGGTACATTAAAACGAAGGAATAACCATCAATAATCTCTAGTAGCTCGCCCAGAATGTCAGTTGTTGTGGGCAATAACGGGGCAATGATTCAAGTCTCGCTAGTTCTTGTTGCTGCCTCGCTAGTTCTTGTTGCTTATGACGATAATCGGGAAATATCAACCACTTGGCCCAGTGTTTGCACGCACGAGGAGTATGCCGAATTAATCTTCGCATTTTTGGTTCCGGCAGCCTTTGTTAAGATTCGCTCCATTGAGAGTTGCATCAATAGTTACCTTTTAAAGCAGCATGCAAGCAATTCACAGCTTGGCCCACTTGACATACTGTGCGGTGAGACTCATTCCTCGGTCAAAGTCAAATGCCGGTTCGTACCCCAGCAGACGTCGTGCTTTATCTATCTTAACTGAGGCGCGCGCGCCATACAGCGCAAGAAGTTGCTCTTCCGGCACATACAACGGAGCAGGCAAAGCTTTCGATACCGGCCTTGCGAAGTTTTTGCCCATTAAAGATTGAGCTAGTTTATACAGCTTGTTCACGGGCTTCCAGTGCACTAACCGATGTGCTACCCGGCGTGGGTCTCGGCGAAGTAATTTGAGATTTGAAGTAATACCATTGTTCAGCATGGTGATATGATCAGATTGCTTGATCTCCTCCGTGTTCATTGGGGCAACAAATTTGATCCCCAGCATCCGCTCATACGCGCCAAAAAATTCACGCCAGGTAATTGGTTCAGCCCCGGAGATCAAAAAACGTTCTCCTACTACTTCTTCACTTCTGGCGGCCAAGATGAGGGCATCTACTACATCATCAACATAAACAGGATTACACAGTCCTCCAATCGGCAGCGCCAGTCGAAAGGCGCGCATCATCTTCACCTGAGTGTCAGTCCAATACCCGCCAAATGGGCCGTAAACGATGGTTGGCTGTATCACAGCAACTGGAAGACCGTATTTCTCCCAGTATTGTAAAAACAAATTCTCGATCGCTAATTTGTTGACCGGATACGTCCAACCAGATGACTTGGGAGGGGTTGATTCATCGACGTCGCCATCAGACAGGGGCTCATATACCGAGATCGTACTCACATGGACGAAGCGCCTGACTCCATGACGAAGGCAGGCATCGGCCAGCGTTCGAGCGCCATCGAGGTTTTGCTGGGCGTTCTTACCCATGAAATCATGGGCACAGTGAAAGACGGTATCACAACCGGCAACCGCCTCGTCAACAGCATCCGCGTCAGTGATACTGCCTCCGATCATCTCTACATGAAAACGGGCGATGCGGCTGGCGCGGGCAAAGTTTCTGAGTAATACCCGCACGTTTGCATCATGGTAGAGAATAAGCTTTTCAACCAGTCGCCCACCAATAAAGCCGGTGGCCCCCGTAATCAACATTTTCTTGCCAGTCATCCGACTCCACTCCTAATTTATAAAGTTCTTTGTCTTCTGATTTGAAGTGAGAATCTCGGGTCGATGACCATCCGGCCTCACCCACGGAAGCTCTAACAGCCGGCGCTGCTTGTAGCACGCTTCAATGAGCGCCACGGAGCGCGCCGCCTCGGTACCTGGCACGAAGGGCGTCGCCCGCGTTTCGATCGCTCGCAGCCAGTCTTTGATTTCTAATGGAAACAGCTCACTGTACAACTGCTGAAGCTGCGGATCGCTCCTCACAGTGCCATTCGTATACGCAAGAATACCTTGGGGATTAGCAGCCATATATTTTTTGCCCAAGCCGATTTCGATCTCCCCTCGCCGACCTCGAAAGATAGCCGTGTTCCGCAATTCTCGCGTTCTACTCAATTCCACAACACCCTTCGCGCCGGAAGCTAACGTCAAATGCAATTCACATTCTGCCTCAATACCACCGTAGCTATCATCGTAGTATTCGAATGAAGCAACATCGCCCAGCCACCATAGCAAAAGGTCAAGCGTATGAGCCCCCGCATCGATCAGCACGCCACCACCAGCCGTTTCCTTGTGGAAGAAAAACGCGGAAGCAACTGGCCAGTCATATACGGAGCCTTCCCGAAAGTCGAACGACTCGATTGGCCCCAACACCTCAGCATCCAGTGCAGTTTTCACCCATTGGGCGTTACGTATGAATCGTCGCATCAACCCTACCGCCAGGACAGCTTTAGTCTCCTCGGCTGCCGCAATCATTTCATCGCACTCGGTTGCCGTCAGCGCCATCGGCTTCTCGACCAGCACATGAATTCCGCGACGAAGCAGATCGGTGACAACAGGCGCGTGCAGGTAATGAGGTGAAGCAACGATCGCTGCGTCGAATTCGCCGACCCGTGAGCGATAGTCGTCACTGATGCGTGAGGCATTAAAGGCATCCGCCAACTTTTGCGCACGTTGCAGGTTTATATCCACCAACAACGTCGGCTTAATGCCCATTTCTGCAAGCACTGGCAGGTAGCGGTGCTCGGTGACGGCCCCGCAGCCAATGATGGCAATTCTGGGCAAAGGACTATTCAGTCCATTAGTTTTAGTGTCCATTTGCTTTCCGCTTCGCTACTATATGTTTTCTTTATGAATCATCTCTCCCATTGCCACCACGATCTTTCGTGGGCCCGCATACGGATTGCGCCCGTGTGCGGTTAACATGTTGTCCAACATCAGTATGTCCACCTCCTGCCAAGGGAAGCTCCTTGTGGTCTTCCGGTAGACTTCTCCGATCTCCTGCATCACAGAGTCTTCAATTGGAGAACCGTCACCGTAGTAGACGTTGCGGGGAAGGTCTTCCTCGCGAAACATTGCCAACAGGGATTCACGCACGGTCGGCTCCAAGCACGACACGTGGTGTAACTGAACTTGATTAAAAAACACCATCTCACCCGTTTTAGGGTGCTTTGCTACAGCCTGACAAACCTGACGGGTTCTCAGACCATCACCATTCTTCCATTCAAAATCCATTGAAACTTTTCGACAATAATCTTCCGCTATTGATTTATCTGTCGTACGAAAGAACGCTTGCCAGCTCACGTCCAGTCCACTGATGTAATTGCGGACATACATGAGCCTCTTTTGCATGAACCGCTCCCTGATCTTAGGGTCGAGAAGCTCGTAAACTTTGCGAATGTCAACAATCGGCGTTTCTCCTCCCTGCTCGGCCGCCTTGACACAGTAGAACCAGATCTTCATCGGCCAACGGTGCATATGCGAACTTTCGTTGTGAAATAAAATGGATTGATCCGAAGGATAAGGCGTCGAGCCATAGACTCTCCCGCTGACGCCTTCGCGCGGCAAGTCGCCATACTCACCGAACAACTCCGGACAGATGCTCAAGGCAAATCGCTCAAATTCAGATACTGAACCGACCTTGAAATCCCGAAAAAGTATTGCGCCGTGCCTCAGCAATTCCGTTTCGATGAACTGCCGGTTGCTCTTGGCCCAGTCTGCTAGATCGAGGTCTTCGATAGCGGGTTGCACGACCAGCGGAAGGGTCTCACCGGACTGTAGGTAATCTGTCTTGACCGAACTCACTTGCGATAGGTCTACGGCCTTTCGTCTGGCTGTTCTTAATTTTTTGATCTGAGATTCCTGGCGTTCTCTCTTATCCATGGTTTGTCGCCTCTTTTCAATCTCGGTGAGCATTTCCAAATTACTTAGCCGAGCTTCAGGCTGTTCAACAATGCTGTGGAGCAGCGTCTCAAAATGACCTGCCATTCGAGTGATAGTGGTCGCATCGAATAAGTCGGTCTTGTACGACCAGGTGCCGTCGAGTTCTCCCTGTTCTGTCTCTACCCAAAAGACGGCCAAATCAAATTTCGACGTTTCACTGTTGACTTCCAGCGGGCACAAGGTCAGGCCAGCCAGGTCCAGAGCCTTCACGGGCGCGTTCTGAAGGACAAATAACACTTGAAACAACGGCGCCTGGCTTAAACTTCGCTCCGGTTTAAGGGCCTCAATCAATTTGTTAAATGGCACGTCTTGATAAGTATAAGCGCCCAAAGCGACTTCGCGGACCTGCCTTAAAAGTTCGCGGAAAGTCGGATCGCCAGACAGGTTTGTGCGTAGGACCAGGTGGTTGATAAAGAACCCGATCACATTCTCAGTTTCCAGCCGGTTGCGGTTGGCGACATCAGTGCCGACGACGATGTCATCCTGCCCTGTGTAGCGAGAAAGTAGTATTTGAAAAGCCGCTAGCAGCGTCATAAACAAAGTGACGCCTTCGCGCTGGCTGAGCGCCTTGAGCGAACTCAATAGGTCCTTGGATAGGGCCACTGTTGCCTTCGCTCCCTGAAAGTTTTGGACCGGCGGGCGGGGTCTGTCCGTCGGCAAGTCTAACATCGCAGGAGCGCCCGCGAGCTGCCCTCTCCAGTAGGAGAGTTGTTTCTCAAAAGCCTCACTTCTTAGCCACTCGCGCTGCCAAATGGCATAATCGGCGTACTGTATGGGAAGTTCTGGCAGCGGCGAGGGCCGCCCCGCAGAGAAGGCTTCGTAAATTGCCGCGAGTTCGCGGAATAGCACCCCCAGGGACCAACCGTCCGCGATGATGTGGTGCATGTTCAGCAGGAGCACGTGCTCCTCGTCGCCAAGCCGTAACAAGCTGGCGCGGAAGAGCGGCCCGCGAGCTAGATCGAAGGAATGCCTGACCTCTTCAACCACGATCCGCTGGGTCTCAATCTCGCGCTCCCGCTCTGGTAGATGACAAAGACTCACTAGGGGCAGTATGAAGCTCTCTGCTTGCGCGATCGCCTGCACCGGGCTTCCATTCGCCACGGCAAAAGTCGCGCGCAAGACTTCGTGACGCTTGATGATTTCACTAATGCTCTGCTCCAGCGCCGACACATTGAGCGAACCCTCCAGACGCACGGCCAGTGGGATATTGTAGGCGTGTATGCCTGGATCCAACTGGTCGATGAACCATAACTGCTGCTGGGCAAACGACAGGGGCAAGGAATCCGACCCGCTCCTTCGCAGAATGGTCTGTCTTTGTGGGACATTGACATCCTTATTTTTGAGCAGTTTGGAGACTAGCGCCCGTTTCTCTGACGAAAGCGCGGTTATAGGTTTCGGAGAATTACTCAAGTTGAAATCCTACTTCTCGAATATGATCGCAGTTCGCGAAGCGTTTCTTGTTTTCTCTTTGAACCTGGATCCGGTTGCTCGCGGGAAGCGTTAAGGCCGTTCAGGCTTCAAGGTTTACCAGGGAAGCTTGGAGCGTCTGTGGCTCTTCACCAACCAACGCTTCCTGTTCCCACAATCTAATTGAGTAACGAGGTATGGGATGCCTACGGCAAAGCTCTTTTACCTCACCTTCCACCGACTCCTTGATGGCTTTATCGAGTTCATAATCCTGTTCTCCAAACACCTTTACTGATGAGAGGACTAGGTCTGTAAGGTCGGCGCACAGTGGCATTTCATTTCGGCCCATCCCCCGGAGCGCCAGACTGTTGGTCCCCAAACGCATGCCGCTGGTGATCAGTGCGGATTTCTTATCGCCCGGGATCCGGTTCTTATTGACGATGATATTGCATGCCTCAAGCGCACGTTCAGCGATCACCCCGGTCACGCCCCTTTGAAGCACATCGATCAGCACAATGTGATTGTCGGACCCGCCCGTCAGTACCCGATAGCCTTTATCAGCAAAACACTTGGCGAGGGCCTCCGCATCGGTAACGATCCGTTTGGCTAGTCTCTTGAATCCGGGAGTCGCGACGATCGCTAACGCTCTGGCCTTCGCGGCGATCGTATTCAGACTCGGAGTCCCCTGAAAGAAAGGAAACACCGCTCGCTGGATCATCTCAGACAGCGTTTTCTTGCCGTCAGGACTGGGCCGGTCGTAATCCTTTCCCATCAGAATGAGGCCGCCACGAGGTCCGTATAATTGCTTGTACGTGCTTGTCGTCGTGAAGTGCGCGTGATCAATCGAGCTGGGATGCTCGCCGGCCGCCACCAGCCCGGCAATGTGCGAGATGTCGGCCAAAAGGTAGGCGCCAACTTCATCAGCGATTTCACGGAATCGTTTGAAATCGATGATACGAGGGTAGGCGCTGGCCCCGCTGATGATCAATTTCGGCTTGAGCTCTTGAGCTAATCGATAAACTTGATCGTAGTCGATGAGCCCGTCATGATTAAGACCATATCCGATCGCATTGAAGTATTGGCCTGAGACGGAAGCTTTGGAGCCATGCGTGAGATGCCCGCCAGAGTTGAGTTCTAGTCCCAGAATCGTATCCCCAGGCTTGAGCAAACTGAAGGTCACAATCTGGTTGGCCGACGTTCCGGAATGCGGCTGGACATTGGCATAGCGCGCCTGAAAGACATTCTTGGCGCGCTCAATGGCTAACCGCTCGATCTCATCCACAAACTTGCACCCAGCATGAAACCTTGCCCCTGGATATCCTTCGGTGGTCACGTTGCTCGTGACCATGCTCTCGCAAGCCAGAACGGACGGGTCAGCGATGCTCGATGCGGCGATCATCGCCAGCGTGTTAGTTTGACGTAGATACTCTTGATCGAGCAGTTCATAAAGGACAGGATCATCCTGGCGAAGAAGCTCAATCCCTCTGTGCGCGAATTCGGTGAGTATAGAGTGGCCCATTATCTTCCTTCCCCGATCTCGAGCGGCTGATGGTCTCCATCGGCCAGCATCATTTTCACCTCGTCTGCAGAAAGTTCATTAACCTGGAGGAGCGCTTCAGCAATCTTGATGAGATCCTGCGGCGCTACGCCACCGATTGTTTCGAGGCTCACGGCCAACCCGGCGACAGTCGGTGACTCGAACATGCTGCGCAGCGGCACTTCCACCTGAAAAGCTTCTTGCACACGTGAGATCACCTGGGTAGCCAACAAAGAGTGCCCGCCCAACTCGAAGAAGTTGTCGAGTACTCCGACACGCTCGACTCCCAAAACTTCCGCCCAGATGCCGGCCACCACCTCTTCAACAGCGTTGCCTGGTGCGACGAAGGCTTCTTCCAGATGGGGTCGCACTTGATCGGGCATGGGCAGCGTGCGGCGGTCCACTTTGCCGTTGGTTGACAAAGGCAAAGTCTCCAGCAGCACGAAGGCGGCGGGCACCATGTACTCGGGCAGCTTCTTTTTCAGAAAGCTACGCAACTCACCCGCGGTTGGCGCCGGCTCCACTTGAGGAACTAGGTAGGCTACCAGGCGCTTCTCGCCGGGCACATCTTCTCTGACCAGCACGACGCTCTCGCGCACGGCCGGATGCCCTGCCAGTACGGCCTCGATCTCGCCGAGCTCGATGCGAAAACCGCGAATCTTCACTTGATGGTCGATGCGGCCGAGAAACTCGATCTTGCCGTCGGGTAAATAGCGCGCCAAATCCCCGGTCTTATAGAGGCGCGCCTCCCCAGCGCTGCTGAACGGGTGCGGAATGAACCGCTCAGCCGTCAACTCCGGCCGGTTCAGGTAGCCACGCGCCAATCCGTCGCCACCAATGTACAACTCGCCCGGCACGCCGATTGGCACGGGCTGCAGATTTTGGTTCAGCAGGTAGATCTGCACGTTGGCAAAAGGGCGTCCAATCGGGATCGATTGACCCTTAGACTCGGGCGATGTAATTTGATTGATCGCTGCCCAGACGGTCGCCTCCGTGGGCCCGTAGAAGTTCCACGCGGGAACACCTAATCCGAGTAAGGGCGCTGCCAACTCTGGCGGGAAGGCTTCACCACCACAAGCGATCAGCCGCAGGCTCAAGTCTTTCGCCTGGTCCCCGGCTTCTTCCTTTGCCTGGATGAGTTGACGAATCGCCGAGGGAGTCTGATTTAGCACCGTCACACGCTCTGCGCGCAACAGAGCGTAGAAGGCTGCAGGCGACTGAGTCTTCCAGAGAGGAACAATTACAAGTCTGCTCCCATGAAGCAAGCATCCCCAGATTTCCCAGACCGAGAAATCGAAAGCGTAAGAATGAACAACAGTCCAAACATCGCTTTCGTCAAAACCGAACAAGGGGCGAGTGGCTTCAAGCAGACGAACCACACTGCGATGGCAAACTTGAACCCCCTTGGGCCTTCCCGTCGAACCCGAAGTGTAGATAACGTAGGCTAGGTTCTCTGCTCTCGCTCCGCTGACTGGATTCTCAGCGTTCTCCTGCGCAATCCGAACCCAATCTGCATCCAGCGAGATGATATGCGCCACGGTCTCTGGCAGCTTCTCGACCAGCCGCTGTTGAGTCAACAGCACAGGCACCCGGCTATCATCTAGCATAAAAGCCAGCCGCTCCTGCGGATACTCCGGGTCTAGCGGCACATAGGCTCCACCCGCCTTAAGTATTCCGAGGATGCCCACCATCATCTCTATCGAGCGTTCGACGCAGAGTCCCACCAGCACATCAGGGCCAACATCCAATGCCTGCAGATGATGCGCCAACTGATTGGCGCGCCCGTTTAGCTCGCCATAGGTCACCTGTTGGTCCTCGAAGCGCACGGCCACAGCGTCTGGATCGCGCTCAACCTGACGCTCAAAGATGTAATGCAGAGTCACATCGCCGCCGAAGTCTATTTGAGTATCATTCCACTCGCTAAGCACTTGCTTGAGTTCAGCCTCGGTCAAGAGCGGCAAGGTCGAGATACGCTGGTCTGGATAAGCGAGGATGCCTTGGAGCAGAGTCTCGAAGTGTCCCATCATCCGCCCCACCGTGGTCGCATCGAACAGATCAGTGCTGTAATATAATCGCCCCTGTAATCCTTCCTTCTCTTCGATCATGTCCAGGACCAAGTCGTACTTTGAAGTCCCAGTGCTGACCTCCACCGGGCACAGGATCAGACCCGGAAGTTCCAACGCCGAGGTCGGCGCATTCAGGAGAGTAAACATGACTTGAAACAGCGGCGTGTGGCTCAGACTCCTTTCCGGCTGTAATTCCTCCACCAACTTCTCAAAGGGCAAGTCCTGGTGCGCGTAAGCGCCCAATGTCGTCTCCCGCACACGCTCCAGCAACTCGCGAAATGTCGGGTCTCCAGAAAGATCTGTGCGTAAGATCAGATTGTTGAAGAACGGCCCGATCAGTCCCTCAGTCTCGACCCGAGTGCGATTGGCGATCGGTGAACCGACGACGACATCGTCCTGATTGGTGTAGCGAGAGAGCAGTACTTGGAAGGCTGCGAGCAGCGTCATAAACAGCGTCGCGCCTTCGCCGTGGCTTAACGCTTTCAACCCATCAGATAAATTTGGGGGGAGCATGACTGAGAGGCTCGCCCCCTGAAAGGTCTGCTTCGCCGGTCGCGGATGATCCGTCGGAAGGTTTAACATGTATGGCGCGCCCACGAGCTGCCGCTTCCAATAGGCAAGCTGTTGCTCCAACACATTTCCCTGCATCCACGTGCGTTGCCACTGAGCGAAATCGGCATATTGGATTGGAAGCTCTGGCAACGGTGAGGGCTTGCCAACGGAGAAGGCTCCGTAGAGCGCTGTGAGTTCACGCATCAATACTCCGACTGACCAGTCGTCGCTAACAATGTGATGCATGTTCAGCAACAGCATGTGCTCCTCGTCGCCGAGTCGCAACAAGGTGACCCGCATCAGTGGACCGCGCGCTAGGTCGAAGGGTCGCTGTGCCTCTTCGGTAGCCAGTTGCTGAGCCGTTGCTTCGCGCCTAGCGTCAGGCAGATCACTGAGGTCCACTACTGGCAGCGTCACGGGCAGTTTCGGTGTGACCACCTGTACAGGGCTTCCATCTACTGTAGCAAAAGTAGTCCGTAAGGTTTCGTGGCGGGCCACAACGGTTTCGAGAGTTTGGCGCAGCGCCTCCAAATTAAGGAGGCCATGCAAACGGATTGTCTGTGGCATGTTATAGAGCGGACTGCCCGGGTCCAACTGTTCCACAAGCCACAACCGCTGCTGGGCAAAAGATGTGGGGAGGACGAAGGCTTCCTTTACCATTCCGGCGTTCTCCTTTCTTTCTTTGAGCCTTCCTTCACCACTTTGGGGACAGCGAGCACTCCTTGCGAGGAGACCCTCACCCGATATAACTCCCGTGAAACCGGTACGATTGTTGGCGCCTTCAGTTCAGCGCCGTTGCTTTTGGCTTTCTCTGCGCTCACGGCCAACCCGGCGACAGTCGGTGACTCGAACATGCTGCGCAGCGGCACTTCCACCTGAAAAGCTACTTGCACACGTGAGATCACCTGGGTAGCCAACAACGAGTGGCCGCCCAACTCAAAGAAGTTGTCGTGCACCCCGACATGCTCGACTCCCAAAACTTCCGCCCAGATGCCGGCCACCACCTCTTCAACCGCGTTGCGTGGTGCCACAAAGGCTTCTTCCAGTTCGGGCCTGGACTGATCGGGAGATGGAAGCGCGCGGCGGTCCACCTTGCCGTTGGGCGACAGCGGCAGGGCGTCCAGAAGTACGAAGGCGGGAGGTACCATGTAATCAGGCAGCTTCTCTTTCAAGCAGTGCCGCGCATCATTGATCAATAAATTCGGGCTATGCCAAATCGGCCTTGAATTGAAGACTGGCTTGCCGCCAGTCTCGCTTGAAGGCCTCCGGATCGGCCGCACAGCATAGATGTCATAGAGGCCAGTATCTTTGAGTAAAGCATGCTGCCGGACGGCTAGCTCATATCCATGTCGCTTGAGCAACGCGGTAATCCGCTCCAGCCGGCCATCGGCATTATTGACTTCTACTACAACCTGCTTGATCTTTGGCCAGTCCTCCTCCCGGATGCCAACAAGCACATCCACTTCACTTTTCTCCACGTCTATCTTCAGCAAATCGATCCGGTCAACATTATTCTCGCGAATCACCTCAGAGATCGTTCTCAACTGGCATGTGACCTGTTCACTCCTCAACCGCTCGGCCAGTAGCTCGTCGATCTCCTTGCTCGACAGCGCTCTCTCGCTCGTATCCGCTTGTTGTTGGCTGAGCAAGAACGATTTGACGACCTCGCGCTCGTCTGTAAAATCCGCGAAGCGCCCAGAGATAATGGAAACGTGCGGATAGTAGGTAAACGTCTCGCTCCTTGCCTCACTCGAAATACCACACTCAAACAGCTTCACATTCAAGCCATAGAGAGCTGTATTGATACGTAAAATCTCAAAAACAGGCGGGATCGGTTCAAAGGCATAAATGACGGCATCTTTACAGATTTGACTGACGAAGAGTGTGAAGAGGCCGATGTTG
>Ga0136614_10001097_pt1 | contig 15398 bp, 12 predicted proteins | sample AntDrymUQ2792106_2_FD_106643 | JGI IMG/M metagenome (GOLD analysis project Ga0136614, IMG submission 106643) | Polar desert sand microbial communities from Dry Valleys, Antarctica - metaG UQ279 (21.06) | ecosystem: Environmental > Terrestrial > Soil > Desert | place: Antarctica: Dry Valley... | reverse complement strand
GAGTATGTGAATCCTTAGCCTGTGTTCCTTACGCCAAGACTCATCGTTAAATTTACGCCCGACCATCCAGAGGATAATCAATGCGGCGATTCCAACTACGGGTGATGCCAAGCCCGCCATCACATAAATGAGTAAAAAGATTCCGGGCAGCGGATACTTCAACCAACCGGCATTTGAATTGACGGTCATCAACACGGCGCAAGAAGCCAAAATTGTTGTCGGTACGATGAGAACACTGAGGCACAGCCATTTCAACCAAACCGAGACGGCGCTGACTGTAGAAGTTTCTTTCAATATAAGTCTCGTTTAGGAAGAGAGTGAGGCAACATAACGCCACATTTACTTTCCTGTTGTCGCCGCTGCCGCCGCGCGTGAGTTCATTGATGGAAGCTCGCGCGCGACCGTCTCTAAAACTTCGGGCAGTTGCCTGCGCCAATATTTTTGTTCGTGGCCGCCGGGCAACTCTCGGTATTCGTGTTTTATTTTCCGCTCGTTCAGCAGTTGGGCGAATTGACGGTTTGACTCGAAGAGAAAATCCTCTGTGCCGCAATCAAGGTAAAGAAACGGGAGTTGCGCGATGCGCTCGGTTGGCATTGCGGCAAGCAAGCGAAAAAGATCGTTGGCAGTGTGCGTCGGGCTGTCGGGCGCGCCAAAGATGTTGACGAGCAGCGGGCGGAGCGACGCCGGTAAGTCCTCCGCCTTCCGCCACGAGGAAGATGCGATTGCCCCGCTCATCGAAGCCGCGACCGCGAACGTCTCCGGGTATTTCACGCCGTATTTCAACGCGCCGTAGCCGCCCATCGAAAGCCCGCCGACGGCTCTTCCCTCGCGTGCCGCAAGAGTGCGAAAGCGGCGATCAACATCGGGCACAAGTTCGCGCACGAAGTAGGATTCAAACTTCTCGGCGGACGCAGACGCAGAGTCGGTGTAAAACGAATCGCGCCCTTCCGCCATCACGATGATCATTCCGTAGCGCGCCGCCTGTTCACGCGCGCCCAAGTTAATCCACTGGCGCGGGTTGCCACCGAGTCCGTGCAAAAGGTAAAGCACCGGATAACGCTTTGTGATTGACCTTGCGGAATTATAATCCGGCGGCAGCGCGACTTCGTAAGGCAGTTCCGCATTGATTAAATTACTTTTGAACTGAACGGTTTGAGTCGCTTGCCCGCAGGCAAGGAGCGGGAACAGCAAGAAGGCAAAAAATAAAGTCAGCGTTCGAGTGTTTCTCATTATGCTTATGGTTTCACTCAGTATGATCTGGCGAAGATCGCTTGTCGTTTCGTTTTCCGATTCGTGTAGAAGCAGACGCCTTCCGCTTCGGGTTGGTCGAAGGGCAGCACGCGCACGGTCGCCTTCGTGTCGGATTTGATTTTGTCTTCATCTTCGCCCGTGCCGTCGAAAAAGACGCGCACGAAGCCGCGGCCGACCTTCGTTTTGAAATCTTCGTAAGTATCGGCTTCAAACATATGCTCTTCGCGGAAACGCTGCGCGCGATCAAATAAAGCCTTTTGAATTTCTTCGAGCACAGCAGCGATGCGCTCTGTCAACCCGGCTTGTTCGACAAAGGATTTGCCTTCTCTTCCCGGCACGTCGCGCCGCGCGAGCGCTACCGTCCCCTTCGCCACGTCCTTCATTCCGATCTCGACGCGCACGGGCACGCCCTTCACTTCCCACTCGTTAAACTTGAATCCCGGCGAAAGGTGATCGCGCGCGTCCAACTTCCAACGAAAACGATCCCGCCAATCCGCCGTGATGCGATCAACGGCTTCCATCACCTGCGCGCGCTCTTCATCCGACTTGAAGATCGGGATGACGACAACTTGGATGGGCGCGACCTGCGGTGGCAGCACAAGCCCGTCGTCATCGCTATGCGCCATAATAAGCGCACCGATCAAGCGCGTGGAGACGCCCCATGAAGTCGTCCAACAAAATTCTTCGCGGTTGTCAGGCGTCGTGTATTTAATCTCAAACGAGCGCGCGAAGTTCTGTCCCAGATTGTGGCTCGTCCCCGCTTGCAGAGCTTTGCCGTCCTGCATCATCGCCTCAATCGCGTAAGTCCTCAGCGCGCCCGCGAACTTTTCGTTCTCGGTTTTCAAACCGCGAAGCACAGGGATCGCCATCACACGCTCGACCACATCGGTGTATACGTCGTGTAGGATCATCAACGTCTCGCGCTCGGCTTCCTCTTCGGTCGCGTGCGCGGTGTGTCCCTCCTGCCACAAGAATTCCGACGTGCGCAGGAAAGGGCGCGTGCGCATCTCCCAACGCATCACGTTTGCCCACTGGTTGACGAGCACTGGAAGATCGCGCCACGACTTGATCCACTTCGCGTAAGTCGCCCCGATGATCGTCTCCGAAGTCGGGCGAATGACGTAAGGCTCTGCTAACTCTTCGCCTCCAGCGCGCGTTACCTCCGCAACTTGCGGCGCGAAACCTTCGACGTGCTCGGCTTCCTTCATCAAATAACTTTTCGGAATCAGCAGCGGAAAGTAAGCGTTGACGTGCCCCGTCTCTTTAATTCGCTTGTCCATCGCCGCTTGGATCAGTTCCCAGATCGCGTAGCCGTGCGGTTTAATCACCATACAGCCGCGCACACCGGAAGCCTCAGCCATTTCCGCCGCGTCAACGATGTCCAAGTACCACTGCGAGTAATCTTTCTCGCGTGGCGTAATATTTGTTTTTGCCATGATGCCACAATTTCGATTGTTATCAGAAACGATGTTTTAACTTTGCATCCCTCCGTCGAGCATAGGAATGTTTAGACTTCTACTTTGCGCCGTCTCCTCAGCTTCCTCGTAGCCCGCGTCAACGTGGCGCGCAACGCCCAAGCCCGGATCGTTTGTCAGTACGCGGTTCAATCGCCGCGCCGCTTCATCGGTTCCGTCGGCGACGGAGACTTGCCCGGCGTGCAAGGAATATCCCATACCAACGCCGCCACCGTGATGAAACGAAACCCAACTGGCGCCGCTCGCCGTGTTGAGCAAGGCATTTAAGATTGGCCAATCCGCAACGGCGTCCGAGCCGTCTTTCATCGCTTCGGTTTCACGATAAGGCGAGGCGACCGAACCCGTGTCGAGGTGATCGCGCCCAATGGCGACGGGCGCTTCAAGTTGCCCGCGCTTCACGAGAGCGTTGATCGCCTCGCCCATCTCGGCGCGCTCTCCTAAACCCAGCCAGCAGATGCGCGCCGGAAGCCCTTGAAACTGCACGCGGTCGCGCGCGAGTCTGAGCCAGCGATTCAAGGTTTCATTATCAGGAAAGAGTTCGAGCGCGAGATCGTCGGTGCGGCGGATGTCTGCTGCGTTGCCGGAAAGCGCGACCCAGCGAAACGGCCCCTTGCCTTCGCAGAAAAGCGGGCGAATGTATTCGGGCACGAAACCTGGAATCTCGAAGGCATCTTTGCATCCGGCGTCAAGCGCACCCTTGCGAATGTTGTTGCCGTAATCAAACGCGATTGCGCCCCCGCGTTTCAAAGCAAGCATCGCTTCGACGTGAACAGCCATTGAAGCAAGCGAACGCTCAACATAAGATCGCGGATCAGTCCTTCTCAACCCGCCCGCTTCTTCCAAACTCAAATCCGTCGGAACGTAACCGTTGAGAGGATCGTGCGCGCTCGTCTGATCCGTCACCGCATCAACTGCGAAGCCGCGTCTAACTAACTCCGGCAACACTTCAGCGCAGTTGCCTACGAGTCCAACCGAGACGGCGCGTTTTTGTTCAACCGCATCTTCACAAATCCGCAAGGCTTCGTCCAAATCGAGTGCGAGACGATCACAATAACGCTCGCGCACGCGGCGCTCAATCCGCGTGCGGTCAACGTCAATGCCGAGAAAGACCGCGCCGTTCATCGTCGCCGCCAAAGGTTGCGCGCCGCCCATCCCGCCCATTCCGCCGGAGACGACGAGCTTTCCCGCAAGGCTGCCACCGAAATGCCTGTCAGCCATCGCCGCAAACGTCTCGAATGTTCCTTGCACGATGCCCTGTGTGCCGATGTAAATCCAACTGCCCGCCGTCATCTGCCCGTACATCATCAGGCCTTTGCGTTCGAGTTCTTGAAAATGCTCCCACGTCGCCCATTTACCCACGAGATTCGAGTTGGCGATCAGGACGCGCGGCGCATACTCGTGTGTCTTGAAAACCGCAACGGGCTTGCCTGATTGAACAAGCAACGTCTCGTCGTTCTCAATCCGCTGCAACTCGCGCACAATCGCTTCAAACGATTCCCAATTGCGCGCCGCGCGTCCGATGCCGCCATACACAACCAAATCTTCGGGACGCTCCGCCACCTCCGGGTCGAGGTTGTTCATCAAACAGCGCAACGCCGCTTCCTGGTGCCAACCCTTACAATTCAACTTCGCGCCGCGCGGCGCACGCACAACTCTACTCGATGACATACGCTGACCTTAGTTTCACCGCGCACGAACTTCTCGTTTCATACAGCAACTGCGCTTCGCCTGGCTTACTCGGTTGACGACATACTGTTGCGAAACCGACCGAACCAGCCGCCTGCTTCGTGTTTCGTGAGTTGTTCAAGCTCTCCGGCGTCGAGCCACACGCCCTGACATTTGTTGCAGCGATCAATTTGTACGTTCTCGAAAGAGACGGTTTCGAGCGTGCCGTCGCACTTCGGACATCGCAGAGCGGCTGCCGCTGTCACTTGCGCCCTTGATTCCGTCTCCATTCTCTCGCGCAATTTTTCCAACGCCTCTTGCTCTTTGCGCCGGAAATGTTCATTCTCCAATGCTTTTTTGCGATCATCCCAAGCTTCAGACATTAACTTTATACCTCCGAAATATTCTTTGCTGATCCTATTTCTTTAACAGCGAAACTTTCAGCAAGTAATAACAGAAAATGTTGCCCGCGCGCTACTTTGTCCCGACGCGCAAGTGAAGCGAAAGGCCGATGAAGCACAGACGTTGAAGTTTTGCGCCCCACCGACCCTCGTTTGTCGAACTCTTTTTGTGGCAGAACAGGCTCGCTCTATTTTACGCGGCTTGTCTTTCGTTTCAGAAAATCAATTAACACAAACTGCGTGAGGTTTCCCGGCGTCGCAAAGTAAGCTTTGCCGTTTGTCATCTGCGACATCTGTTTGACAAACTCGACGAGGTAGTAATCTTGCGCGAGCATGAAGGTGTTGATCATAATCCCTGCTTTGCGACACGCCTGCACTTCCTTGAATGTCTCAGCCATCACGAATGGATCGCCGCCCATCGAGTTTTTATAAAGCCTGCGCTTCGGCGGAGTTCCTGCTTCACCCGCACTGCGCGCGGCGGCACGCATCTCGCGGCTGTAACCGCTTCCCAAGGTGGCAGCGGCCGTCTGTAGATCGAGAAAGCAAGCGGTGGGTTTACCATCCGTGACCATCACGATCTGCTTCATCTCTTTCCCTTGCGCTTGCAGCACGCGGCGGGCGAGTCGTAAGCCTTCGGCCGTGTTCGTGTGGTAGGGGCCGACTTGCGTCGTGGCGAGTTTTGCCAAAGGCAACTCCTCCGCTTCGTCATGGAAAAGCACGATCTTCAACGAGTCGCCCGGAAACTGCGTGCGAATCAAGTGCGCGAGCGCGAGCGCAACCTTCTTCGCTGGCGTAAAACGATCTTCGCCGTAGAGGATCATCGAGTGCGAGCAATCGAGCATCACGACCGTCGCGCACGACGATTGATAATCACATTGGTAAACGTGCAAGTCGCTGTATTCCAAGTTAAGCGGCACGCCTAAGCCTTCGCGCGCGATGGCGGAAAGCAAGGTCGTGTTCACGTCCATGTTGACCGTGTCGCCGAACTCGTAAGGCTTCGACGCGGCTGCCGCTTCAACCCCCGTCGCCAGTTGGTGCGTGTCGTGCCGCCCGACGGACGACTTGCCCAAACTCCCCAACAAGTTTCTCAGCGTTTTGTAACCGAGAAAATCCAAGCCCTTCTCCGTGACTTCAAACTTCACGTTGCGCGGATTCGGATCGGATATTTCGCCTTTGCCCGCTCCCTTCCGATTCTGCTTTTGCTGCTGTCGCTCGTCGGCCGGTTCTTCCGTCAGTTTCAGGTAACCTTCTTCAACCAATCTTTCGATCAATTGATTGAGCAACTCTTCCAACTGCGAACCCTTCAACTCGCCATTGTTCTGCGCGAGCATCTCCGCCACATCCCCCTCGTCCAATTCGCCCGACTCCATCAACGCTTGCAACAGAGCTTGCCTTAAGGCGTCGAGCGAAGTGTCTTGCTGACGGCGTTGACGAGTCCAGTAGTAATCGTCGTCGAAACCAGAGTTAAGCATCGCGTCCTGCATCGCGTCCATCAAGTTGCCGAGGTTAACGCCGGACACATCGAAGCCTTTGAATTTTGAATAGCGTATAAATTTCATAAATCCCGATCCGTTCTTTGAAACGTGCGCCGCTCACCGAGTGTCGGCTGCTTCTCCCACTTTCGCGGATTCCCGCACATGAAACACGAGCAAGGAGTGCGTGTCTGTGCCAGCTTGCCTAGCCTTCGCGCGTCGCCATGAAACACGCCGCCATAGTAATTTGCAACACGCTGCTTGACACGCATTTCGTGATGGCGTCTGACGTCTCGTGATCTCATGCTCCCGGATAACCTTAGCTGAAACGTCCTGTCTCCGTCAGATCGTCGTAGATCATGCCGCGGCGATCCTTCTTCGCTTTCGTCGCCGCCGTGTAGCCGCCCTCTTCGTTGCGGCTGATCTTATTTTGCGCGTAGAGACCTTCGAGCGCGAATTCGCACGCGGCGATTGTTTGATTTTCGTCTCTGCGTTTGAAGTCGAACGGCAGGAGCGCCGTGTCAATCAACTCCGGCACGTCTTCGAGCAAGTTAATGCACTCTTCGCTTGATGCGGTGTCGGCGAGGCGCAGGGAATTCCCAGTGTTGAACCACTGAATCGCTTTCGTGAAATCAATGCCGACGAAATAGCCCTCAAAAATTTCTCCGGCGGCGCGTTTGATCAAATCTTTGGCGAGCTTTGCGGAGCCGACCTGTTCGCCTTCATATTCAAGTTCCATCTTACCGGTCATCGAGGGAACGGCGGCGTAAACGTCCGAGATGCGCGGCACGATCTCGGCTTCTTCCGTAAGCAACGTGCGGCGTTCGGCGTTTGAGACGACGGATTCTATCATCGTGATCGGCAGGCGTTGCGAGACGCCGGAGCGTTTGTCAATTCGCTGATCATCGCGTGCCTCGAAAGCGATCTGTTCGACGATCTCGCGGATAAAATCGGGGATGCGCAGCGTGGCGTCTAACCCTTCGCGTTCCGTCCATGCTTCCTGTTTTGTAATCTCGACGCCGAGTTGCATGTCGGTCGGGTAGTGCGTCGTGACTTCAGCGCCGATGCGGTCTTTCAAGGGCGTGATGATCTTGCCGCGCGCCGTGTAATCTTCCGGGTTAGCGGAGAAGACGAGCGCGACATCCAGAGGCAAACGCACCGGGTAGCCTTTAATCTGCACGTCACCTTCTTGCATGATGTTGAAAAGGCCGACTTGGATTTTGCCCGCGAGGTCGGGCAGTTCGTTAATCGCAAAGATGCCGCGATTGGCGCGCGGGAGCAGTCCGTAATGGATCGTCAGTTCGTCGCTTAAGAGATGGCCGCCCTTCGCGGCTTTGATCGGGTCAACGTCACCGATGATGTCGGCGATGGTGACATCGGGCGTCGCAAGTTTTTCGACAAACCGCGCGTCGCGTTCAACCCACGCGACGGGGGTTTCGTCTCCCTTTTCTTCGATCATCTGGCGACCGTAGAAACTGATCGGTTGAAGCGGATCGTCGTTGATCTCCGATCCGGCGATCATGGGAATCTGTTCGTCCAAAAGATTCGTGAGTTGACGGATGATGCGGCTTTTCGCTTGACCGCGTAAACCGAGAAGAATGAGGTTGTGGCGCGCGAGAACCGCGTTGACGATTTGCGGCACAACAGTTTCGTCGTAGCCGATGACGCCGGGAAAGATTCGTTCGTTCGCTTGAAGTTTGCGCAGCAGGTTTGCGCGCATTTCGTTTTTCACCGAACGCGCACGGTAGCCGCTTCGTTTGAGTTCACCTAAAGTTTTTGCTAACTGCATTACGTGTATTCCCTGTTCCTTGGTATTTGCTGTCGTGTGATTTGATAAACATTGCTAACGCTTCGGCGAGCGTGCGATGCGTGCGCATCTGGTTTAAATCCAAGCCCAATTGAACGAGTGTGCGCGCGGCCTGTGCCGTCACTCCGGCGACCACCGCATCGGCGCCGACCAACTTCAACGCCGCAACGAGATTGCTCAAGTTGGCGACTGCCTGTGCGTCAACGATGCGCGCGCCCGTGATGTCTATGATGCAGAGTCTGGCGTTCGTGCGCGCCACTTCGTCGAGCGCGGCTTGCGTAGCGCGCATCATGCGTTCTACGTCGAGCGAACCGACGAGCGGGAGCGCCAGCACGTCGCGCCATAACGGAATGATCGGCGTAGAAACCTCTTCCAACATCAACTCACGCTCGCGGATCAGGTGCGCAAGTTCCTGCTCCGTCCGCCGCTGCTCCTCAACGTCGGTGTTCGTTCCGAACCAACGCACGACGCGCCCCTCGGCGTCGCGGATGGGAAGCGCGCGCGAAAGAAACCAACGGTACTCGCCGTCCCGACTGCGCAGCGGAAACGTATCTTCCCAAGGCTCACCGGTGGCGATGGATTGCTTAAACCGCTCCGTCACGCGGTTTACTTCTTTCGGGTCGTGGACATTCTGCCAGCCCCAGCCCTGCATGTCTTCGAGCGTCGTCCCCGTGTAATCGTACCAGCGTCGGTTGTACCAGAAGATGTAGCCTTCGTGATCAGCCATCCACGCGAGTTGCGGGATCGAATCGGCGAGCGTGCTGAAGTGCTCTTCGCTGCCGCGCAAGCGTTCCTCAGTCGCCTTCTGTTGTGTGATGTCGAGGATAAAGGCGATGCAGAAATCTTTTGAGCCGCGCTCCATCGTTGCGCCGACGATCATGGGAATGCGCGTGCCGTCTTTACGGATGTACTCTTTTTCAAACGGTCGGTGCGTGCCGGTGGTCAACAATTCTTCCAACGCTTGCCTATCGCGCGCGCGCAACTCTTCGGGCGTTATATCCGCCAAGCGCACTCTGCCGGACAGGAGTTCCTCGCGCGTGTAGCCGATGATGCGCAGGAAGGCGTCGTTCGCATTAAGAATATCGCCCGTGAGACTCGCGCGAATGATGCCGATTAAATCTGACTCAAACAAGGTTGTCAGTTGCGCTTCCATTGAGCGGATGCGCTCGCCGAGTTCTTTCTCCAACACCACGTTCGCTTTCCCCCGATTCATGCGAAGTCTTCCGATTGTTTTAAGAAGAACACAACTTAAACTTTGACAACCGCGACGTAAGCTCCTTCTGCACGTCGCACGCATTCGTCTGCCTCTAACTTTTGCAGATGCGCGACGACGGCACGCTCCGCCATCGGGTGCGCTTTCGCCGGAACGTCCGTGTAAACTTTCTGCACGATCTCGGCCGGGGTGGTCGCGCCCGCCTGCACCGCCGCCAAAATATTCTGTTCACGCTCTAAACGATGCCGTATGTATTCTTCGATCTTAGCACGCGCGCCGCCGACAGGCGGCCCGTGCGCGCCGAAGAGCACGCTAAGTTTCGGCAAACTACGGAGGCGTTCGAGCGATTGCAGGTAATCGCGCATGTCGCCGTCTGTCGTGTCAATAAGGATTGACCCGATGCCGACGACCATATCGCCCGTCACGAGCGCGCCCCGCTCTTCGTCGTAAAAACAGAGATGCCCGCGCGCATGTCCCGGCGTGTGAAGAACGCGCAAAGAGATCGAAGGATCGCCTTCGATCTTCAGCACGTCTCCGTCATCAAAGTGGTGATCAACGCGAATTTTGTCGCGTAAAAGATTCGCTGTTTCATAATGCGCGGCAACGGGTAGCTTGCCGCCCAAGTGATCGCGCAAAGCTTCGACGCCGCCCGTGTGATCCGGATGATGATGCGTTAAAACAATTTCGCGCACCGTCGCGCCCGAAGCGATCATATCGTCAATGCAACTTGCTAAAGCTGCTTGCTCGGATTCGTCTGGAGAAGCCGGATCGATAACGATGAGATCGCGCGTGCCGATGATAAAGCAATTCGTGTGCGTCGCGGGCGGCTTCGTCGGCGCGCGCAACGGAAAGCAGACGTAGCCCGGCAAAAACTCGATGCGGCGCACAGGTTCACCATGCGCCTGCGGCACGCTCAAGAAACGCTCGACCACATCATCCGTCAACCCTGCGGCGAGCGTCCGCACGAGGTGAAGCACAGGCGGCGCGACGAGCGCCTGCGACTTTTCCCGGCGCGCCAGCGCGTCTTTCGCTTTTATCCATTCGCCGGATTCCAATTCGCCCGCGTCTCGCAAGTAAGCTTCTTGCTTCGCGGGACAACGCACGAGAAAGAACCACGTATCGAAGCGGCGCGGGCTGAAGGGCGGCGTCACCCAGCGTCCAGCGAAAGTGAAATCACGCGCGTCTAAATGCAAACCGAAGTGTTCGAGCAGACGCGGAAACATCATACGCCCGCTTTCGAGTTCGTCTAACAAAGACGCGCGTTGCCCCTTCGTCAACCGCTCGCTTCCGCGCGCAACGAGCACGCCTGTTTCTTCAAACAGCTCGCGCGCTGCGCAAGCGATCATCGCCCGTGTTTCCTGAGCATCGCAATTATCAACGGGAGTTTCCGCGTCCGACACTTCGCGTTGCCCGCCCGCGAAGGCATGAAAGCCGCCGAGGAAGGCGAGGCGCTCGCTACGGCGCGCCCAGAAAATTTCCGGCTCTTCGCGCGCTCCGCGCCATAGGATGACGGCGGCGGCCGTCTTCGGCGTCGCATCCTTTGAGGTTTGCGGCTTCTCCTCTGTCGTCGTTATTTTTTCGGCGCTCGCGTCGTCTGCGGTCACGGCAAATGTGTGCGTTTCAGCTTCCCTTTCCAACTTGTTTCTCGCCCGCCGCTTTTACCGCGTCGTCAGTGAGTTCCGGGTCAAAGTGCTGCGGCGCGCCGTGTCGGATTCGCCGAGTATAACATTGAAGTTGCGCAAAGTTTCAGCTGCCGCGCGTTCCGGCAAAACCGCCGGAGCAATTTCATTCAATGACAGATTCACAAAAAGAGGAGCCGTAAACTGCATCCATTTTTGAACGCGATTCACGACTCGAAATGAAAATCGAATTCGCTTTACCGGAAGCGCGATGTTGCGCTTTCCTTTGTCGAGTTTGCGGCGATTTTACATCACGGCTTCGGCCGCCTGTTCGCTCGCCTGTGGCTCATAACTGAAAGTGCCATCCTTCCAGTCAACAACGAGCTGCTGATTGTCGCGTACCTCACCTGAGAGAATGCGGCGACCGATGGGCGTCTCCAACTCTTTCTGGATCGCGCGCTTCAGGGGGCGCGCCCCGTAAACCGGATCGTAGCCTTCGCGCGCCAGATGCGTCGCCGCCTCTTCCGTCAGTCGCAGACCGATGTGGCGCTCCGCCAGCCGACTCCTTAGGCGTTCGAGTTGAATGTTGAGAATGTGCTTCAAGTCTTCTTCCGTCAACGAATGGAAGACGACGATCTCATCCACGCGATTCAAGAATTCAGGACGGAAGTGCATCCGCAACTCGTTCAACACGGCTTCCTTCATCCCCTCATAAGATTCGGAATCGGTTGAGCCGCGGAACTCCAAGATCATCTCCGAGCCGATGTTCGAGGTCATGATCACAATCGTATTCTTAAAGTCCACGATCCGACCTTGTGAATCGGTCAAACGCCCGTCGTCTAAAATTTGCAACAGCACGTTGAAAACGTCCGAGTGCGCTTTCTCGATCTCATCAAACAGCACAACCGAATAGGGACGCCGCCGCACGGCCTCCGTCAACTGTCCGCCTTCCTCGTAACCGATGTATCCCGGCGGCGCGCCGATCAGACGCGCGACCGCGTGCTTCTCCATATACTCCGACATATCAATGCGGATCATCGCCGCCTCGTCGTCAAACATAAACTCGGCGAGCGCGCGCGCAAGCTCGGTTTTACCGACGCCCGTCGGGCCTAAGAAGATAAATGATCCGATGGGACGTTGCGGGTCTTTGAGTCCGGCGCGGGCGCGAATCACGGCGTCGGCCACTGCCTCCACCGCTTCCTCTTGACCGATCACGCGCTTGTGCAATTGCTCGTCCAAGTGAAGAAGTTTCTGCATTTCGCCTTCGACAAGCTTTGAGACGGGAACACCCGTCCAGCGCGAAACGACCGCCGCGATGTCCTCTTCGTCCACCTCTTCCTTGATCATGCGCGTCGCGCTCTGCTCGCCCGTCAGTTTCTCTTCTTCCTCTTTCAATTCGCGTTCGAGTTCTTGAAGTGTGCCGTAGCGAAGTTCCGCTGCGCGGTTTAAGTCGTATTCACGCTCGGCGCGCTCGATGTTGACTTTCGCCGCTTCAATGGCTTCACGCGACTTGCGCAGACGCGCGACCGATTCTTTTTCCAATTGCCACTGCGCCCTGAGCGCATCGCCGCGCGCCTTCAAATCCGCCAACTCTTTCTCAAGCTTGGCGAGCCGCCCGCGCGAAGCCGCGTCCGTCTCTTTCCTCAACGCCTCGCGCTCGATCTCAAGCTGCATCACGCGACGTTGCACTTCGTCGAGTTCCACCGGCAGACTCTCGATCTCCGTGCGCAGACGCGCCGCCGCTTCGTCAACAAGGTCAATCGCTTTGTCCGGCAGAAAGCGATCCGCGATGTAGCGATGCGAGAGGACGGCCGCCGCGACCAAAGCGGAATCTTTAATGCGTACGCCGTGATGCACTTCGTAGCGTTCACGAAGACCGCGCAAAATAGAGATCGTGTCTTCAACGCTCGGCTCGTCAACCAAAACTGGTTGGAAGCGGCGTTCAAGCGCAGCGTCCTTTTCGATGTACTTACGATATTCGTCTAAAGTCGTTGCGCCGATGCAGTGCAGTTCGCCGCGCGCAAGAAGCGGCTTTAAGAGATTGCCCGCGTCCATCGAACCTTCGGTTTTGCCCGCGCCGACGACAAGATGCAATTCGTCAACAAACAAAACAACTCGCCCCTCCGCATCCTGCACCTCCTTCAACACAGCCTTCAGACGCTCTTCAAACTCGCCCCGGTACTTTGCGCCCGCGATCAGCGCGCCCATGTCGAGCGCAATGACGCTGCGATCCTTCAAGCTTTCCGGCACGTCGCCGCGCACAATTCTCTGCGCCAAGCCTTCGGCAATTGCCGTTTTCCCGACGCCCGGCTCGCCGATCAAAACCGGATTATTCTTCGTGCGACGAGAGAGAACTTGAATCACACGGCGAATCTCATCGTCGCGGCCAATCACGGGATCGAGTTTGCCCGCCGCCGCGAGCTTCGTGAGATCGCGCCCGTAGCGTTCCAAAGCTTCGTAAGTGGCTTCTGGGTTTTGCGTCGTGACGCGCTGGCTGCCGCGCACTCCCTTAACGGACGTCATCAACTTGTCGCGCGTGAAATTCAGTTCACTCAGAATGCGATTCGTCGCGCCGCCCTTGTCCGCAACGATGGCGAGCAGGATGTGCTCGACCGAAACGAAGTCGTCCTTAAGTTGACGGGCTTCATCTTCAGCTTGCACGAACAGGCGATTGAGGCGCGGCGTAATGTAAATATCATTTGCGCCGGTTGATGAAGTGACTTGCGGCAGGCGGGCGAGTTCCGCTTCAAGACGCCGCTTAATCGTCTCTGTGTCAACGCCCGCTTTTTCAAAAATCGAACGCGCCAACCCGCCCTCCTGCTGAAGCAGGGTAAGCAGCAAGTGCTCAACATCAATTTGCTGGTGACTGCGGCGCACGGCGTCAGACTGCGCCGCGCGTAGAGCTTCTTGTAATTTCTCAGTTAAACGATTGATATCCATAGTTTCAATATAAATGTGCTAAAGAAAGTTAAAATACGGATTTATACCTAAAAAGATTCGCAGCTTAGATTAAAAATATGAGCGCGGCGTTGTAGCATTTTGATGGAAACCACATCAGGATTTTATGGAGAAATATGAAAGATTTGAGCCGCGATTCCGCCAACATTTTTCGTAGACAGCATCTTTCGTAGGCAGCATCGGAAAACGACTGCCCGGTTTACCGCTTCTCGCGGCCGTCGGGCAGTCGCTCTTAACTTTACTAACGCGAACTATTCCCCGCCTTGCCAACGAAAGCGTTCGCCGTCGCCTTCCGCCCACGGATTGCCGCGCATGTGGTAGCCGCCCTTCTCCCAGAACCCGGACTCGTCTCGCTCAAGCAGCGTAATGCCTTTAATCCATTTCGCGGATTTCCACGCATAGAGGCGCGGGATAATAAGCCGGACGGGGCCGCCGTGTTGGGGCAGGATCGGTCGCCCGTCGTGCGCCCACGCGAAGAGCGCGTCTTCCATGAGGAAGTATTCGAGCGGGATGTTCGTCGTCCAATCGTGATCGTAAGCGGCGGCTAAGGCGAATTTCGCTTCCGGTTTGAAGCCGACTTGCGCCGCCACTTCCCTTGTCGAAACGCCGCTCCACACATTGTCGAGCCGCGACCAGCGCGTGACGCAATGAAAATCAGCGAAGACGCGCACACTTGGCAATTTCATAAACTCGTCGAGCGTCCACTTCTGCGCGCGTTCAACGAGACCATTGATCTCAAACGTCCATGCTTCGAGATTGATGCTCGGCGTGCCGTGGGCGTCGAGCACCGGCCACTTCTTCGTGCGCGTCTGTCCGGGCGGGATACGATTCTCGCGGTGCGTGTCGGGGCTGATGATCACTTCCGCATCGTCTATGTCTTCGGGTTTGCGCGGATCGGTGCGCTGATAAAACGGGTCGTTGAAAAGTCCGCCTAAAAAACTCATCCTCGCTCCTCAGATCGCCCGCACCGGAAATGATTCGAGTGCGAGTAAAACTTTATCCTTGATTCTTCTTCTCCGGGATCGTCGCTTCCGCGCGCCGATTGCTCACCCGCGCCGCGCTGCGCTCGACAACCGCCTTCAATTCGTCCGGCATCCACTTGCCGACGCCCTTCTCAAGCGCGCCCCGAATCCCAACGCTGCGGTCGTGCCACTCGTCGGTCGAGCCTTCCGCCCCGCGTTCGCGCTCGTAGCCTTCCGTCTGTTCGAGACTCAAGACGATGCCGTTAATCACTTCTGCCCAATTCTTTTGCTGGATGCCGCGAAGGACAAGCGACAATCCGGCCGACCAATCTTCCTCCGGCGCGCGCGCATCCTGTTCGGGGATCGTCAGATTATAGACGGGCGGAAACGCGGCGCCCTTGTACTCGCGAATGAGTTGCACCTTCAAATCCTTGTAAGGCATCTGCGGATTCTCACGACGCACGGCCTGCGCGCGACGAAAAATATCAGCCACAGTTTGTTGTTCTTGGGACATAAGTTTTCCTCATTTGAACGTCGTAATTTGATTTTGTCACCTTCAGTATAAACAATAAAGT
>Ga0136614_10001096_pt1 | contig 15413 bp, 8 predicted proteins | sample AntDrymUQ2792106_2_FD_106643 | JGI IMG/M metagenome (GOLD analysis project Ga0136614, IMG submission 106643) | Polar desert sand microbial communities from Dry Valleys, Antarctica - metaG UQ279 (21.06) | ecosystem: Environmental > Terrestrial > Soil > Desert | place: Antarctica: Dry Valley... | reverse complement strand
TCCTGGAGGAGGTACTGGCGGAGACGGTGATCGAAGGCCTGCTGATGGAGATTAAGGAGCGAAGCGCCTTGTTACGAAGTCATGGCATCGAGGTGAGCGTCGATGGGTGCAAGATATGAGTAGTGGTACTACGTCCAGCGTCGTCTGCGGTATCGACTGGGTGACCGCCAACGCCGCGGCCAAGGGCATCAAGGTCGCCAACATGAGCCTCGGCGGCGGCGGCAAGGACGATGGTAACTGCGGCAACACGAACGGCGACGTGATGCACCAGGCGATCTGCAAGTCCGTCAACGATAGCGGCGTCACCTACGTGGTCGCGGCCGGTAACGGTAACACGAATTTCGCGGGCACCATCCCGGCATCCTACAACGAGGTCCTCACCGTCACGGCGATAGCCGATTACAATGGTCAGCCGGGGGGCCTCGCGGACCCAAGCTGCTCGGATCGCGGCCCTGACGATACGCCCGCCACCTTCAGCAACTGGACCACCAGCGGCAGCAGCGACGTAGGCCACACCATCGCCGCGCCCGGCGTGTGCATCTACAGCACCTACAAGTCGGGTGGCTATGAGACCATGAACGGCACGAGCATGGCCTCGCCGCACGTCGCCGGCGCCGTTGTGACCTGCCTCGTAAACGGGACCTGCACCGACACGAACAATAACGGCAAGATCGACCCCGCCGAGGCCGCCGCCAAGCTCCGCACCGACGCGTCGAACCAGCCTTCGACCTACGGGTACACGTACAGCGGCAGCAACCACTACGATAAGCTGGCGTACGGGGGCAGCTACCGCACCAGCGGTGGTGGCGGCGGTGGCGGCACGCCCGCCGCACCCACGATCGGCTTGGAAGCCGCGAGCGACACGGGCCGCTCGAACACCGACAGGGTGACCAGCAACAAGACTCCTACCTTCACCGGTACGGCCGGTGCCAACAACACGGTGACGATCTACGACGGGACCACGGCTGTATGCACCACCACGGCCGGTGCCTCTGGCAGCTACATCTGCGCAGTCCCCACCGCCTCCGCCTTGGCCGACGGCACGCGCTCGATCACGGCGAAGGCCAACGACGGCAGCACTACTTCGCCCGCCTCCGCGGTGCTCAGCGTGACCATCGACACCGCGGCGCCCGGTGCCCCCAGCATCACGAGCCCGACCAGCGGCTCAACCATCAACAACAACCTTCCCCCCTTCACCGGCACGGCCGAGGCCAACAGCACGGTGAGGATCTACGCCAATAACGGGAGCACGCCCGTGTGCATCGCCACGGCCGATGCCTCTGGCAACTACAGCTGCACCCCTGGCAGCGCGCTGGCCGACGGGACGTACTCGTTCACGGCGACGGCCGAGGACATCGCCGGCAACGCTTCGGGCCCCTCCGCAGCGGTCGACAACGTGACCATCAACACCACCGCACCGGACACGACCGCACCGACGGTCACCAGCACCTTACCTAACAACGGAGCGACCGGAGAGGCGCGTACAATTAGTGTCACCGCCACCTTCTCTGAGGCCATGAATTCAAGCACGATTACCACCTCTAGCTTCAGGCTGGTCGACACGTCAACCGGTACGCGGGTGTCCGCGACGGTAAGCTGCGACTCCCCGTGCAAGACGGCCAAGCTTACCCCTTCGCAGCCACTAACCGCCAACAGGAAGTACAAAGCAGTAGTCACCACTGCAGCCAAGGACTTGGCAGGCAACGCGATGACTCAGAATAAGGTTTGGTACTTGACTACTGGCGGTTAGTAAGCGCTGCCACCGAAAGAGAAGTAGGCTGAAGCCATAAGAGAGCCGGAGCTCTAAGCAGCTCCGGCTCTCTTATTACACGGGTTTGTCCGATGGTTCTCATACCTTCGAGATGAGAGCGAACAACTCCGCGGACAGAGCACGGACTCCACCCCGGCTAGCTGCTACCTGGATGGTCGATGCCGCGCCGACAGTCACCAGCGTGAGTCCCACCGACGGGAAGACGGGGTGGGGCGTGTCACCAACGTCAAGGCCACCTTCTCGGAGGACATCTACTCGTCCACGTTATCGCTCTCGACCTTCACGCTGATCGGAGATAAAAGTGGGTCGTTGGATGCCTCGACTACCTCAACGACAAAGATTAGCTATGACCCGGCGACCAGGACGGACACGACGCTGAACTCGCACGGTCCGACAGACTCTAGGCTAAAGGCGTGCACGTGGTACACGGCCAAGGTGACGAGCGGCGTAAAGGACAAGGTGGGCAACCTCGCTGTCGAAAAAGTCTGGTCCTTCAAGACCAGAGGCTGTTAGTCGCCACAAGAAGGGCCGGGGCATAGGAGCCCCGGCTCTTTTTATCCTCAGTATCTTCTTCTGGACATAACCCTATCGAGTTGCGTCCTGCCACGGAGGCGCGGACGGCAATGCAACAAAATGTAACGCACCATGCAACAGCAAGTATGGCCACATGACCGATGCGCTGAACTCTCGGCTACCCCCATACTTAAATGTCGCAACACAATGGGGCGGTTCCTTGCCCGACGGGGCAGGGTCCTCGCCTCACTAAGTAGAGATGAGGATGAGACGAGTGGTTCTCTTACTCGGATTGTCGGAGCAGATAGGAGAGATCTCATGAGCATCACGGGCAATTGGGACAGGCGTCGTATTAGCCGACGGGATTTCTTGGCCATGAGCGGTATGGGCGCGGCGGCGCTCGCGCTGGGCACCCAAGGGTTGTGGTTACCTCGCAGGGGCTTGGCCCAGATCAGTACAGTTGATCCGAGTTCCCCCTTCCAATTCGGCGTCGCTTCGGGCGATCCATTCCCCGACAGTGTCGTTCTGTGGACGCGCCTGACAAAGCCGAATTCTACTAATTTTCTGGGAGATCTTCAGAACGGCGACATGTTAAAGGGTCAGGGGAACCTGCCAGTGGGCCTGCAGGTCGGGAAAGTGACGATTAGTTCCGACGGCTCTTTGACGCACGAGCCGCCCATAACGCTGGAAGGAGCTATAGCAGAGGAACAGTTCGCACATTCGGTGCATTACGAGCTCAAGGGGCTGACTTCGGGACAGCGCTACTGGTACCAGTTCAACTATGAGGGCAAGGATAGCCCCGTAGCCTATACCAAGACTGCGCCGGCCTCCGATGCCTCTCTCCCCAGCATGAGGTTCGCTCTTGCCTCCTGCCAGCATTGGGAGAGCGGCTACTATACGGCTTACGGCCACATGGCCAATCAAGATTTGGACCTCGTCGTGCACGTCGGCGACTACATCTACGAGGGGGCGCCGTCGAGCGGGAACGTTTTGCGGAAACACAGCGCGGTGGCGGACCCCTCCTGGGGGTGCAATACCCTCGCCGATTACCGCAACCGGCACGCTCAGTACAAGACCGACCGGCACTTGCAGGCCGCCCACGCAGTGCACCCTTGGGTCGTTGTCTGGGACGATCACGAGGTGGAAAACGACTACGTCGGCACCAATTCCTGGTACAGGCAATCGGATTTCACCAACCGGCGGGCCGCTGCCTACCAGGCCTACTACGAACACATGCCCTTAAGGTGGCGGACAAGAGAAGAACCGACGCTAACGCTGAACGGGAGCGGGCAAGTAACGAACATAGACCTTCACCGACAGATCTCCTATGGGAATCTCGCCCAATTCTGCGTGCTCGACACCCGCCAGTTCCGCAGCTACTGGGCCTGTGCAAATCAGGGTGCTCTCATCGAGGACAACTGCACAGAGCGCACCCAGGATCCCATTATCAACAAGAGAAAACCCTACCGTCGCCACACTTACCTGGGTGGCGAAAAGATGGGTTCGTATACCGAGCCGAACCCATGGCTTACAGACGATCAGGAGAGCTGGCTTAAGAATACGCTCGCCTCTTCTGGCTCTCGCTGGAACGTTCTCGCCCAGCAGGTCATTATGTTCAAGTACGATCACAACGACTGGTCCGGTGACTACTACTCGGAAGCCTGGGACAGTTATAGTGCCACCCGCGACCGCGTCTTAAAGTACATCGTAGATAAAAGCGTGCGCAACCCGGTTGTCCTCAGCGGCGACATGCACTCTGGCTGGGCCTCCAACCTCGAGTCCAACTTCAATGACACAAGCACCTCGGATATTATTGGCGCCGAGTTCACGGGCACTTCGATCAGCTCCGGCCTCAGCAGCGGGTGGAAAACCACCTATCAGAATGCGTTGTCGGCGAACAAGCACGTTAAGCACTACGACGGGCGCCAGGGTGGCTATCTTCTTTGCACGCTCGATGATGCCCGTTGGAGAACAGATTACGTACTGGCCGCCTCCCTTACAGACAACAATAATACGAACGCGGCGGTCTCAAAAACCCTGTATGTCAATGCGAAAGATTCAGGCTCATCCGGTGTCCTAAGCGCTTAAGCGCCTAAAGACAGCTCAGGATCGCCTCAGCGACATGCGGATAAAAGCAACCAGAAAGAAGGCCCGGAAGGTGAAGAGGTAGCGCTCGTGGCCCACCAACAGCCGCTGGAAGCTGCCCAACCAGGCGAAGATTCTCTCAACTTTCCAGCGCTCTTCGTAGCTTTCGCCAACTCTCACCGGACGGCCACGCTTCGCAAGAAGGAGCAGATGAGATGAGCGGCACCTTTACGCGCGTTGGTGGCAGCGTTGCCGCTCGCCTTTAGCGGAGTGGCACGGTCTTCTACGACGCCCGACAAGAGAAAGGAGAGGATCTCATGATCTCGGGAGTTCCTAGAACGGGAGGGGCCGGGCTGCTGATCCTGGTGGCCATAGTAAGTCGATTTTCGGGGCCAAGCGCGTTCCGGAGCTCAGCAGGTCCTCCGGAAGGAGCATCAAAGAGTTCCGCAAGGGCCTCGGAGGGTACCGACAACAACGAGCTACGCGAGCTGCTCATGAGATAGTCGTCTGATCGACAAGAAATGGGTCGCTGACCAATGTACATCCGCCCCAGCTATCGTCATACTAAGCCTGTTAGATAATGAGGGAAGCTTCTTAGCGCCCCCTGAGAAGGAGCTGGATATGATAAGGACTAACCTCTCATGACCGATAACCCAACCCGCCGGGAGTTCCTCGTCCGGAGCGCTCTGCTCGCCGCCGGAGTATCCGCCCTCCCTCTGTTTCGCCCCGGCAACTCTTTCGCTCAGGGTCAGGGATCCATCGCGGCCGAAGACCTTGTGGATATCGGTGAAAAATTCCGTCGTGGGAGTGCTAAGAGGGTAACGCTTGGGTCCGCCTCCAACGGGACTGCTTTGCAAGCTACCTGCGACGGGGGCGTCTTTACCTCCCGCGTATTGCAAAGTTCCGCCCCGTTCACCCACGTCGGCCTGCACTGGTTGGCAGCCGTGCCTTCTGATGCTGGACTCAACTTCGAGCTTCGCACCAGCGCTGACGGTTCGACCTGGTCGTCGTGGAGCTCGGCGCAACTCAGACGCCTGCCCGAGGAGACTCCGGCGGGAGACTATTTTGCGAGCCTCGTCTACGCTGATGGTGCGCGGTTCGTGCAGTATCGCGCCAGCTTCGAAACAGCCGGCGGTTCGAGCCCCAGCTTGAAGAGGGTTACGGCCACGGTAATCGACTCGCCGCCCACGACGGCCTCGGCGACGGCCGGCGACCAGCTGCCGACTACGCCGGTCCAGGACGCCGACTCCGGGCGCACGCTCACCGTAACCTCCCGGGAGCAGTGGGTGGCGAACGAGAAATACCGCTTCAACAAGCGGGGCCAGGAGCTCTGGCCCGAGATGTTCGTGCCGGCCAAGAAGCTTGTAGTCCACCACACCGCCACCCGCAACGACTACGCCACGGCCGCCGACGCCGCCGAGGTTCGGGCGATCTACTACTACCACGCCGTCACCCAGCGGTACGGCGACGTGGGCTACACCGCCCTTATAGACAAGTTCGGCAACGTCTACGAGGGCCGCCACGGGCGCGGAGAGGGAACAGGGCGCGAGATCCTGAGCGCCGGCGTGGTGGCTGGGCACGATTACGCGCACAACTACGGCAGCGCCGGTATCGCGCTACTCGGCGACGCTACGCAGCCCGGCTGGCCGACGACTACCAACACCGGCCCCATGTGGGACGCGCTGGTCGGGTTCGGCGTGTTCGAGGCGGGCCGGCACTATCTGCGTCCCTTGAGCGCCGACGGTAGCACCGCGGCGGCCTCCGACTTCCTGCGCTCCGACAACGTGTGGACCAACGGTATGCACAACGTCTCGGGTCATCGGGAGACCAACAACACCGCCTGCCCGGGGGAGAAGGTTATGGCGTTGCTCGACGAGCTACAAAGCGAGATCCATTCCGGCCTCGCCGACACCAGCCGGGCGGGCGTCACGCTTACCAGCCCTTCGCTTAGCACCCAGGAGACGAGGGTAGGCACCACCGTCACGTTCACCTGGCAAGTCGATACCCCCGAGGCACCCTGGACACTGACTGGCTACGAATACTGCCTTGAGGGCTGGTATAAGCCGAGCAACAGCATCAACATAACGTACCTCAAGGGCTACACGGCGGAGACCCAGCCGCGCCTGGCGTGGACCCCAGTGAAAAACACGGATACTAAGAGCGTATCGCTCCCTCTGACCAAGGCCGGGCAGTACACCTTCCACGTGCGGGCGGTACTCACGAACGGCGCCGACGAACGCCGAAGCGCGTACGAGGGCAGGCACACACTACTGGTGAAGTAAAGCCGCTTCCAACCGAGGGAGATCTCTCGCTCTCCTTCCAAGAGTTGTGTTTCAGAGAGAGAAAGCCGGTGTACGATCGAGCGAGAGGTCCCCGACTTTTAAGGGTGGCCGGGCGTGTGACGTCGAACTCGGCCTGCTTCCTGGCCAGGAAGAGAAGTAGGAGCCCTTAGCACCGCCACTGAAGGGGCTCGGACAATAATGCAACGAAATGTAACACATTATGTAACAGCAAGTATGGCCACCTGACCGATGCGCTGGCCCCCGGCTACCCCCATAATTACAACGTTGGTTAATGGGGCGGGTTCTTTACCCGGCGGGGCAGGGTCCTCGCCCCGCCACTGAAAGAAAGGAATAAGGATGAGACGAGTAGTACTTCTATTTGCGGTGGTGGGAGCAGCCGTGCTGTTGGCTACCGGAGTGGCGTTGGCGCAGCAAGAGCGCACCACGGCAGCGGAGGACTCTCCGAGCTTCAAGGGCCCGGATGGGAAGAAGTTCGCTTCGAACAAGCTGATCGTCAAGCTCAGGGATGGGGCGACAACAGAAGACCTCCGACGGATCAACAGCCGCAACGGGGCGAGCATCGACAAGGAGGATTTGGCGCCAAATCTCGTGCCCGATCTACACCGCGTTAGTCTGCCGTCCACTTTGGGAGCACAACAGGCCGTAGGTCGCTACGAAGCTTTTAAGGACGTCGTCGAGTACGCCGAGGTCGACTATATACAGTATGCCAACAAAGTGGCCAACGACCCTTACTCCACCAATGGCAGCTTATGGGGCCTCAACAAAATACAAGCGCCTGCAGCCTGGGACAGCATCACCGGCAAGAACGTCGGCGGCGCCACCACGTATAATTCTCCTCTCGTCGCCGTTATAGACGAAGGCGTGCAAATCGGCCACTCCGATTTTAAGGATGCTACAGATACCGACGGTGATGCCGACAACATCTGGACGAACTACGACGAGGTGGGGAAAACGTCGGGAGTCGACGACTCGCCTAACAGTAATTACAGTAAGATCGACGACTTCAACGGCTGGGACGAAAACCAAAATAACAACTCCGTTTACGATGGCACCTCCGACGACCACGGCACGCACGTCGCCGGCACTATCGGTGCGCGGGGGAACAATAACACCGGCGTGACAGGAGTGAACTGGCACACGGATATCGCAGTATGCAAGTTCTTGGGACCCGCCGGCGGCTACACCTCGGACGCGATAGCGTGCCTCGACTACGTGGTCTTCGAGTTGGGGGCCAGAGTCAGCAACAACTCCTGGGGCGGCGGTGGCTACAGCCAGGGACTCTTGGACGCTATAAAGCGGGCGCGCGACTGGGGGCACATCTTCGTGGTCGCCGCGGGCAACGGCGGCAGCGACAGCGTTGGAGACGACAACGACAGCAAGCCTTCCTACCCCTCAAGCTACAATGTGGATGATCCAAATGATCCAAATGATTGGGATAACATCATCGCAGTCGCCTCCACGACCAGTACCGACGCCAAGAGTGGCTTCTCGAACTACGGGCTCAAGTCAGTAGATCTGGGAGCGCCTGGGTCGGGCATCTACAGCACGGTGCCAGGCAGGAAGAACGCCAGCAGCTACGCCAGCTACTCCGGGACCTCGATGGCTACGCCACATGTCACGGGGACGGTAGCCCTGATCTGGGCCAAAGATCCTAAATTGACCGCCCGCCAAGTAAAGGATCTTATCCTCCAGAACGTGGACGGGATAACTTCCTTGGATGGCAAGACGGTCAGCGGAGGTCGCTTGAATGCCTTCAAGGCCGTGCAGAACGCCGGACCGTAGCTCTGCAGATCAGTAGACGTTGTACAAGAGCTGGGGTTTAACCACCCCGGCTCTTCTTATGCCCTCGGGACTCTGGTTTCGAGGAGTTGGCAACAGAGCACGCCGTCCACGACGGCGCAAATTATCCTTCCGGTTTGTGGAGACTCACCGTTAATCTCTGTGAGTGTCTCTCGCCGGAGCAACGTATTACTAGCTGCGCAGGAAACCTACTTTTAACTTTACAGCGGTTGTCAGATATAGGGTTCTCGGTTAGAGTTGCGCGCTAGAGTTCGCAGTCAGAAGCAACAAGGAAGGCGCCTGTAAATATGTCAGCAGAAGGGGTCAAGATAGACAAGAAGGATGCCGCCCGCAAAGGGACTCCGGGCAGGACCTCCTTGATGATCCTCTTCTCGGTCACGATCTTCGTTAGCGCCTCCCTGCTCTTCCTGGTCGAGCCCATGTTCGCGAAGTTTATCTTGCCCTTGTTCGGTAGCACTCCCGCGGTCTGGACGGGCTCGATGATGTTCTTCCAGATGGCGCTTTTGATCGGCTACCTCTACGTACACGCCACGACGGCGTGGCTCGGCGCGAGAAAGCAGGCAGTCCTGCACCTGGCCGTAGTCCTGTTGCCGCTCCTGGTGCTGCCTCTGACCGTTCCCGCCGACCAGTGGGCCCCCTCTTCGGAGGCAAACCCGATCTTCTTGCTGCTGGGGCTGCTGCTGGTGTCGGTCGGGCTTCCGTTCTTCGCGATCTCGACGACGAACCCCCTGGTCCAGAAATGGCTCGCGGATACCGACCACCCGGCCGCCAGAGACCCCTACTTCCTGTACCGGGCCTCCAACCTCGGAAGCATAATCGGCCTTCTGGGCTACCCGCTCTTGGTCGAGCGGGAGCTGACGCTCGATACTCAGGGCATCGTGTGGTCGGTAGGCTACGGGTTGCTGCTCCTTCTCGTCCTCGCCTCGGCGGTGATGCTGTGGCGCTCGCCGAGACCGAGCATCGCCGAGGGGGAGGAGTCGGAGCCCCTGGCGGGTGACCCTGTGAGCGGGGGCGGTTCCTCGCAGACCGCCGACCCCTCGCTCGTGGATTCGCAGGCGGAGGGGCTGACGCTTCTGCGGCGACTGCGGTGGATAGGGCTGACGTTCGTACCCTCCAGCCTGATGCTCGGCGTTACGGCTTTCATCACGACGGACATAACGCCGATACCGCTCTTGTGGGTTATACCGCTGTCGTTGTACCTGTTCTCGTTCGTCATCGTCTTCTCACCGAGCCAGAGGATGCCCGACCTGGTTCACAAAGTGATGGTCGTGGCGTTGCCCGTCATGATGGCGGTGCTGGTGTTGACCATCCTCATCGAGCTGCGCAATCCCTACTGGCTGCTCATACTGCTGCACCTCCTGGGCTTCTTCGTGGTGGCGATGGTGCTGCACGGGGAGGTGGCACGGGACCGGCCCCCGGCGCGGAACCTGACGGAGTTCTACCTGTGGGTCTCGGTTGGGGGATTCCTAGGCGGGGTGTTCAACGCGCTGATAGCGCCTGTTGCCTTCGACACGGTGGTGGAGTACCCGCTGGCTATAATCCTGGCGTGCGTCTTCGTGCCGGGGCTGGTCCTCTCGCGCCTGCTCCAGAGTGAGCGCGCTGGCGGCGAAGAAGGGCGGAGCCGAGAGGGCGAAGAGGCTTCCGGCGGCGGCGAAGAAGAGCGGGAGACGATCACCAGCAGCGGGAGTGGGGGACGGCCGCTGGGATCGCGCCGGCTGGATCTGGCGCTGGACCTGGTGTTGCCCGTGGCGCTGGGATTGGCATTTTGGGGGATCTCCACGGCAATCGACGCGTATCTCCCCGCCGAATACATCAGCCTCGCCTGGCAGACGATGCTCGGGTTGGCCGTCGGGCTGTGCCTGTGGTTCGCTTACTCGGCCACCCGGCCGATCCGCTTCGGGTTGGGCATCGCGGCGATCCTGATCGCCGGCACCATAACGTCCGGCGCGGGGGCGCTATATGAGGATCGCAGCTTCTTCGGGGTCTACAGGGTCACGGGCGACGATCAGGTCCACACGCTCGTCTTCGGCGACACCAACCACGGCGCGCAGGTCCTCGGAGTCCAGCCCCCCGAGCCGACCACGTACTACCATCCTTCGGGGCCGGTGGGGCAGGTCTTCGACGCTCTGCCCGAGGCGACGTCGCGGCCCGCCGTCGTCGGTCTGGGCACGGGCACGATGGCCTGCTACAATAAGCCCGGCCAGCAGTTGACCTTCTACGAGATCGACCCGCTCATAGAGAGCGTCGCTCGCAACGAGAATCTCTTTACCTACCTGCGCGATTGCCCCGGCGAGAACAACGTGGTCTTAGGCGACGCCCGCCTCTCGCTGGCGGACGTCCCCGACGAAGAGTACGGAATAATCGTGGCGGACGCCTTCAGCTCGGACGCCATCCCCGTCCACCTTATGACGCGGGAGGCCATAGACCTCTACTTCGACAAACTCCAGAGCGACGGGGTTCTGCTCATACACATCTCCAACCGCCACCTCGAGCTCGAACCCGTGCTCGGGAACGTGGCGCAGGATGCCGGGCTCGTCTGCCGCGCCCAGTTCGACCAGGAGAACGAGAACACGCCGGGCAAGTTCGTCTCCCACTGGGTGATGATGTCCCGCGAGGAGGGGGATCTGGGCAGCATGGCCGACGACGCCCGGTGGTCCTCTTGCGACACCAACCCCGACTCCCCGGTCTGGACCGACGATTACTCGAACCTCCTCAGCACCTTCGCCTGGGAATGATCCCAGGGCCTCAGGAGAGGCACAAGACCGGCACGAACGGAGGACTCCGGCCCACGGCGGTTTGGTCCGTGTAAGGACGCTCCGGTCTAGCACGCTATAGACCAGGGCACGGTCGAACCTCTCCAGTAGATCTCCCCGGTTCTCGCGCCTCTCCTCGTAGAGGAGCGACCGGCCCACGCTCCCGCTCGGAGAGGCCCTCGATCCTCCGATACCTGCTAGTAGACCGTCAGCCCGTTGTAGTCCTCGATCGGCAAGACTTCTTCTTTGCGGTTATAGCGGGAGAGAGGCGCGCCTGGCTATCTATTCGAGCTCCTCCAACGCATGCCCACCGGTCCGGCGGGGACAGCGGTGGGCCGTTTGCGTGGTCCCGGGAGCGGGTACCCGTCGGGGAGGAGAGGAAGAATCTTCGGGCGTCAAGAGTAGTAGTAGGAGGAAGGACTATGGATCCGGGCGAGCAGATCACGGGCACCCGCGACGAGCACTACAACCTCGTCAGCATCCTCTACCACGCCCTGCATGCGGCCGAGACGATGGAGGCGTATATCCTGGACGCCGAGGCAGTGGGCGACGAACGGTTGGCCTCTTTTTTCCGGGAGGCGCAGGCGATGCAGAGGCGGCTGGCGGAGCGGGCGAAGGGGATGCTGGGCATCCTCGAAGTGCCGCCGGAGCCGGGGGTCGCGCCGGATCTGCCTCCGGAGGGCGGCGTCTCTCCCGGTGAAGTATCCGGGGGCATCCCGCCGGAGGGCGCAGTCTCGCCCGAGGGAAGGGCCGTGGCGCCTGAGGGGGTAGAAGGCTCCTTGCCCGGCGCCGTACCGTCGGGTGAGATCCCTCCGGAGCGTTCGACGGGGGACGTGACGCCCACGGCGGGCGTGATTTCGGACGTTCCGGCGGAGGTGACTACGGGCCGCGTCGAGCCCGAGGACTTCGATCCCACGATCTCGGCCTTGCGGGACGGTGTCGAGAATCTCGCGATCGGACGGGCGCTCTCGGAGATCGACGGTTGGGAGCAGAAGCTCGAAGAGTCGGGCGATCCCCAGCTGGCGCCCATCGCCGAGAATCTCCGGCAACTCAGAGCCCTGCTGACAGCCGAAAGGCTGGACGGCGCCGCCATCGGCGTGCTGCTGGCCGTGCTGGGCGAGCAGGTTAATGGCATGGCCTCGGGCAGCCTCGGGGAGAGCGTCAGCGGCAAGCTGCGGCAACTGGGCGGGCTGCTCACCACCGAGGGGCGCGCCGTCTCCGATCGGAGTTGAGCGCAGAGCATCGGAAGACTCGACTTCAGGCGAGGTACGTCGTCTTGCACGGCCGGACAATGCTTGCGGCGTAGGTAGCCCCAAGACAGAAAGGAGGAGAGTGGAAGCGAACGAGATCCGCGCGGCCCTCGACTCGACCGTCGCGTCCTTGCAGGGCGGCGTGCAGCGGCTTGGCATCGAAGCGGCGCTCCCGGTTATCGAGGGTTGGGAAAGGAGGCGGCGGTCTCCGAGGACCCCGAACTCGTGCCCGTGGCCGAGAACCTGGGCGCTCTCGGGGGCCAGCTTTCGGCCGACGACTTCGACCAGGCCGCCGTCGGGCGGCTCCTCTCGGACCTCGGGGATCAGGTTCAGCGGCTCGCCAACTCGGACATCCAGATCGAGGTAGCCGACAAGCTGTCGCAGCTGAGCGTCCTGCTCTCGAGCGAGGGCGAATCCCTCTCGGGCGAGTAGGAAGCCTCGGGCGGACGACCGCGCCCTCCCGGCTACGCTCCAGAAAGGTACGAGGGCCGGGGATGTTCCTCCGGCCCTCGCGTAGTCGGTCTCTTTCGAGGACCTTCCGGATTACTGGAACGCGAAGGTGCTGAGCAGGTTCGAGTAGTCGTCGGTCCAGACTTTGTCCGTCTCGGCGTTCGTCTGGCAGGGCGCCCAACGCGGGTCGTCGGGCACGCTGCCGAGATCCGCTTCGTCGCGAGCGAGGACCGTAAAGTGGGCCGCGAGCTTGTACTGGGAGGTCGCGGACGGCTGGGTATTGCTCAGGTCGTCGTAGCTGGCGTAGCAGGTGAGCCCCCTGTCCCGCGCCAGGTCTCCGACCACGGGCTCCAGCTCCAGGTGACGGTTGGAGATGTGGTGCACCAGTACCCCGTTTTCGTTGAGCTTCTCGAAGTACATGTCGGTCGCCTCCCGCGTGAGCATGTGGACGGGGATGGCGTCCGAACTGAAGGCCTCGCCTATGATCATGCCGTAGCTCCCGGGCTCGGCTTCGGCCAGCTTTAGGCGCGCGTCGCCCAGGACCACGTCGTACTCGCCGGGGCAGTCGCGCAGGTAGGTAAAGAGGTTCTCGGTGCGGGCGATCGCCTCGACGGCCGGGTCGATCTCGTAGTAGGTCCACTGCTGGCCGGGTTCGGAGTAGCAGGACATTACGCCCGCGCCCAGGCCCAGCACGGAGATCGGCGACTCGTCCGTGGACTCGCCCGGTAGAAGGTCGAAGAGCTGTCCGAACGGGCCCGAGGGATCGTGGTATGCGATGGGCGTGGGAGGCTGTGGTCCGAGAAGCTGCGCGCCGTGGTTGGTGTCGCCGACGACGAGCGCGTGGTACGCGTTCTCGGTTCCCGCGTCGCCCGTGACCCTGTAGACCCCGAAGAAGCTGCGGTCCTCGAAGAGGACGTTCCCGGCGCCGTTGGCGAAGCTAACGGCCACTACGAGCGCCGCGATACCGAGCCCGAAGCGGATCGGGCGACTGGAGGAGTACGCGAACCACAAGCACACGGCGGCGGCCAGACCGATGAACAACTGCCAGACGGTGCTCCTGCTGAACAGGGAGTCGAAGTACCCGGAATCGACGACCCACCCGAGCGCCAAGATCCCAAGACCGAGCGCCACGGGCAGCGCCAGATCCAGCGCCAGTTCCTGCCGGCGAGACCTCGACCCGCCCGTGGGGCCGCTGCTGGTGAGCGTCTCCCGCTCCTCTTCGCCACCGGGAGGAGCCTCCTCGCCCTCCCGGCTTCGCGTGTCCCGCTCTCTCTCGGATCTCCTCCTCAACAGCCGCGAGAGCACGAGCCCCGGCACGAAGAGACAGGCCAGGATTATGACCAGCGGGTACTCCACCACCGTGTCGAACGCGACGGGCGCTATCAGCGCGTTGAACACACCGCCGAGCACGCCTCCGACTGCCACCCACAGGTAGAACTCCGTGAGGTGCCGCGCCGGCGGCCGGTCCCGCGCCACCTCCCCGTGCAGCACCATCGCCACCACGAAGAAGCCTATCAGGTGCAGCAGGATCAACGCCCAGTATGGCCTGCGCAGGTCGGTCACCGTCGTGAGCACGAGCGTCGTTATGATGACCGGCATGGCCCCGACCATTATCTTGTGGATCAGGTCTGGCATCCTCTGGCTCGGCGAGAAGACGACCACGAACGAGAACAGGTACAACGACAGCGGTATAACCCACAAGAGCGGTACCGGCGTTATGTCCGTCGTCAAGAACGCCGTAACGCCGAGCATGAGGCTGGAGGGTATAAACGTCAGTCCTACCCACCGCAGCCGCCGTAGAAGCGTGAGGCCCTCCGCCCGCGTGCCCTCGACCGAGGGGTCGGCGGTCTGGGAGGAGCCGCCCCCGCTCACCGGGTCCCCCGCCAACGGCTCCACTTCCTCTTCCCGCTCGGTGGCGCTCGCCGGGGTCGAGCGCCACAGCATCACCGCCGAGGCGAAGACCAGCAGGATCAAGAGCCCGTACCCTATAGACCACCAGATGCCCTGGTTTGCCAGAGTCAACTCCCGCTCGACTACCAGCGGGTACCCCAGAAGCCCTATGACGCTCCCGAGGTTGCTGGCGCGGTACAGGAAGTAGGGGTCTCTGGCGGCCGGGTGGTCGGTGTCGGCCAGCCACCTCTGTATAAGGGGGTTGGTCGCGGAGATCGCGAAGAACGGCAGTCCTACCGTCACCGCCAGCAGCCCCAGCAGCAAGAAGATCGGGTTTGCCTCCGAGGATGGGGCCCACTCGTCGGCCGGGACGGCCAGGGGAAGCACCAGGAGCGGCAGGAGGACGAGAACGAGGTGCAGGACCGCCTGCTTCCTCGCGCCGAGCCAGGTGGTGGTGGCGTGCACGTAGAGGTAGCTCGTTAGCAACGCCGCCTGGAAGAACATCATTGAGCCCGTCCACACGGCGGGCGTGCCGCCGAAAGACGGCAACACGAACTTGGCGAACATGGGCTCGACCAGGAAGAGCAGGGCGGCGCTA
>Ga0136614_10001095_pt1 | contig 15419 bp, 11 predicted proteins | sample AntDrymUQ2792106_2_FD_106643 | JGI IMG/M metagenome (GOLD analysis project Ga0136614, IMG submission 106643) | Polar desert sand microbial communities from Dry Valleys, Antarctica - metaG UQ279 (21.06) | ecosystem: Environmental > Terrestrial > Soil > Desert | place: Antarctica: Dry Valley... | reverse complement strand
CTTCACGCTCGATCTTCAACTGGATCAAGCGGCGATCCAGAATATCCATCACCTCCGGCTTGGAGTCGATTTCCATCTTGATGCGCGCGGCGGCTTCGTCGATCAGGTCGATCGCCTTGTCGGGCAGAAACCGGTCAGTAATGTAGCGATGCGACAGCTCGGCCGCCGCGATGATCGCGGGGTCGGTGATCTCGACGCCGTGATGCAGCTCGTAACGCTCCTGCAGTCCGCGCAAAATGGCGACCGTCGCTTCCACACTCGGCTCGCCGACCAGCACCTTTTGAAATCTCCGCTCGAGCGCAGCGTCCTTTTCGATGTACTTGCGGTATTCGTTCAGCGTGGTGGCGCCGATGCAATGCAGCTCGCCGCGCGCCAGCGCGGGCTTCAGCATGTTGCCGGCATCGATCGCGCCTTCAGCGCGACCGGCGCCGACGATCGTGTGCATCTCGTCGATGAACAACACGATGCGGCCGGCTTCGGCCGCGACTTCCTTCAGCACCGCCTTCAGCCGCTCTTCGAACTCTCCGCGATACTTCGCACCCGCGAGCAGCCCCGCCATGTCGAGCACCAGCACGCGCTTGCCCTTCAGCGTCTCAGGCACTTCCTCATTGACGATGCGCTGCGCGAGCCCTTCGACGATCGCGGTTTTGCCGACACCCGGCTCGCCGATCAGCACCGGATTGTTCTTGGTGCGCCGCTGCAGAATCTGAATCGTGCGGCGAATCTCGTCGTCGCGGCCGATCACTGGGTCGAGCTTGCCCTGCTGCGCGCGCTCGGTCAGATCGATCGTGTACTTGTTAAGCGCCTCACGCTGTGCCTCTGACTCGGCGCTGTCGACCTGGTGGCCGCCGCGCACGGCGTCGATCGCGGCCTCCAGAGATTTTTTCGACAAGCCATGCTCACGCGCGAGGCGGCCGAGCTCGTTTTTGTCGGCCGCCACCGCGAGCAGGAACATTTCGCTGGCAACGAAGCTGTCGCCGCGCTGCTGCGCTTCCTTGTCGGTGGCATTCATCAGCGCGTTCAACTCGCGGCCGATCTGCACCTGGCCGTCGCCGCCCTGCACCTGCGCAAGTCGTTTGATCAGCCCGTCGAGCGCCTGCGTCAGCGCGGCGACGTTGACGCCGGCGCGCTGCAACAGCGACCGGGTGCCCGCGTCGGCTTGGCGCAGCATCGCCAGCAGCACGTGCGATGGATCGATGTAGGCGTTGTCGTGCCCGACGGCGATCGATTGAGCATCGGCCAGCGCTTCTTGAAACTTGGTAGTGAGTTTGTCGAGTCGCATGTATTGATTGATTTTGAATCAAGTTTGAATCAGAAGAGCTCACGCGTATTTTGGGCCTGCGCCGACCGAATCAAGGCAGCCGATGCTCTCGCTGCATCCTTGCTAGCATCGGCGACGCCTCTCGCCCCCCACCGTGTACCGCTCACTCTCGGCCGTCGTTCTGGCCATCCATCTCGCACTGCCGCTGACTGCACTGGCCCAAGCCACGCAGCCAATCGTCGTGTCGGGCACCGCCCTGCCTGGGCCGCTTGCCGGCCTGGTCGACGACGTACTGGCACGCTTCACGATCGGCCCCGAAGCCGACGAGGCCGATGAAGAGCGCGAGCTGCGGCGGGCTGAGCGCGCCGTGCTCGAAGTACTCGCAACGGAGGGCTACTTCGAGCCAACGCTGCGCTTCGAGCCCGCGCCGGCGCCGGCCAACGGCGCGCGCTATCGATTGATCATCGAGCTCGGACGCAGAACGACAGTGGGCGCACTCGATCTGCAGTTGACGGGCGCGCTCGCCGAGCCGCGCTTTCAGGATCGCGCGGGCGCACTGCGTGCGACGTGGCCGCTGCCGGTGGGCGCCCCGTTCCGTTCGCCGCTGTGGGAAAGCGCGAAGACACAGTTGTTGGCCGCCGTGCAGGCACGCGACTTCGCCGGTGCGCGCCTGATCGACTCGGTCGCCAAGGTCAACGCCGACGACGCCACCGCGGCGTTGATCGTCGAGATCGACAGCGGCCCCGCGTACACCGTGGGCGAGCTGCAGATCACGGGCCTCGTGCGCTACGACTCGAAGCTGGTGCAGCGCTATAACCCCTTTCGTGTCGGTGAGCCTTACGACCGCGCAAAGCTGATCGAATTTCAACAGTCGCTTGAAGAAACGCCGTACTTTTCATCCGTGCTGGCGTCACTGCAGCTGGACCCAGCGCACCCGGACAATGCGCCCCTGCGCCTGCAACTGCGCGAGTCGCGCACCAAGCGCGTCAGCGTAGGCGTGGGCGTCGCATCGAACACGGGCGCGCACCTCGAATTGGCGTACCGGCAGTCGCTTACCTTCGGGCGCCCGTATGCGCTGCAGACCGGCGCGCGCCTCGATCAAAACGGCGGCTTCGGTTACGTCGATCTGCTGCTGCCGCCGAAGCCCAACGGTGCGCGCGACAGTGTGGGCGCGCTGGTGGAAAACTCCGACGTCGAAGACCTGAAAGTCAAACGCTGGAGCGTCGGCGCGGCGCGCGCGCACTTGCAGGGCTCGCGCACGACGCGTCACATCGAAACCAAACTTGGCGTCAACTTCGAGCACGAAGAGCGCAAGACACCGCTCGAGCCGCTGATCGAGCTCGACACGTTGTCGACCACGTACACCTGGATTCGGCGCGACGTCGACGAGATCATCAACCCGCGCCGGGGCAACGTGATCGAACTCGAAGGTACGGTGGGCATTAGCGGCGCCGATCTCGACAAGGCATTCGTGCGCGGCTACGGCCGCCTCTCGCAATACGTTCCGATCGGACAGCGCGACGTGCTGATACTGCGCGGCGAAGTCGGCGCGGTCAAAGTCGACACCGCCGACGTGGTGCCCACGCGCTTCCTGTTTCGCACCGGCGGCTCGACGACGGTGCGCGGGTACGACTACGAAAGCCTCGGCGTCCGGCGCGGGGGCGCAACCGTCGGCGGCCGCGCGCTGGCGCTGGCGTCGGCCGAGTACGTGCACTGGCTCGAGCGCTGGGGCGGCAATTGGGGTATTGCCGGATTCGTCGACGCCGGCGATGCCGCAGACTCGTTCAAGGATCTCGATCCCGCCGTCGGCGTCGGAATCGGTGTGCGATGGCGCACGGTGGCCGGTCCGCTCGCAGTTGATGTTGCCTACGGAGAGCGCGAGCGGCAGTTTCGATTGCACTTCTCCGTAGCCATTGCCTTCTAACAGATGCCGAGCAAAGCACTACACGACGAATTACGCAACGCTCCGGCTCGGCGACGGCCGCGTTGGGTGACCGTCGTCGCCGGAATGTTCGTCGGCGCCGTGCTGATCATCGCGATGGGGTCGGCCGCGATCTGGTGGATGTACACCACCCCCAGCGGGTTGCGCTTCGTTGTGTTTCTGAATTCGCGCTTGAATACCTTGCTGGTGGTGCGCGATGTATCGGGCTCGCTGCGCGATGGGTTTACCGCCGGCCGCTTGTCGGTCACCGGGCCCACGTGGTCGCTGCAGGCGGCCGACGTAGCCGTCGAGCCGCGCGAACTGCGGTGGCGGCAGCGTGCTTTCGATCTCGAGCGGCTCACTGCGCGCACGGCCACCCTTGAATGGGTGCCGGGAGGCCAACCGAGCGCGCCGCCCGCGTCGCTTGCGTCTCCGGTGGATCTGCGCGTGCGCAATCTAACGATCGGTGAGCTGCGCTTCGGCGAGCGCGGCGCCACGCCGACCGTGATCACCAAGATCGCCGCCGGTGCCCGCTTCAACGCGGATGAAATCGTCATCGAGCTCGCCGAATTTCAGCATGGCCCGAGCCGAGTGACATTGAACGGCCGTGTCGACGCGCGCACTCCGTTCGCGCTGCGCGCCGAGGCGCAAGTCGCCTCTACTTTGCGTGACCACGGCGTGACCGCACATCTGCGCGCGAGCGGAACGCTGCTCGACGCGTTCGTCGAGATCAATGCGGATGGCACCGATGCGCGAATCGCGGGCACCGCCCGTTTAACGCCGTTTGCACCGGTGCCGATTGCGCAGCTGAGCGCGGACATTGCGCACTTCAATCCCGCTGCGTGGTTCACCGGCGCGCCGGCCATGCGGCTGCGCGGCAGCGTCGATCTGAAGCCGGTCGCATCGTCCGCGCCGGGACTGAGCGTTGCGGGGCCTTTCTCGATCGACAACCTGGAGCCGGGCCCGTTCGACAAGGAGCGCATCCCGGTGCGATCGGCGCGAGGATCGCTCACCTGGTCAGCCGATACGTTGACGCTTGCGCTGCAGCGAGTCGAAGGAACGCGCGGTGCGGCCAGTGGAGCCTTGACATGGTCGCAGGCCGACGGCATCAACGCCAGGCTGGCGCTTGCCGATATCGACGCATCGACAATCCACTCGACCGCTGCCCCGACGCAGATCGCGGGCACACTCAACTACACGCTAGTCGACCAGGTGCAACGTTTTACCGGAACGCTTCGCAACGAAAAAGGAGTCGCGCTTGCCGGGGACTTCAATTTGCTATTGCGTGATCAGGTGCTCGACATTCAGACTGCAAAATTGCGTCTGGCCGACGGCAGCGCCGACCTTGCGGGCCGGGTCGAGCTGCGCGGTAACTACGCGACACGTATCAAAGGCACGTTTGACAATCTCGATCTGGCGCGGCTCGTCAAGGGACTCGATACACGGTTGAATGGCAGCGTCGATCTCGACGCGCGCTTTCGGCCGACGATCGTCGGCCGCGCCGAAGTTGCGCTGGCAGGCAGCCGCTTGATGGGTCGCCCGCTCGACGGGCGCGCGACGATCGAGCTGGCCGATCAGCGCATCGATGTCGATGTCAACGTGACCTCGCGAACGGCGCAGCTGACCGCGCAAGGCGGCTTGGGCTCGGGGCGCGAGCTGAAGTTCGCGCTGGTGGCGCCGCAGTTGTCGGAGCTGGTGCCGCAAACGTCGGGCAGTGTGACAGCGCGCGGCGCTCTCAGCGGCGACTACGCGGCGCCGCAGTTGCAAATGGACGCCACGGCGAGCGACCTCAAATTTTCCAACGGGCAGAGCATCGCCAACGCAACGGCATCGATCGCCGGCGGCGCGGCTGCCAACGCACCGCTCTCGATCACGGTTAAATTGAGCGGCCATCGCGGCCCTGATCCCGCGGCGTCTCTGTCCAGCGCGACGTTGACCGGCCGCGGCACTACCGCCGATCACACGCTCGAGCTGATCGGCACGACGGTGACGCAGCAGCCGGTGCGGTTGATGGCAAGCGGAGGATGGCGTGCTGACGCAACGAAGGAGAACGCCTGGCGCGGAACTGTGACGGCGGCGGAAACGGGCCGCCCGCTCGATCTGCGTCTGCGCGAAGCCACACCGCTCACGATCGCGCGTGGATCGATGTCATTCGGGCCGGCGCGATTTGATGCACGCGGCACGCAGTTCAGTGCCGTCGAAGTTCAGCAGCGTGATGGACGGTGGCGGACTTCGGGCACCTTCGAAGGCTTCAGCCCGCAGGCGCTCGACCCACGCGCGAGCGCGCCGCGCCGAGTCGTGCGCACGGGAGCCGGCGACCGGCAACCGCTGACGCTGCGCGGCCGCTGGGAGCTCGAGCTTGCCGATATGCTGACTGGCATCTTCATCGGCGAACGCACCGGCGGCGACGTCTACGGCGGCATCGACGCGCTGAACCCGATCGGCATCAGCGACCTCGGCGTGGCGCTCAGCGTGGTGAGCAATCGCGTGACCGGTACCGCATACGTGCGCGGCAAAGCGCTCGGCCGGCTCGATGCGGTGATCGATGCGTACGTCGATACCAGCAGCGGCGTGCAGATTGCGCGCACGCGTCCGTTTCGCATCGACGTCGACGCGGTGCTACCCGATCTGAGTTGGATCGGCCCGCTGATCGGCGACAGTGTGCAGCTCGAAGGCTCTGGCAGCATCAAGACTGCGATCTCGGGCACGCCGGCCGACCCCACCGCGTCGGGTCCGATTCGCGCCAGCGGACTGCGCGTGGCCTACGTCGAGCAAGGGCTGCGGCTCGAAGATGGCACGCTCGACGCGAACCTCGACGACGGCGTGCTGGTCGTCAACGAGCTTCTGTTCACCGGCACGCCGCGCATTGCGCCGGATGACAAGCGCGCCGCCGACGCGGTGAGTTACGAAACACCCGGGCGCTTGCGCGCAGTAGCGCGCGTTGCGCTGCGCACGTTGACCGGCAGCGTCGGCATTCAGGCGGATCGATTGCCCGTCTTACAGCGGCGCGATCGCTGGATGGTGGTCAGCGGTGAAGGCGGCATCACGCTGGCGCCCGAGCGCGCGGAGTTGTACGCCAAACTGCAGGTCGACGGCGCCTACATCGATTTCTCGCGCCTGCGCGGTGCGCGCACGTTGCCGAACGACGTGGTCGTGGTGCGCGCGCAGCAGCCGGGCAAGGCCGACACGTCGGCGGTCGATGTCACGCTGCAGATCAACGGCAGCCTCGGCCGCCGCTTCTACATTCGCGGCGCGGGACTCGAAGCGCGGCTCACGGGCGAGCTCGACATCACGGGGCGGCCCGGGCAGCTGCTCGCCGAAGGCAACGTGCGCGCAGTGGCCGGCACCTACAGCGGCTACGGACAGCGCCTGCAGATCGAGCGCGGCATCCTGACGTTTCAAGGACCGATCGAGAATCCGTCGCTCAACGTGCTGGCGGTGCGCACCGGATTGCCGGTCGATGTCGGCGTGTCGATCGGCGGCACCGCGACGCGGCCGATCGTGCGGCTGTATTCGGACCCGTCGATGAGCGACGTAGAGAAACTGAACTGGCTCGTGCTCGGGCGCCCGCCCGGTGGATCGGGTGACGGCGGCCAGGAGCGCGCGCTGCTTTCGGCAGCAGCAAGCGCGTTGTTTGCAGGCCAGGGCGATAGCGCCAGCGCGAGCTTGATGCGCTCGTTTGGCATCGACGAAATCAGTTTGCGCCCCGGGCAGGACAGCTCGTCGATCCTGCCGCGCGAGACCGTCGCGGGCACCTTGCGCAGCGCCACCGGCACCACCGCAGCGAGCGACTTCGTTGCGATCGGTAAGCGCATCAACGACGATCTGTATCTAACGTTCGAACAGGCGATCTCGGGCGCCGCGACCTACGTCGCGCTGAATTATCAAATCAGCAGGCGCTTGTCGTTGATCGGACGCGCGGGCACGACGACTGCGCTCGATCTGGTGTATTCGATCGCGTTCGATTGAAGAAAGGCTGCGCGGCTACTTCCAGCGCTCCCGCGCCAGCGCGTCGGTCTCGCGCGCATCAACCCACCGCGCACCGTCACCGGTGACTTCCTTTTTCCAAAACGGCGCTTCGGTCTTCAAATAATCCATCACGAACTGACACGCAGCGAAAGCGTCGCCGCGGTGTGAACTGGTGGTAACGACCAGCACGATCTGATCGGTGGGCGCAAGCGTGCCGACGCGATGAATGATCAGCACGTCCAAAAGGCCCCAGCGCGCCTTCGCCTGTTGGGCGATCGACTCCAGCGATTTCTCGGTCATGCCGGGATAGTGCTCGAGCGTGATCGATCCGACGCCGGCGCCGTCGTTGACGTCGCGCACGATGCCGATAAAGCTCGCGACTGCACCGATCTTCGGATTGTTCGCTCGCAGGCGAGCGATCTCGGTGCCGGCGTCGAAATCTTCCTGCTGAATGCGCACTGGCATCTAACCACCGGTGACGGGAGGAAAGAACGCCACTTCGGCGCCGTCATGCAGCGCGTGCCGGTCATCGACCATTGTTTGATCGACCGCCGCGCGCACGCGACGCGTTTCGGCAAAAGCCTCGTGCCAAGGTTCACCACGCTGCGCCAGCCAGTCTCGTAGCTGCGCAACGCTCGCAATGCCATCCGGCGCTTCGAGCGCTTCTTCGGCGCGGCCAACGCGCTCACGCAGCGCAGCGAAATAGAGCACGCGAAGTTTCACGATTGCAACTCCGCCATCGGCAAGAAGCGCACGAGGTCGCCCGCGCGTATTAAGTGCTCGGCAGGGTTGTCGATCAAGCCGTCGGCCCAGACGACCGAGGTCAGCACTGAAGAATTCTGGTTCGGAAAGATGTCGAGCCCATTGCGCTCGTTCAAACGTGCCCGCATGAACTCGCGCCGGCGGCTCGACTCGGTCCAGTCGAAGTCAGCACGCAGTGAAAGCGTTCGCAACGGCTCGATCCTCCCCTGCCGCTGCAGGATGAACGGCCGCGCGAACAGCACGAAAGTAACGAAGCTCGATACCGGATTGCCCGGCAAACCAATGAACGGCACGCCGTGCACATGGCCGAACGCCAGCGGCTTGCCCGGCTTCATCGCAATCTGCCACAGATCGAGTGTGCCTTCGGCTTGCACGGCCGCCTTCACATGATCCTCCTCACCCACCGATACGCCGCCCGAGGAGATGATCAGGTCGGCGAGCACTGCTGCACTGGTCAGAGCGTCGCGCGTCATCTGCAAATCGTCCGGCACGATGCCTAGATCGTGCACTTCGCAGCCGAGCGATTCGAGCAGCCCACGCAGCATGAAGCGATTGGAGTTGTAGATGCGTCCCGGCGGCAGCGGCTCGCCCGGCATGACCAACTCATCGCCGGTGAAAAACGTGGCCACGCGCAGGCGGCGAAAAACGGTCAGCTTTGCAGCGCCGATCGACGCGGCGAGCGCGCAGTGTTGCGGCTGCAGGCGAACGCCCGGTTGCAGAACGGTCTGGCCACGCCCGATGTCGATGCCAACTCCACGAATCGCTTCGCCGCGCTTGGGCTGTTCGTTTAACGTCACCTTGTCGCCAAGCGCGTTGCACTTTTCCTGCATGATCACCGCGTCGGCACCCGCAGGAATCGGGGCGCCGGTGAAAATCCGCGCCGCGGTCCCCGGCTCCAGCACTACGCCGACCTGCCCCGCAGCAATGCGCTGGCTGATGGGTAGCGTGGTGGGCGCCGCAGGCACATCGACGGTGCGCACGGCATAGCCGTCCATCTGCGAGTTGTCGAGTGGCGGCACGTCGATCGACGATATGACTTCGGTCGCCAGCACGCGGCCCGCGGCCAGCATCGTGTCGACCGATTCGACGTCGGCTACGGAGTACGCAGCGGCAAGCAACTTCTCGAGTGCTTGTTCGACCGAGAGCATGGATCAGGCGCGGGGCGTCGGCAGGTGCAACAGTTCAGTGATGAACGCCGCGATCTTATCGGGGTCGTTCAAGTCGAGCACCGGTAAAGCCGTATCGACCGCATGATCGCTGGCCAGCGCAACGACGTTCGAATCTTGCGGAAAAATCGGCGGTTCCGCATTCGCCATTCTTCGCACTTCGATGCGCGAGATGTTGCCCTCGCTCTTGAATCCTTCGACGATCACCAGATCGCACGGCGCAAGCTTGCCGAGCAACTCATCGAGCGTTGCCGCACCTCGTGGCGTCTCGCTCAACAGCGCCCAGCGCGAAGCGGTTGCGATCAACACCTGCTGCGCTCCAGCGTCGCGATAGCGAAACGAATCCTTGCCGGGCCGATCCATGTCGAAGCCATGATGCGCGTTTTTAACCGCCGACACGACCAGGCCGTGGGTGCGAAAGATTGGAATCAGCTTCTCGATCAACGTAGTTTTGCCGCTGTTGGAGTAACCGATGAATCCGATCGCTTTCACGAGACATGCCGCGCGATGAACGCCTTGATCTGCTCGGCGTCCGCCGGCATCGCCGTGAATCGCTGCGGCCGCGCTTCGAGGCCGGCGTAGGCCGCGGGACGCTCGGGCTCGCGGCCCATCGCTTCGATGATCGTCTCCGCAAATTTGGCGGGCAACGCCGTTTCAAGGCAGATCATCGGAACGTCGCGATCGATGTGCTCGAGCGCGACCTTGATGCCGTCAGCGGTGTGTGGATCAATCAGGATGCCATGCCGTTCGTGCGTTGTGCGAATCGTGCGAATTCTGTCGATGTGCGTGCTGCGTCCCGAGACTATTCCGCTCTCGCCCACGATCGGCCAGATTGGCGTGCCGCCCAGATGAAACTCGCTACGCGTGTCGAGATCCCACCACAGTTCTCGCAACAATTCCCAATCGCGATCGACGACGTCGAAAATGAAGCGTTCGAAGTTCGAGGCTTTCGAGATATCCATCGATGGGCTGCTGGTCGCGTGAGTTTCACCACCGCTGCGCACACGGTAGCGGCCGGTGCGAAAAAACTCGTCGAGCACGTCGTTCTCGTTGGTCGCAAGCACCAGCCGTGCGATCGGTAATCCCATCTGCTTGGCCACCCAGCCCGACAGAATGTTGCCGAAGTTGCCCGACGGCACGGCGAACGACACCTGCTGTTGGCTCGACTGCGTTGCCGCCAGGTATCCCTTGAAGTAATAAACAACCTGCGCAACTACCCTGCCCCAGTTGATCGAATTGACGCTGCCGATCCGGTATCGCTGCTTGAATGCGGCATCGCCCGCGATAATCTTGACGATGTCCTGACACTCGTCGAACACGCCGTCGAGTGCGAGGTTGAAAATGTTGGCGTCGTCGAGCGCGTACATCTGCGCACGTTGGAACGCGCTCATGCGCCCGTCAGGCGACAGCATGAACACATTGATGCCGTCGCGGCCGCGCATGGCGTACTCGGCCGCGGCGCCGGTGTCACCCGAAGTGGCGCCCAGTACATTCAGATGCTCGCCGCGCTGTCTGAGGACGCGTTCGAAGAGGGCCGCCAGCAGCTGCATCGCGATGTCTTTGAACGCCAGCGTGGGGCCGTTCGACAGTTCCAATATTCCGAGTCCCGGCTGCAGCCAGCGCAGCGGTGCGATGTCCACTGCGTTGCTATCAGAGCGCGCGTTGCCGAAATGCGCGGCGGTGTACGTCGCGCGCGTCAGTGCAGCGAGATCGTTTGGCTCAATGTCGTCGACGAACTTACCGATGACCGCGGCGGCGAGGTCCGCATACGACAGAGAGCGCCATTGATCAAGTTCAGTCAGCGTGACCTGCGGATATGACGCAGGCACGTAGAGCCCGCCATCGGACGCCAGCCCGGAAAGCAGAATATCGCTGAAGCCTTGTTCCAACGCGCGGCCGCGCGTCGAAATGTATTTCACAGCAATTCTTCCTGCCGAATGCGAATCACCGGCGCCAGCACGGTCGGCAGTGCTTCGATGCGTGCGATCGCGGCGTTCACGTCGCGCTCGAGCGCGTCGTGCGTGAGCATGATGATGTCGGTCTGGTTCTCGCCTTCGGACGGTTCGCGCTGGAACAGCGCGTCGATCGAAATGCGGCCTTCGGCCAGATTGCGCGTGATGTCGGCCAGCACACCGGGTTGATCGGCCACTCGCATGCGGAAGTAATACGAAGTCACCGTGTCGTCGACGGTCAGCCACGGCAGCGCGGCAACCGCGTCGGGTTGAAACGCGAGGTGCGGCACGTGGTTTTCCGGATCCGCGGTGTGCAGGCGCGTGACGTCGACCAGGTCGGCGATCACCGCCGAAGCCGTGGGTTCCGAGCCTGCACCTGGCCCGTAGTAGAGCGTGGTGCCGACCGCGTCGCCTTTGATCAGGATCGCGTTCATCGCGCCTTCGACGTTCGCGATCAATCGTTGCAGCGGCACCAGAGTCGGATGCACTCGCAGTTCAATGCCGGTGGCGGTGCGCTTGGCAATGCCGAGCAGCTTGATGCGGTACCCCAGTTGCTCGGCGTACTTGATGTCTTCGGCGGCCAGATGAGTAATGCCTTCGGTGTATGCGGCATCGATGTTGATCGGCAAGCCAAATGCGATCGAGGATAGGATCGCCAGCTTGTGTGCGGCGTCGATGCCTTCAACGTCGAACGTCGGGTCGGCTTCCGCGTAACCGAGACGCTGCGCATCCTTTAATGCTGCCTCGAACGAGATACCTTTCGCGCGCATCTCGGACAGGATGAAATTGCTGGTGCCGTTGATGATGCCGGCGATCCACTCAATGCGATTGGCGGTCAATCCTTCGCGCAGCGCCTTGATGATCGGTATGCCGCCGGCGACTGCAGCCTCGAACGCAAGCATCACGCCTTTCTGGCGCGCCGCGTCGAACAACTCGTTGCCGTGCCGCGCGAGCAGCGCCTTATTGGCGGTGACCACATGCTTGCCGCGTGTGATCGCTGCAAGCGCCAGCGTGCGCGCCGGCTCGTAACCGCCCATCAGCTCGACGACGATATCGATGTCCGGATTGCGAACGACATCGTCGCAGTTCGATGAAACTGAAACCTCCGAGCCCACGGTTGCGCGCGCCTTATCGACATCGCGCACCGCAACGGCGGCGATCTCGATGCCGCGACCCGCACGTCGCGCGATCTCGTGCTGATTGCGTTGCAGGACTTCGTAGGTGCCGCGGCCGACAGTGCCCAAGCCCAGCAGGCCGACTTGAATTGGTTTCACCTACGCCGCCACACGCGGCAGCAGCGCGTCCTTCTTAAACATGTCCTTGATGCCACGCACCGCCTGCCGGATCCGGTGCTCGTTCTCTATCAGCGCGAAGCGCACGTGGTTGTCGCCGTAGTCGCCGAACCCGACGCCCGGCGATATCGCCACCTTCGCATCGGCGAGCACTTTCTTCGCAAACTCGAGCGAGCCCATCGCCTGGTACGGCGGCGGAATCTCGGCCCAGATATACATCGACGCTTTGGGCACTTCGACCATCCAGCCCGCTTCGTGCAGCCCGCATGCCAGCACGTCGCGGCGCCGCTGATATTCGCGGCGAATGTCTTCAACGCATTCCTGCGGGCCTTCGAGCGCTGCGATCGATGCCACCTGAATCGGAGTGAACGTGCCGTAGTCGTGGTAACTCTTGATGCGGCCCAGCGCGGACACCAAGTCTTTGTTGCCGACCATGAAGCCGATGCGCCAGCCGGCCATGTTGTAGCTCTTGCTCATCGTGAAGAACTCGACCGCGACCTCGCGCGCGCTCGCGACCTGCATGATCGACGGCGCCCGATTGTTGGCGTATGTACCGTCGAACGTGATGTCGGCATACGCAAGATCGTGCACGACGTAGATCCCGTATTGCCGCGCGAGTGTGATTACGCGTTGAAAGAAGTCGAGCTCGACGCACTGCGCGGTCGGGTTGCTCGGGAATCCGAGGATCATCATCTTCGGCTTCGGCAGCGACTCGCGAATGGCGCGCTCGAGCTCGGCGAAGAAATCAACTCCGCCATCCATCCGCACCGACCTGATGTCGGCGCCGGCAATGATCGCCCCGTAAATGTGAATCGGATAACTCGGGTTCGGCACCAGCACCGTGTCGCCGCGGTCCAGAGTCGCCAGCATCAGATGCGCCAAGCCCTCCTTGGAGCCGATCGTCACGATCGCTTCGGAGTCCGGGTCCAGCTCGACGTCGTAACGAGCTTTGTACCAACTCACGATCGCGCGCCGCAGGCGCGGGATGCCGCGGGATACCGAATAGCCGTGCGTGTCCTGCCGCTGCACCGCTTCGACCAGCTTGTCGACGATATGGCGGGGAGTTGGGCCATCGGGGTTGCCCATGCTCATGTCGATAATGTCTTCGCCCCGCCGGCGCGCGGCCATCTTTAACTCGCCGGTAATGTTGAAGACGTAGGGAGGCAGACGCCTGATGCGCGTGAAATCGACCATGACCGTGTGTTGATGAACGCGCGCTTGCGCGTCCGATACGCCAGAATGCGTGCCTATAATGTACTCGAACGTTCTGCCTACGCCTTCCATAGAAATCATCGGGACTTCGCACCGATTTGAAGCTGCACGTTGATACACCGACCACGCTGAACACCGTCACTGCCTACGGTGCGGGCTTCGTCGAAATCAATCAGGTGCGCCACACCGCCAGCGTGATCGTTACCCCTGATCGAGTCGAGCCTTGGCCGGTTGCAGGCTTCGAGTCTCTGCAGGCGAGCGACTTCGAGCGGCTGCGCGAGCTGCGCAGCGAAGTGGTGTTGCTTGGCACCGGCTCGCGTCAGCGCTTCCCTCATCCGCGGCTGACGCGCCCACTGTCCGACGCGCGCATCGGCCTCGAAGTCATGGACACGCAGGCGGCTTGCCGCACCTACAACATCTTGATGGCCGAAAGCCGCAAGGTTGCCGCCGCCCTGCTGGTGGCCGAGTGATGCCTGTCGCACTCGAGTCGAAGGTGCCGGATTTCACGGCCGCAGCCACCGGCGGCGATTTCACGTTGTCGCAGCAACGCGGCAAGACCGTCGTCCTTTACTTTTATCCGAAGGACAACACGCCGGGGTGTACGACTGAAGGCTCCGACTTTGGCGTAGCGAACGCAAGGTTCACGAAAGCCAACGTGGTAGTGGCCGGCGTCTCTCGCGACAGTTTGAAGTCGCACGAGGGCTTCAAAGCAAGGATGAACTATCCACACGAGCTGATCTCGGATCCCGACGAAAAGCTGTGCGAGCTTTTCGGCGTGATGAAAATCAAGAACATGTACGGCAAGCAGGTGCGCGGCGTCGAACGCAGCACGTTCGTGATCGACGGCGCGGGCAAGCTGCGCAAAGAGTGGCGCGGCGTCAAAGTACCGAACCACGTGGACCAGGTGCTTGCCTTTGTTCAAACGCTCACATGATTGTCTTCCCTCGCTCGGTTTCTTGAAATCTCCCTTGTTGAGTTCACCTCGCCGCTGATGCCACTTCCGAAAGCACCGACCAAGCCCGCCACCATTCTCACTTCAGTGCCGTCCGAACTTGCGCCCCTCGAGAGCGCGCGGCACTCGCCTGCTCCCATCGTCCGCGCACCCGTTGCGCGCTTACCCGAGGCTCCGCACCCGCAGCCAACTCGTCCCACACCAAGCGCGCGCCTGGCGGTGGTCGAGTCCGCGGCGCGTCCGGTCGCCAAGAAGCCGCGATCCACCGGCGTGGCCAGACTGTTCGTGGTTGATACCAACGTGCTGCTGCACGATCCCACCAGCCTGTTTCGCTTCGAGGAACACGACGTGTTCCTGCCGATGATGACGCTGGAGGAGCTCGACTCGCACAAGAAGGGAATGTCGGAAGTTGCACGCAGCGCACGCCAGGTCTCGCGCACGCTCGACTCGTTGGTCGCTGCGTGCAAGACGCCGATCGAAGACGGCATCCCGTTGTCAGCGCTCGGCAACAAGGACGCGGCCGGCAGTTTGTTTTTTCAAACGCAGGCGCTGGAGGCCACGCTGCCGGCGAGCTTGCCGGTAGGCAAAGCGGATAACCAGATACTCGGAGTGGTTCGTGCGCTGAAGGATTTGCACGCGGCGCGCGACGTCGTCCTGGTCTCCAAGGACATCAACATGCGCGTCAAGGCGCGCGTGCTCGGGCTGCCCGCCGAGGACTACGCAAACGACAAGGTACTCGAAGACACCGACCTTCTGTACACCGGCGTGCAGCAATTGCCGGCGAGTTTCTGGGATAAGAACGGCAAGGGCATGGAGTCGTGGCAGCACGGCGGCTTCACGTATTACCGAATCAACGGTCCGATCGTCGCCGGGCTGCTGGTCAACCAGTTCGTTTATCTGGAGAACGGCACGACGTTCTACGCGCAGGTGCG
>Ga0136614_10001094_pt1 | contig 15423 bp, 13 predicted proteins | sample AntDrymUQ2792106_2_FD_106643 | JGI IMG/M metagenome (GOLD analysis project Ga0136614, IMG submission 106643) | Polar desert sand microbial communities from Dry Valleys, Antarctica - metaG UQ279 (21.06) | ecosystem: Environmental > Terrestrial > Soil > Desert | place: Antarctica: Dry Valley... | reverse complement strand
TGCATTCCGACATCAAGACCATTCAAACCATCGACCTGACTGGGTCCATCGCGCGCCTGCTCGTTCTCTTCGCGCTCCTCCTGCTTTTTCTGAATGCCAGCATCGCGGTAGCGGTCGGCTCCGTCATTCTGTTCCTCCAATATTGGATGCTGCGACGATACGTCACCGGCATCATCGACCTAACGGCGCCGGTCAACGACGAGGACCGCGGCGCCATGCTTGGCTTCATTCGCGGTCAGGCGGCCAATTCCATCTTCTTCTGCCTCCAGGGGCAGATCACCATTTTCCTGATCAGTTTTTTTGGAACCCGCGCGAGTTCCGTCGCAGAAGTGGGCGCTCTCGGCCGGCTCGCCATGATCTTCGGTGTTCTGAGCAACCTGCTCACAAACGTCTTCGTGCCCGCTTTCGCCCGCTGCCAGAGTCCGCGTAGATTGCGCTGGCAGTATGCGGGGGTGGTCGGCTCTGTCGCGGCTTTCAGCATCCTGCTCATCGCCGGCGCGGCGATGGTTCCGGCAGCGTTTCTGTTTGTGCTCGGCGGTCAGTACTCTCATTTGCAGCGTGAACTGGTCCTGATGGTCGGAGGCGCCGTGGCCAGCGCCTTGATCAATACCTTCTGGGCGCTGAACTCATCCAAGGCCTGGATCGCCGGGTCCTGGCTTTATATCCCGCTCACTCTCGGAACGCAGGCTGCGCTCATCCCCTTCACGGATTTTTCGAGCGTGCGCGGCGTCCTCATTTTCAACCTGATCTCTTCGGTGCCGAACCTTTTTTTGAATCTGGTTCTCAGCTTCCGTGGATTTCGCAGTCTGCCGCGCGCGCATGCCTGAGCGTCTGCCAAACTTCTCCTACCATCTCGCGCGCGCCGAAGCTCGAGCGATCCGCAGCGCTTACGCTGCGGCGCTTCCGGCTTTCTCGCGGCAGAGCCAACGGTCGCCGGCCCATCTCCCGTTCGAGGTCTATTCCTACTCCGGGGAAAGCGCGCTCCCGGAGCAGGCCGCATCCATCCGGTCTCTCCTCCGGCACGCCGGTAGCCCGAAGAAATGGACGGTCGTTTCCGATGGGACATACTCGCCACGAAGCATCGCACTACTGCAAGCGCTCAGCCCCGTGGTCAGCGTTTCAGCGTCGACTGCCGAAATTCCAGCCGGTCTTGACCCATCGTTGCGCCTGTATCTCACCGGCCATGCAACCGGCAAGCAGCTCGCCTTGATCATGTCGCTTCCCGTGGATGGCCCGGCCCTGTACGTGGACTCTGATGTTCTCTTCTTTCCCGGTGCGCGAGATCTCGGCGCCGCGCTGGCGTTGGACCGACCGCAATACTATCTCGCTGACTGTCAGCTTTCGGCGGATGAACGGATCTTGCGGGACAAGGCCGAACGCGAAAAGCCCATCAACACCGGCGTTCTGTTTCTTCGGAGCAAGTTGGAGTGGTCGTTAAGCATCAAACGATTCCTGGAGCTCGATGGGCCTCCGAACTTCTTTACCAACCAGACGATGACGCATCTGACCATGCATGCGAATGGCGCCGCGCCTCTCGACCCAAAGACGTTCGTGCTACAGCTCGACGATCAATTTTTGTACGGCGACCACTACGCCAGCTCGAAAATTATTCTGCGCCACTACGTCAATCCCGTCCGGCACAAATTCTGGAACGCGCTCTGGCGTTTTTCCCGTTGATGGTCCCTTCCTCCAAAGCGTTGCGCATCCTGGTCATCGTAAATCTCCCTTGGGACGCGCGCCTCGGCGCCTCGCGCGTCTGGATGGAGCTGGCCGGGCAATGGCGCGACCACGGCCACGTCGTCGAGAAATTCAGCCTCTCCGATGTCTTCCCCGGCGTGCGCGCCTCGCGTGTCACCTTCGCCCTGCGCCAGCTCATCTTCATCCGCAAAGCGGCCGCCTTCGTGCGTCAGCACGCGCAACGCTTCGACGTGATCGACGCACTCATCGGCACGCTCCCGTTCTCGAAGGATGAACTCGGATTCCCCGGCGTGATCGTCGCGCGCTCCGTTGGTCTTTACCACTTTTACGATCGCTTCGAACGGAGCGTGGAGCGCCGCTGGCCGAGGCCGGAGCAGGGTAGATTCGCGGGCCGTTTGCTTTACCGCTTTACGCGCCGGCAGCTTTTGCGCGCCTCCGAGGCCGCTGTGCTCAAAGCCGACCTTATCAACGTGCCTAACGAGGACGAAGCGAATTACCTCCGTCAGGCGCTCGGCCCTGGCGCACGCGTCATGGTTCAGCCCTATGGACTCACCGGGGAACGTCGTCGCGCCTTCCGCGAAGCAGCCTCTTCTCCGGAAAGCCGCGTCGCGCAGAAGCGGATCTGCTTCATCGGAATGTGGGGTGCACGGAAAGGTGCGCATGACTGGGCTGCCATCATCGATCGCGTGCGGAATCAGGTTCCAGCCGCGCGCTTTCTTTTTCTCGGCACAATGGTCGAAGCCCGGGTGATTCGTCGTGATTTGGGCACGGTCGCGGTGCAAGGCGTGGAATTCGTCTCCGATTACCAGCCGGATGAGCTGCCCCGGCTTCTGGCAGATTGCACAGTGGGTGCCTTCCCAAGCTACGTGGAAGGTTTCGGTCTGGCGGTCATCGAGCAGCTCGCCGCCGCCATCCCAACCGTCGCCTACGACATCGCGGGACCGCGCGACATCCTTCGCGGCGGCCTTTCGGAGTTGCTTGTCCCGAGTGGGAATAGCGATCGCTTCGCCGCGGCCCTCTGCCGCGTCCTGAAGCTCGACCCAGTTGAATATCAGCAATTGGCGAAGCAGAGCGAAGATGCAGCCGCGACCTTCTCGTGGCCCGAGATCGCGCGGGACACCTTGCAGGCTTACCGCGCATTGCTGGAGGAACGTGCACGCCCCATCGTTTTTGTTCAGCCCTTCAGCCTCCGGTCGGCAGGTGGCGGCGCACGCATTTTGCGCGCTTTGCTTGAGCAGGCGCCCTTTCCCTGGCGAAGCATTTGTTCTTCGTCAGGGAAACCAAAACCATGGCGCGATGAACTGCACGTGCGCAGCCGACCTTCGTGGGGCCGCATCGAACACAGCCGCCTCGCCGCTCTGCCAAGGAAAACGCGGAGGCTTTTTGTGCGCTTCTTCCGCAACCGGCTCAAGCGACGCTGTCTCCAACTCGGCGCGCGCGCGATTCACGCCGTGCCGCATGCGGGTTTGGATTTCGCGGAAGCTCATCGCGTCGCGCGTGAACTTTCCGTCCCGTTCTTCCTCAGCTTGCACGACGATCTGGCCTATACCGCCGACGCGATGGACGCGAAGAAGCGCGAAACGACGATGACCGCGGCCTGGCGGGATGCGGCCGCGCGCTTCGTTATTTCGGAGGCCCTCGGCGACGAATACTGCCGGCGCTACGGAGAGCGCGAGTATCAGGTCGTCACTGACGGCTTGAGCAGCCTCAGCTCGCCGCGGCCGGCGGTCGACTCGAATGTGCTGCGCGTTTATTTCATGGGGCTCTTTCACATGGGTTATGAGCGCAATCTGCGGGCGCTTCTCGATGGCGTGGCCATCTTCGAACGAGAATTTCCCGGCCGATCCATTAGCCTGACGATGCGCTGTGAGCATGTTCGTCCGCAGGTGCTGGAGGGCGCAAAATCGGTCACAGTGCTGCCGTTCGCGGACGAAGCGCAGGTGCAATGTGATCTTCAAGACGCCGACCTCCTCTACATGCCGATTCCGTTCGGGGCGGAACACGAGCTGTTCGCGCGCTATAGTCTCTCGACGAAAATGGTCACATATGTCGGGAGCGGCGTTCCGATTCTGTATCACGGCCCCCCCACTTCGGCCGCTTTTGCGTTGTTGAACAAACATCGTGCCGCGATCGAGATTACCAGCCTGGAACCTGCCGAGGTCGCAATTGCGTTTGCCGAGCTGAATGCAACGCGAAAAGCCGAGGTGGCAGCGAACGCGCTCGCGCTGGCAGAGCGCGAATTCATGATCGCGGATCAATACCGGAAATTCTGGCGCACGATCACGCACTCCCTCGCCACGGGATGAGAGCGCAGCCCTTCGTCATTATTACGACGCGTCTGCCGCCGGCCACCTGCGGGATCGGTACCTATAGCGCCTTGTTGAGAAACCATTGGCCTGACAATTTGTCCGCCATCGAGTTTCTCGTGGTCGAAGACGCTCCCGCAGCACGTTCGATCGCAGCCGGCGATTTTGTCACGCCGTTCCACGGCAGCCGCGCCAAACTCGCGCGAGAGCTTGAGCGTATCGGAGCAGCGGACGTCCTGCTCCATTATGCCGGCCGTGCGTATCAGCGCTTCGGCTGTCCTCTCTGGATGCCGGGCGTGCTCGCCCGATGGAAGCGAAAACATCCCGATTCACGGCTGTTCATCTTCGCGCATGAGTTGCCAGGCGAGATGCGCATCACGTCGCGCCATTTTTGGCTGGGGAAGGCAAACGCGTGGATCCTCCGGCGGCTTGCTGTGATTGCCGACGTGCTCATCACAAACACGCAGAGTCACGCCGCGCAGTGGCAGAAACTTTCGCGCCGTAATGACATCCACGTTGCGCCCGTCGGTTCGAACATTGAGCCGGTCGCGGGTCCGTTCGAGTCGCGGGCGCGCGGCGAATTTGTCATCTTCGGTCTTTCTTTCGGCCGGCTGCAAACCTTGCAGGTTTTCGCCGAATACATCCGCCGCTGGCAGGCTGAAGGACGAATCACGAAGCTTCATCTCATCGGACCTGATGGTGATGAATTTTCCCGGCAAGCCGATAGAATAAGCCGGACGTTCGGCAACGAAAGCTCAATCATCAGGCATGGAGCGCTGGCGTCGGCTGAAATCGCCGGTCTTCTCAAACGGGCGGAGTTTGCTTTGACGAATGTCACCGAGAAGTCCTGGAGCAAGTCTGGCACGTTCATGGCCTGTGCGGCGAACGACTGTCCGGTCGTCATCCACAGTCCGAGGCCCGCCTCGCCTCCGCTTTCGCATGCAGTCAGCGCTGACGAGCTGAGCGCAATTCCTGAGGCGGAACTTGCGAGACGCAGCGCAGCTCTGGCTCTGTGGTATGAGGAGAACGCCGGCTGGAGCGTGATCGCTAGGCGCCTGGCGGACCTGATTGGAGGGACGACCGCCCGTGTCGTCCCGAGCGGACGGGACGGCGCCTGTCCCTCCAGGCGCGACATGAGCGACGAAATCATCATCATCTCTCCAGAGCTACAGGAAGGCGCGGGCGGTCTTGCGGACTACACCCTTCGAGTCGTGGAGGCTTGGCGAGATCTCTGGCCGGTGCGCTTTCTTGTTCCAGCAGCGGCTGACGTGTCGAGCCCTTCAGCCGAGCAGATCGAGCGCTCAGCCGAAGCGTTGCGACAGAGGTTGCCGAGACGCGGCGGTAAAGTGCTGCTGCAATACAGCGCCTACGGTTTCGATCGTCACGGCTACCCGCGGTGGCTTCTGCGCACGCTGGCGGATTGGAGAAAACGCTCGGCCGGGTTGCTTGTCGTGATGTTTCACGAGATCTGGACGTTCTGGCCCGTGCTGAACACGAACTACTTCGTGCAATGGCTGCATCGGCGCGAGATCCGACATCTTGTCAGGCACGCCGATGCGGTATTCACGAGCACGCCCAGCCAGGCAGAGCATCTTCGCGCGCTCGCTCCCGCATGTGCTGTTCAAGTGTTGCCGGTCGGTTCCAACATTCGGACGCAACACTCGCCGGCACGTCATGACTGCGAACGCGGCGTCGCACTCTTATTCGGTTTGCAAACCTCACGTGTGCGAGCTTTGCGCCGGATGCAGTCAGACTTGAAACCCCTCTCCGCGGCGGGACGGATCACCAGAATTGTTACTCGCGGCGCTGGCAACAGCAGCAGTGGCAATGACGAGGAGCGCGCCCTCCTCAAAGAAATGGGACTGACGAAGGGATTCGACATGAGCGGTGCATGCTCTGAATCGGAAATTTCCGCGGCACTTTCGGCAGCTACTTTCGGCATTTCCGCTCATGACGAACTTTCGTTGATGAAATCGGGCACCTTCATGGCGTACGCGGCACACGGATTGAACATCCTCTCGCCCCTCGGTGATCCTTTGGCGGCGGAACCGCTCTGTTGGCTAACGAGTCCCGCGGAACTGCTAACCGGCGTCTCGGCTGATCACTTGAATTCCAGGGCGGAAAAGCTGCGCACCTGGCAGGAACGCACATCTTCCTGGCCCCGCATCGGGGATGAATTTGCGCGCGCTTTGCAGATCGAGACTGCGTCCAGACCATGAAAACAAAGGTCGTCATCGTGAGTCCTTGCATGGGCGCGTATGGCGGCATCGAGGCGTTCGTGCTTGCGATCGCCGCCGCGGTCCGGCGCGAGCCGGACATGGAAGTGCGGATCTGCCTCAAGCGTGTACAAGGGTTCGCCTTGCAGCCGAGCCTCAAGGCCATGCTGCAAGGTGAGAACGTGATTTACACCGATCGCGGAGCGGACCGCGATCTGATCGAGACCCTCCGCTGGTCCGATGTCGCGCACCTGCAGAACGCGCCACCCGATGTCGTATTTTTCGCTAAGCTTTTTCGCAAACCGCTGGCCATGACGATTCACAACTACATGACGCGTGGATTTACGCCTCATCGTCTCCTCTGGCGGTTGGCAGCACGGATGGCGGACGAACGCTGGTACAATTCGCAGTTCGTCTGGGACACCTGGGAGCCTGGCGTAAAACGCACCGGAAGCCGAAAAGTGCCGACGGTCTCAAAATTGCCGGAAGGCTGGTCGCCGCCCGCAGCACGGCGCGGCTTTGTTTTTTTGAGTCGCTGGATTGCGAATAAGGGAGTCGATACTTTGGTCGATGCCTACGCCCGAGCGAAACTCGATCGCGAGAAGTGGCCGCTCGTGCTGATGGGGGACGGGCCGCTCCGCAAGTTGATCGAATATGCGATCAAGAAGCGCGAGCTCACCGGTATTCGGGTGCTGGGCTTTGTCGATGAAGCGACCAAGACGGAGCAGATCAAGAACGCGCGTTGGATCGTCGTGCCGCCAAATACGAAAGAGGATTTCGGACTCACCGCGGTCGAGGCTCGAAATCTCGGCGTGCCGTGCATCATTACGCGCGATGGAGGCCTGCCGGAGGCGGCCGGAAAGCAGGCGCTCATTTGTGAACCGAACAATCCCGAAGCGCTGGCGCGTCTGCTCGAACAGGCCGCCGCAATGGATGAATCGGAATACGCTGGCCGCGCGACCCGCACGCGCGAAGAACTGGCGACAGAGCTGGAGCCGATCGAGTTCTACGCGCAGTCGTACCGGCGGCTCGCGCATCACGAACGATGAGAATGTTCCCCAGGCGAAAGAAACCCCGGTAGCGACACGATGATCCTGCTCGCTCATCCGTTTGGGAACGCGAATGTGCGCGCTGTTCTTGAGTCGCTTCAGGAAGTAGGGCGGCTTGCGAAATTCGTTACGGCGCTTGGTTGGTCCAGCGGCTCGCCGTTGCTTCGCGCGCTGCCGCCAAGACTCCGGGGAAGTCTCGCACGGCGGAGCTACGAGTTGCCTAACCGGAAGATCGAAGTGCACGCGGCCCGGGAAGTCGTGCGTTTGCTCGCAGGCGTTTCCAGGGCGCGCACGCTGATCAAGCACGAGCATGGCTGGGCGAGCATCGATCGTGTCTGGCAACGGCTTGACGCGGCCGCGACGGCGTGGCTTTGCGCCAACAAGGCGAAGGAAAACGTCACGGCTGTCTATGCGTATGAAGATTGCGCGCTGCGGCTTTTCGAGAACGCGCGCGTTCTCGGGGTGCATCGCATCTACGATTTGCCGATCGCGTACTATGAGACGTCGCAGCGTCTTCTGCGGGAAGAGGCGGAGCGTTATCCGGATTGGGAGCCAACTCTGGGAGGCACGCGCGATTCTGCCGGAAAGCTGGCGCGCAAACGCCGCGAGCTCGAGCTGGCGGAGCTGGTAATTTGCCCAAGTAACTTTGTGCTCGAATCCCTCCCGGAAAGCGCCCGCGCGACAAAGCATTGCGTGATGGTTCCCTTCGGCTCGCCCGCGGCTCCTCCGCGGGTGCGGCAGGCCCGAAGCCGGGAACACCGGTTGCGAGTCTTGTTCGCCGGCGCGCTCACCCAGCGAAAAGGTCTGGCCGATCTCTTTGCCGCAATCAAGCTCGTGGCCTCGGCCAGGGTCGAGCTGGTCGTGATGGGTTCGGCGTTGATGCCATTGAGCTGGTATCGAGAACGCGCCCCGAATTTCACCTACGAAGCCCCCCGCCCGCATGCCGCGGTGCTGCGCCTGATGCAGAGCTGCGACGTCTTCGTGCTGCCGTCGATCGTGGAAGGCCGCGCGCTCGTGCAACAGGAGGCGATGGCCTGTGGGCTGCCGCTGATTGTGACCCGAAACGCGGGCGCTGATGACCTCGTCGACGAAGGCGCAACCGGCTTTCTAGTGCCAATCCGGGCCCCGGAGGCGATTGCAGAGAAAATAAGCTGGTGTGCCACTCATCGTGAGAGCCTCCCTGGCATGGCGATTGCAGCGCAAGAGCGCGCAGCTGAGCTTACGTGGCGCGGGTATGGCCAAACGGTTCTCGCGGCCATCCAGAATCTGACCGGCCCATGAACCAAGACACGCCCGAGAGTAACACCCTGCGGAACATCCGCTGGCTGATCTGGCTCTACTTCTGGCTTCTGATTTTCGAAGGCGCGCTTCGCAAATGGGTCGTGCCGCAGCTCTCAAATCCTCTTCTCATTGTCCGCGATCCGGTCCTCTTGTTGGCTTATTTCCTGGCGGTGCGGGCGCGCGTTTTCCCCATGAATAAATGGGTCTTCGCGCTGGGCGTAATCGGCGTCCTTTCGACTTTACTTACGTTCGTGACGCTCTGGCCTTATCTCCGGCCCAGCCGCATCGCTCTCGTCGCGGGCTACGGCTTCCGCTCAAACTTCCTTCACCTGCCGCTCATTTTTCTGGTCGGCCGGGTCTTGCGAATGGAAGACGTAAAACGCTTCGGCTACTGGACTCTTCTTCTGATGGCGCCGATGGCCATGCTCATGGTCGGTCAATTCCGCGCCTCGCCTGATGCTTTCCTGAACCGGACGGCCGGCGGCGAAGGCGAGATGATGACGGCAGCTCTTGGCAAAGTGCGCACGGCAGGAACGTTTTCATTCGTGCTGGGCGTCGTCGCGTTTTGCGCACTTGTCACTGCATTCCTCGTTTGGGCGGCGCTCAAACGCGACGTCTACAAAAGCTGGGTCTTGGTCGTAGCCGGAAGCGCTCTCATCATCGGAATCTCAGTCTCCGGCAGCCGCTCCGTGGTCGGGGCCTGTGCAGTCGTGGTCGGTTCTTTGCTCGTCATATTTTGTCTGCGACCGAGCGCGGTCAATCGGTTCGGGCAAACACTCATCGTCGCGCTCATCTTTGGCTTGATCGTGTCGCAGACGCCGATCTTTAAAGAGGGCTTCAACGTCCTCTCCACACGCTTCAGCGAAGTCGCGCAGGCCACCGAGAAATCTATTGGCGCCGGCGTGGTGGAACGAGTTCTGAGCGATTTCAGCGAGAGCTTTTTCGTCCTGACGAAGGCACCCTTCCTCGGCTATGGCCTCGGGATTGGGACCAATGCGGGCGCGAAGTTTTTGACGGGACACAATATGTTCCTTCTCTCCGAGGGAGAATGGTCCCGGGTTTTTCTGGAGAGCGGGCCGGTCCTTGGGCTGGCCTACGTCTGCTGCCGCATTGGCCTTGTCTTTGCCATCGGGTTGCTTTGCCTGCGCTCCGTCAAAGCGGGCAACGTCCTGCCGCTCCTGCTTTTTAGCGCTAGCTTCCTGCCGCTCTTAAACGGTCAGTTTGGACAACCGACGGTTCTCGGATTCTCCGTCCTCGTCACAGGACTGGCGCTCGCTGCGCGGAAGCTGGAAGAAGACGACTTGCCGCCCGCGCCGGAGGCGCCTTCAGTCGGCCGAGTAGCTGGTCGCCGCGTGGTCGGGCGTTCGGCTTACGCGAATCGTCTCCACGGTCCGCCTCCTCCGCGCCCTCACGCCAATGGTTCTGTTGATCGGTAACTACGCGCCCGATCAGCAGCAAAGTATGCAACGCTTCAGCCTGATGATGCTGGAGGGGCTGGCGGCGGTTGGGGTCGAGGCGGAGTTGATCAGGCCGGAGCCGTTCTTCGGAAAGTTTCGGAGCTTTGGTCCGTTCGCCACCAAGTGGCTCGCGTATCTCGACAAGCATCTTCTTTTTCCTCGCCAGCTCAAGGCGCGCCTCGCTCGGGGCATTTCGATAGTTCATATTTGCGATCATTCCAACGCTGTCTATGTGCGTGCCTGCCGCCCAAAACCGGTGCTTGTGACCTGCCATGATTTGCTCGCGGTGCGCGGCGCGTTCGGTGAAGAGACGGATTGCCCGGCATCCACGACAGGCCGGTTCCTGCAGCGCTGGATTCTGCGCGGTCTGGGACGGGCGGATGCTGTTCCGTGCGATTCGCGCGCGACCTACGAGGATGCGGAGCGCTTGCTTGGAACGGACCCCGCGAAACCGAAGCTGAGTGTCGTCACGCTCGGTTTGAATTACGACTTTCAGCGATTGCCCGAAGCGGAGATCGCACGACGACTATCCGCGATTCCGGCGCTAGATCCCGCGACTCCCTTCGTCCTCCACGTCGGTTCGAATCTGCGGCGGAAAAACCGCGACGCGGTCCTGCGCATCTTCGCTCGCACAAAGGAGAAGTGGAATGGTCAGCTCGTCTTCGCCGGCGATCCGCTGGCTGCGGAATATCACTCGTTAGCCAAAGAGCTGGACGTTTCCGACAGAGTTGTCGTGGCTGTCCATCCTGATGGCGATGTCCTCGAAGCTCTTTACAATCGCGCCACCGCGCTCCTCTATCCTTCGCGTTTCGAAGGGTTTGGTTGGCCGATTGCGGAGGCTCACGCCTGCGGGTGTCCGGTCATCTGCAGCGATATCGGTCCTATTCCCGAGGTCGCGGGCGAGGCAGGCTTGATTCACTCTCTCGAGGACGAAGCAGGTTTTGCCTCGGACGTGATGCGACTCTCCGACGGAGCCGAGCGCGCGCATTGGAGCGGGAAAAGTCTGGAGAACGCACAGCGCTTTTCGTCGGCAAAGATGATCGCGCAATATGTTGAAATCTATCGCAGCCTCGCGTCGCTCTGATGAAGAAGTTGCTCATGATCGTCAGCATGCTCCTCCCTTGGAACGCGCGGCGCGAGTTTCTGCAAAAGCAATTTGGGTATAGCATCGATCCGACGGCGCGGATTGGACTCGCGTGGGTCTTTCCGGATCGGCTGGTGATGGAAGCGCACACCAGTATTGGGCACCTCACCATATGCAAGAACATCGCGCTTCTTCACCTGCGCGAGCACGCGCTCATCGGCCGCGGTAATTGGATTACCGGTTTTCCTCTCGGGCCGTCCGCGCACTTCGCAGGAGAAACGGATCGGCGTCCGGAGTTGATCGTGGGCGAGCATTCCGCGATCACTCATCGCCATCTGATTGATTGCACGAACAGCATCACGATCGGCCGGTTCACAACCGTCGCCGGCTTTCAGTCGCAGATGCTGACACACAGCATTGACTTGGAGGTAAATCGTCAGCGATCCGCGCCCATTTCGATCGGCGACTATTGCTTTCTCGGAACGAATTGCGTGCTGCTGGGTGGTAGCGCCTTGCCGGATTTTTCCGTGCTGGGGGCGAAGTCGCTCCTGAACAAGGCTTTCGCGGAAACGCATCAACTTTACGGCGGTGTCCCGGCCAAAGCGCTCCGGTCGTTGCCCGCTGACTACGCTTATTTCCAACGCACGACCGGTTTCGTGACGTAGTCCGTGAAGATCCTGCAGTTAGTGCAGACGCTTGATGTCCGCTCCGGTGGCGTCGCGCAGGCGGTGATACTCCTAAGCGAAACGATCGCACAGACTGGGCACGAGGTTGAGATCGTAACTTTGGATGCGCTGAAGGCTGCCTGCCTCGGTGCGACTGCGCTCAAGGTTCACGCGCTCGGTACGAGCGAACCAGGGTACGGTTACGCCCCGGCGTTGTTGCCATGGCTGAAGGCCGAGCGTGAGAAGTTCGACTGCGCGATCGTGAACGGACTGTGGCAATACCCGGGCCTGGCGGCCTGGCGTGCTTTTGCGGGATCGGGGTTCCCTTACTATGTCTTTCCCCACGGCATGCTTGATCCGTGGTTCAAGCGCACTTACCCGCTCAAGCATCTCAAGAAGTGGCTCTACTGGCCTTGGGCCGAATACCGCGTCCTGCGCGACGCGCGCGCAGTCATTTTCACGTCGGATGAAGAGCGTCGGCAGGCACGCGAATCTTTCTTCCTTTATCGCTGCCGCGAAAAAATCTCTCCTCTTGGCGTCGAGGCGCCCGCCTCCTTCGAGGGCGCTGGATTCCTCGAACGGTATCCTGACCTCGGCGACAAACGAATCGTCCTCTTCCTTGGGCGATTGCATCCGAAGAAAGGTTGCGACCTTCTGATTGATGCCTTCGCGCGCGTAGCGTCGAACGATCCGTCCCTCACGCTTGTCCTCGCTGGTCCCGATCAGGTGGGATGGAAACACTAATTGCGCGCGCGCGCCACGCAAGCGGGCCTGGTCGATCGACTCGTCTTCACCGGAATGCTCGATGGCGCCGCCAAATGGGCCGCGTTGCGCGCTGCGGAAGTCTTCATCCTTCCTTCGCATCAGGAGAACTTCGGGCTTTCCGTCGTGGAAGCGCTGGCGTGCGGCGTTCCTGTTCTTATCTCGAATCGGGTCAATATCTGGCGCGAAGTGGAGGAAGATGGCGCCGGCTTTGTCGATTCGGACGATGCTGCTGGAACCGAGCGCTTGCTTCGTCGATGGACCGAAAGCCCCGCCGCTGAGCGCGGTGCCATGCGGGAACGGGCCGCTCTTTCTTTTGCAAAGCGTTTCGAAATCCGGCACGCGGCAGCGTCCCTGCTCAAGATCCTGCGCGATGCCTAACGAGAACCCACTTCGAATCAATATGGTCCTCGGTCATCAGATCCCGTTTCCGCCCGTGCGCGGCGGGGGCGTGAACAACCTTGTCTGGATGCTGGCCAAGCAATTCGCGCGCGAAAACAAGGTGACGGCCTACTCGCCAACGTCGCCTGGGCTGCCGGATCACGAAGTCGATGCTCACGGCATCGAGCATTTTCGCCGGCCCGGTCTGGCCGTGCATCCGAATGTCTGGCGCGACAATCTCCAGGCGCTTCCCTATAGCGGGCGCATTCTGCCGTTGCTCAAACCTGCGGACGTCACCTCGTTTCACACGCCGTTTTCGTTTCTGCTCCGGCACAAACCAGGGCTCGGCGTCTGCACGCACACCATCCATCGCACGCCTAAGTGGATCTTGAAATTGCACGGCGGGCTTGATCGGATCTACGGCGGCAGCCACGCCGTGATCGAGCAGGCCAGGGCGATCTCGCCGCGGGCTGCGCCCAAGCTCAAAGCGATCCACAACTGCATCGACCTGCCGGAGCAGATGCCCTCGACCGCGCTCGTCGAGCCGCTAACTTTTCTTTATGTCGGCCGCTTCGCGCGCGACAAGGGCCTTGAGTCGCTGATCCGGGGTTTTCTCGCAGTTGCTCCTCAGAATCCCTCGATGCGCTTGCAAACGATCGGTCCGCAGACCGGCGACGAGGGAGCAGATGTCTCCTTCTTTGAGGAAATGAAGACGCTCGTGAGCTCAGATCCGTGCGGCGCGCAGGTTTCGTTGCAACCAAGCATCTACGACCGGGAGAAGCTTTTCACCGAGATTGAGCGCGCCGCCGTTTTCTGCCTGCCGTCGTTATCGGGTGAAACATTCAGCATGGCGGCACTGGAAGGAATGGCTTCGGCCAAACCCCTCCTCGTCTCAGATTTCGGTCCGATGGGCGAAATGGTGGAGCACAAGCGCAACGGCTACATTGCGAAAGCCGGAGACGTGGCGGCTTGGACGACGGCAGTGGAATTTTTTGTGCAAAACCAGGCGCACCTTCCCGAACTGGGCCGCCGATCTTTCGAGAAAGCGCGCGCGGAATTTTCTTCCGAGAGGATCGCGCAGGAATATCTGGCCGACTTTCGTATGCTGCTGCAGCAGCGAAGCTAGCGATCATGCCGGCCGGAGGATTAGAGCCCGTCAAAGAGACACAGGAGCGTTACGGGTCGCCCTGGTCTCGGAACGAGCGTGCCCTGCGCGTTCTCTGGGATTTTTGCTGGGCAATCTTCTGTGTCTGGACGCCCAAGCCGTGGAATCCCTGGCGGCTTTTCTGGATGCGCGCGTTCGGGGCCACGATTTATGGCAACCCTTTTGTCCACCAACGAGCGCGGATCGAAATTCCGTGGCACCTCACCCTGCACGATCGCGCCTGTCTCGGTGATCGAGCGAATGCCTACTCGTTAGGCGAAATTGAGATTGGCATTGGCGCAACCGTCGCGCAGGAGGTCTATCTGAGCAGCGGGAGCCACGATTTTTCGTCGCCTAATCTCCCGCTCGTCACAGGTAAGATCACCATCGGCGAAGACGCATTTATCGGGGCGCGCGCTTTTGTGATGCCGGGGATCACGATCGGAGCGAGGAGCATCGTCGGCGCCTGTTCGGTGGTGACGCATGATGTGCCACCAGATTGTGTGTCTGCGGGAAATCCTTGTCGTATGCTGCGCGCTCGTGCAGCGAGTGACTCGTGAGTCTGTCGATCATCATTCTGGCGCAGAATGAAGCGCATGATCTCCCGCAACTCCTCGAGTCGATCCGCTGGTGCGACGACATCCATCTCGTCGATTCCGGGAGCACGGATGCGACGTTCGAGATCGCGCGCGCGTCTGGCGTGCACTGCGTTCAGCATTCGTTTGTCGCCTTTGGACAGCAGCGGAATTGGGCTCTCGACAATTGCGCGCTCAAGCATCCGTGGGTCCTTTTTCTGGACGCGGATGAGAGGAGCACCCCGGAGTTTCAACATGCGGTGTTGTTCGCGATCGCGACGGCGCCGGAATCTTTCGCGGGGTTTTACTGCTGCTGGAAGATGATGGTGGAAGGCCGCTGGCTGAAGCGGTGCGATTCCTTTCCGAAATGGCAGTTCCGCCTTCTGCGTCGCGGCCGAGCTACGTTCATCGATTTCGGCCACGGGCAAAAGGAGGGGAAGATCGACGGAACACTCGGCTATATTCGGGAGCCTTATCTGCATGAAGTCGTGAGCAAAGGCTGGGGAACATGGCTCGAGCGGCACAATCGCTATTCGACCCAAGAAGCCGCCGAACGCCTGCGCACGCCGATTCGCTGGAACGAGATTCTCTCGCGTAATCCGTCCGTCCGAAACAAAGCTTTGAAGCCGCTTGTGAGCGGAATTCCGGGGTGGCCAATGCTTCGCTTTGTCCAGGCCTACCTGCTATCCGGCGGCTTCCTGGAAGGGCAGCCGGGCTTCACCTACTGCGTGCATCTTGCTTATTACGAATTCCTCATCCGGGTGAAACAACGCGAGATGAAAGGAAAGAAATAGCGCATGCGCAT
>Ga0136614_10001093_pt1 | contig 15426 bp, 15 predicted proteins | sample AntDrymUQ2792106_2_FD_106643 | JGI IMG/M metagenome (GOLD analysis project Ga0136614, IMG submission 106643) | Polar desert sand microbial communities from Dry Valleys, Antarctica - metaG UQ279 (21.06) | ecosystem: Environmental > Terrestrial > Soil > Desert | place: Antarctica: Dry Valley... | reverse complement strand
GCGGTGAACGATTGCCTGCACGTCGAGCTCGAGCGGGACGAGTCGGTGATGGTGATGGGCGAGGACGTCGGTCGCGCCGGCGGCGTCTTCCGCGCGACCGCGGGGCTGCTCGACCGCTTCGGCGCCGACCGCTGCGTCGACACGCCGCTGGCGGAGGCTGGGATTCTCGGAACCGCCGTCGGCCTCTGCATGGCGGGCTGGCGCCCCGTGTGTGAGATGCAGTACGACGCGTTCAGCTATCCGTCTTTCGAGCAGCTGATCAATCACGTCGGCCGCTACCGGTGGCGTACCGGCGGTGGAATGGAGTTCCCGATCACGATCCGAATGCCCTACGGGGGCGGCGTGCGCGCGCCTGAGTTGCACGACGACTCGCCCGAGGCCTATTACGTCCACACGCCTGGGATCAAGGTCGCGATCCCGTCGACGCCGGCCGACGCGAAGGGCCTGCTCGCCGCGGCGATTCGTGATCCCGATCCTGTCGTCGTGCTCGAGCCCAAGCTCGTCTACCGGACTGCCCGCGGCGACGTTCCGGACGGCGAGCACGTCGTTCCGCTGGGAAAGGCGCGACTGGCCCGAGAGGGGTCTGATCTGACGATCGTTGCCTACGGCTCGATGGTCGGCGTCGCGGAAGGGGCCGCCGGCGCGCTCGACGCGAGCGTCGAGGTGCTCGACCTGCGGACGCTCAAGCCGATCGACGAGGAGGCCCTGCTTGCCACGGCGGGGAAGACCGGCCGGGTCGTGATCGTTCAGGAAGCGCCCAGGACGTGCGGCTATGCGGCCGAGGTTGCTGCGATCCTCGCCGAGAAGGCGATCCTTGACCTGCACGGGCCGATCCTGCGTGTGACCGGGTACGACGTCCCCTACCCGTACTGGCAGATCGAGGACGCCTACATGCCCTCGGTCGAGCGCGTTGTCGACGCGGCACAGAGGCTGCTCGACTTCTGAGCGGCCGCCTTCGCCTCTGGCTCGAGCGGGGCGAGGGCGGGTATCGCCTGCGTGACGCGGAGACGGGGGAGCCGGTGCGGTGGGAGGACGAGCGCATCCGGGTGCTTCCGGTCGCGGGCGTGTCCTTCCGTCCGAAGGCCGTCGAAAACTCCTCGTTCGACCCCGTGCGCCGGCTCGCACTCGTTCCCGAGCCGGAGAACTCACACGATCCGAACGCGATCGGCGTCTGGAACCGAGAGCGGAACCTGCAGGCGGGTTACGTTCCGGCGCCCGTCGCCGCCGAGCTCACGGGTGACGAGCAGGCCGTATCGATCTGGCGCGTCGAGGGCGGGCTGCGCGTGCTGATGACGCCGGCGGACGCCTGGATCGGAACTCCTCGGTAGGCTGGGCGGTCCGTGCGGACGCTCCTCTGGAGACCCGGTGTCGTCCGCTATCGCGGCAGTCACCGTCCCGGCACGCCGCACTTCGACCTCGAGTTCGACGGCGATGGGTTCGTTCGTCTCTATCCCGGACTGGCGGAGCGTCTCGTCTGATGGCGTACGAGTTCAAGCTGCCCGATCTCGGCGAAGGGCTGACCGAGGGGGAGATCGCGCGCTGGCTCGTGTCCGAGGGCCAGGAGATTGCCGAGGACGACCCGCTCGTCGAGATCTCCACCGACAAGACGACGGTCGAGATCCCCTCGCCTGCCGCCGGGGCAGTGACGCGCATCCTCGCGCGGGAAGGCGAGGTCGTGCCGGTGGGCACGGTGATCGTGGTGATCGGCGACGGCGCGGTCGACCACGAGCAGCCCCGCGCAGAGCCGGCGCCGCAGCAGCAGGCGGCTGAGCAGGCACCGGAGGGCGGGAGGGTGCGCGCGACGCCGCTCGTGCGGAAGGTCGCACATGAGCTCGGGGTGGAGCTCGAGTCGGTCACCGGGAGTGGGCCTGGTGGGAGGATCACCGACGCCGACGTTCGCCGCGCCGCGCCTGCTCGCGAGGGGCGCCGAGAGCCGTTGCGCGGCGTGCGCCGCCAGATCTCCGAGCATCTGACCCGGGCGCACCGCGAGATCCCTGCCGTCACCGTCGTCGAGGAGTGCGACTACACACACGTCGACCTGACCAGGCTGATCGCCGTCGTCCTCAGCGCGACCGCCCGGGCGCTCCAGGATGTCCCGGAGCTGAATGCGCGAATCGAAGGCGACGAGATCGTCCATCTCGACCGTTACGACCTGGGCGTCGCGGTGCAGACCGACCAGGGGCTCCTCGTGCCGGTTGTCCGTGGCTGCGACAGCACGTCGGTCGACGAGCTGGCGACCGAGGTGCAGCGGCTGGCCGACGGCGCCCGCGACGGCACGCTGAAGCCCGAGGAGCTCCGCGGCTCGACCTTCACGGTCACGAGCGCCGGCAAGCTCGCGGGCCTGCTCGCGACGCCGCTGATCAACCATCCGGAAGTCGGAATCCTCGGCGTGCACCGCATCGGCCCGCGGCCGGTGGTGCGCGACGGCGAGGTGGTCGTCCGGCCGATGGGGAACATCTCGGTCACGTTCGACCACCGCGTCGTCGACGGCGCGCGCGCGGGCGAGTTCGCGTTGGGGGTGATTAGCCGCCTCGAGCAGCCCTCCGCGAGCCGGTAAAGGCGGCGCTTGCGACGCCGACTCCAGGACGTGCCGGCTTCGCCCGTGCGTCCGTTGGAACCGACCGGTCGTGCCAAGCGGGCTCATGTCGGAACGATCCCTTAGTCATCGCCGCCGCCGCGGCCACTGTTGTCGTCGTCATCGTCGTCGTCTTTCCCGCGGCCCTTGTTGCCATCGTCGTCAATCTGGCCCCGGATCTCTCCCGCCGGCCAGCGCGTGGAATGGACGTTGACATAGACGGCGCCGGCGCGAAGCGCGCGCGCGGCCTCGGCGAACGAGCCGGGCTCGATGCCCTGGCCTCCAGGGCCGATGATGTCAGCGGCATCGATCACGCCTGTCACGGTTCCGCCCGGGCTCGGGCAGGGCGGCTTGTCGCCACCGCCACAGAGAAACGCGACGATGCCCCCGCCCACGTGACGCTGCGCAAAGTGAATGTGAGCCTGGGTCGCCGCTGTCTCGAGCCGCGAGTACGTCAGCGTGTACTCGATCGTGGTGCGGTTGATCTCGGCGCGGAAGGTTCCGCGTCCGGTGGTTGAGATCGACCCCGGGCCGATCACCTCGTTGTACCCGTTGAGCGTCGCCCTCAGGTCGTCATCGTCGTCACCCCGGGCGAGAGCGGAGCCGACTGCCAGAGCAGAAAGCGCCAGCACCAGCACCCCAAACACGACCTTTCTCATTTCCCCCTCCTTTTAGAACGGCGTCTATCTGTACGGCGCCGGGCGAGATCCGGTTTTCTAGACTGGCTGTCGTGGGCGCGTGGTACACGCTTGGTCTGTGCGCCGGCCTCGGCGCGGCGCTCGGTGTCCTCTTCGCCGGAGTGCTGGCGACGAGCCGGATCGGATTGCTCGCAGCCACGCTCCTCGGCGCCGCTGCGGGGGCTGCCGTCGGCGGGCTGGCGTGGGGATGGCTCGAGGCCGTGGCGGGAGGAGCCGGCGGCGCGCTTGGCGCGCTCGGTGCGGGACAGATCGTGCAGGGCACACTGAGACGAGGCGGAACGCGCGGCGGCACGGCAGCGCTCGTGGCGCTCGCTGCCGTGGTGATCGGCGCGCTCGCGCTCGTGCCGCTCCTCGGCTACCTCGAGGCGGTCGCGGTTCCCGCGCTCGGGGCGAGGATGCGCCGACGGGCGCCTGAGCGGTACGCGGGCCTTCGAAGCCTCGCCCGCGACTAGTGAAGAAGCTGATCCTGATCGTGATCGACGGCCTGACGCCGTCCATGTTCGAGGCGGCCGTCGACTCGGGCCGAGCACAGGTTCTGGCCCTGCTCGCCGAGCAGGGAAGCTACCGGCGCGCGATCTCCACGTTCCCGAGCCTGACGCCGGTCTGTCTCTCGTCGATCGCGACCGGCGCCCATCCGGACGTCCACGAGATTCCCCACCTGGTCTGGTACCAGCGTGCCGAGCGGCGACTTGTGGAGTACGGCTCGTCCTTCGCTGCGCTCCGCGCCGCCGGCTTCGGGCGGTCGCTGCGAAACACGATCCTGAACATGAACCGGCACCATCTCGGCCCGCGGGCGGTCACGATCTTCGAGGCTCTCGAGGATGCGGGCCTTGTGTCCGCCGCAGTCAACTTCACGTGTTACCGGGGTCGGACACGACATCTCGCGACACTGCCCGGAGTGCCGCCTGCCTTCGGGCCGCGACGCTTCTTCTTCTACAACCTGTTCGAGTCCGATGTGACCGGCGCTCCCCTCGCCGTCCGCGACCGAGCAGCGGGAACGATCGACGCCTACGCGGCTGCGGTCGGCCGCTGGCTGGTGACGCGAGACGGCTTCGACCTCCTCGTCTTCTACCTGTCCGACTTCGATTTCGCTTCGCACGCCCTTGGGCCCGACGAGGCGCACGAGGCCTTGACCCGCTCGGATGCTGCGATTGGCGCGCTGATCGATGCGGCCGGAGGGCTGGACGAGTTTCTCGATCGCTACGCGGTGATCCTCTGCTCGGATCACGGCCAGACACGCGTCGACCGGTCGGTGCGACTCGAGGATCCGTTCGGGCGGCTCGACGCGGTTGTCATCACCGCTTCGAACCGGGCGGGGATGGTCTACCGGCTGGACGGCTGTCGCGAGGACGCGCGCGCGCTTGCCCTCCGTCTCGACGGGTTCGACGCCGCCGAGGTCGTCCTCTTCCGGGAGGGGCAGGAAGCGATCGCCCGGCGCGAGGGTGCGGAAGTGCGGTTCGCGCCCGGCGAGACGGGCTGGATGGTGAGCGGCGACGAGTCGGTGCTCGACCACCCGGACGCCTTCGAGCGCGCCTGGGCGGCGCTCGCGAACCCGAACGCGGGCGACCTGATCGTGTCGGCAGCGCTCGGTTTCGAGTTCTCCGACCTCGCCGGCCGCCACCACGCCGGCGGCGGGAGCCACGGGTCCCTCGCGACCGGCGACTCCGAGGTGCCCATGCTCACGCTCGGCCTCGAGCGCTCGCCTGAGCGGATCACCGAGATCGCGCCGCTCGCGCTCGCCCAATTCGGCATCGAGCCGCCTGCATACGCTCGGCCGCTGGTCGGTGCGTGACACCGCGAGAGCGAATGGTTGAGGAGCAGCTGCGCGGCCGCGACATCCGCGACGAGCGCGTGCTCGACGCCATGGGCCGGGTTCCGAGGGAAGCATTCGTGCCCCAGGGCTTGCGGCCGCGCGCCTACGACGACGCGGCCTTGCCGATCGGCGCCGGGCAGACGATCTCGCAGCCATACATGGTCGCCCGTATCTGCGAAGCGCTCGGAGTGCGACCGGGCGAGCGCGTGCTGGACGTCGGCACCGGCTCGGGCTATCAGGCGGCCGTGCTGGCCGAGCTGGGCGCTGACGTGCACACGATCGAGCGGGTGCCCGAGCTTGCTGAGCGCGCTCGGGCGGCTCTGGTCGACGCCGGCTACGTCGACGTCGACGTCCATGTCGGCGACGGCACGCTCGGGCTGCCGGAACTCGCTCCGTTCGCGGCGATTGCCGTCGCCGCGGCCGCGCCGCGCCTCCCGCAGGCTCTGTACGAGCAGCTCGTGCCGCGTGGACGGCTCGTCGTTCCCGTCGGCCGGCGCCGCGGTCAGCAGCTTCAGCTCGCCGTCCGGAGCCCGGAGGGCCCCGCCGTCGTTCGCTCGGTTCCCTGCCGCTTCGTGCCGCTCGTCGGCGAGGAAGGGTTCTCGGACTAGCTCGGACCGTGGCGGGAACGCAATCGGCTCGACCGGTCGGTTCCGACGGAGACCTGATGGTCGGCGTCGCAAGCGCCGCCTTGGGGGCCGTAGCGGGAACGCAATCGGCTCGACCGGTCGGTTCCGACGGAGACACGGGCTTAGCCCGCGTCTCCTGATGGTCGGCGTCGCAAGCGCCGCCTTGGGGCCGTAGCGGGAACGCAATCGGCTCGACCGGTCGGTTCCGATCAGTTTCAGGGCACGAGGCCGGCGGCAGAACGTGTCCATGGAACGAGAGATCTCGGGGCAGGAGCTGCTGAAGCTGCCGGTTCGGCAGGGCGGGCTCGAGCTCGCCCGGCCCGTCGACCTCGTGCTCGCGGCCGAGGGAGACCGAGTCGTTGGTCTCGAAGTGCAGTGCACGGACGGTGCGCGCCGCTTCTTGCCGCTCCGCGCCGCGCGCATTCGAGTCGACGAGATCGCCATCGGCTCGGCGCTGTTGCTCTTCGAGGAACGGGATCTCGGGTTCTATCGAAGCCGTGGCCATACCCTCCGCGCCCGGCGTGGGCTCCCCGTTGTCCGAGGCGACCGCCGGCTCGGGGAGCTGCAGGACATCGTGCTCGCCCCCGAAGGCAGAATCTCGAGTCTCGTCGTCGACGGCGTCGCCGGACCAGAACGCCTTCTGCTCGACGGTACGGTCAGGGTTCTGGATCGCGGCAAAGCTGCCTAGCGGTCTCGGGCCGCTGGTACCCTCGCGCGCTGTGATCGAGCGATCGCGATCCGCCTTCGCCGCGGATACCGGGCTCGCCGGGACGCGCGCAGGCCGCGCGCTCCGCCAGCCGCACAACTGGCTCCAGTTGGCGAAGTTCTGCACCGTCGGCGCGACGGGCTACGCGGTCAACCTCGGGGTCTTCTCGGCGCTCGTGCTGGGGGCTGGTTTCCACTACCTGCTCGCGGCTGTTTGCTCGTTCCTCGTCGCCGTCACGAACAACTACGTGTGGAACCGGATCTGGACCTTTCGGGGTGACCGCGGGCACTTCGCGTACCAGGGAATGCGCTTCCTCGTCGTCGCGACGATGGCGCTTGGGGCGAACCTGGTCGTGCTCGAGGTGCTCGTCGCGCTCGGCCTGCCCGAGGTTGCCGCCCAGGCGATCGCGATCGTGCTCGTCACGCCGCTCAACTTCGTCGGAAACAAGCTCTGGAGCTTTCGGACGCGCCGCTAGGCTGAGACGCATGTCTCGACTTGCGGCGGTCGTGCTCTGCGCTCTCGTCCTCGTGCAGGGCGCGCCGGCCGCTACGCCCACCGCGCACGTCTACGACGACAAGGGCAACCTGATCGAGACGCCGTTCGCGCCTCAGCCCCAGCCGTCCCGGCTGAACGAGGAGCGCGCGACAGCGATCTTCTTCGCCCATCCGAAAGTGGACGACTGGCTCGAGCGCTACCCCCCGAAGCCGACGACAGAGGCGAAGTACGACGAGCAGACCCGCGCCTGGACGGTGAAGATCTGGTCGGAGCCCGCGGGGCAGATCGGCCTCGGTAAGGTCGACGACCCGACGGGCGCCGTGACCGAGGCGTGGACGGGTCCTCAGGTCGCTTGGAAGATGGCGCGCGGCTACCGCGGCGCCTTCGGCGGCGAGAAGATCAACAGCCCGCTGATCTGGCTCTCGCTTGCAGCCGTTTTCCTGCTCGGGCTGGCAGACCTCCGCCGACCCCTCAGCATCAGGAACCTCGATCTGCTCGTCCTCTTGTCGTTCTCGGTCTCGCTCTGGTTCTTCAACCGGGGCGAGGTCTTCTGGAGCGTCCCGCTCGTCTACCCGCCGTTCGTGTACCTGCTCGCCCGACTGACCTGGATCGGAACGCGCCGCCCGCAGGCGCGTGCGCGCCAGATGAGGGCTGTCTGGCCGGTCTGGGTCCTGCTCGCGGCGACCGTCTTCCTCGCCGGCTTTCGGGTCGGGCTGAACATCCGGGCCTCGAACGTGATCGACGTTGGGTTCGCCGGCGTGATCGGCGCGCATCGGATCGCGAACGGAGAGGCGCCGTATGGCAACTTTCCGACCCAGGGCGATCTCAAGCCTTGCGGCCCGGCCGACTCCGAGGGCGAGATCCGGGAGCGAATCCAGACGAACGGGCGCTGCGAGTCGTCGAACGATCGGGGCGACACGTACGGACCGGTTTCCTACCTCTCGTACCTTCCCGGCTTCTGGGCATTCGGCTGGTCGGGCAAGTGGGACAGCCTGCCCGCCGCGCACCTGACGTCGATCGCCTTCGACCTGGTCTGCCTGCTCGGCCTCGCCCTCGTCGGACTTCGCTTCGGCGGCGCCCGCCTCGCCGCGACGCTGGCGTTCGCCTGGGCCGCCTACCCGTTCACGCTGTACGTGTCCACCTCGAACACAAACGATGCGATCCTGCCTGCCTTCCTGATCTGGGGCTTCTGGCTGGCCTCTGCTCCGTGGGCGCGGGGCGCGCTCGCCGCGCTGTCCGGCCTGACGAAGTTCGGGTCCCTGATTGTCGTGCCGCTCTGGCTCACCTATCCGGGCATCGAGCGCGGCGGGCGGAGGATGGCGTTCTTCGCTGGTGGATTCGTGCTCGCGACGCTGCTGGCGTTCGGCGTCTTCCTGCTCGAGCCGAGCCTGGCCGAAGCCGGCCGCACATTCGCCGAGCGGACCCTGGTTTGGCAGATCGATCGCGAGTCGCCGTTCTCGCTCTGGGACTGGCGGCAGTACCACGCCGACGGCATCCCCGATCTGCACCTCGTCCAGCGCGTGCTTCAAGGCTTGCTCGTGATCGGTGCCGTTGCGGCTGCGTTCGTGCCCAGACGGAAGTCGCCGCTTCAGCTGGCCGCGCTGACGGGGGCACTGATCATCGGCTTCGAGATCGTGCTCACGCACTGGTTCTACCTCTACATTCCCTGGTTCTTTCCCTTCGCCGCGTTCGCCCTCCTGGCCGTGCCGTCGGCCGTGGCGCGGCGCACGCACGTCGTCCCGGAGCGCCATGATCGCGAGTCACGAGAGCTCGTTCAGGCAGGCTGACCGCGCCAGGTGGGCGGTGCTCGGCGCGGTGATCGCGGCGGCGGTCTTCATGCTCTCGTGGGCCGTCCTGCACCGCGGTTTCTACGCCGGCTACCAGATCGTCGACACGCCCGTCTATCAGAAGTACGGCGATTGGGTCGCCACCGGACAGGTGCCGTATCGGGACTTCCGGCCCGAATATCCGCCGGTCGCGCTCCCGGTCTTCGTGGCCCCGTCGCTCGTCGCGTCGGCAGGGGCGCCGCTCGAGGAGTACAGCAGAGTCTTCGAGACGCTGATGGCGATCTGCGGCGCCACGGCCGTCGCGCTCGTCGCGGTCACGCTTCGCTCCCTTGGCGCAAGTGTCGCGCGGCTGGCGGCGGCGCTGGTCTTCGCCGCACTCGCGCCGCTCGCGCTCGGCACCGTCGTCCTGTCTCGCTTCGACCTTTGGCCGGCCGCGCTGACGATCGGAGCCCTGGCGGCCTTCGTCGCGGGGCGTGAGCGGCTCGGCGCCGGCGTCGCCGGCCTGGCGGTCGCGGCCAAGCTGTATCCGGGCGTCCTCGTCCCGCTGGCGGCTGCCTGGGTTTGGCGGCGATACGGCCGCAGGGAGGCACTCGTCTGCGGCGGCATCTTCCTCGCAGTGGTGGCCGCGTGCTTCGTGCCCTTCGTGCTGCTCGCGCCCGAAGGCGTCGCAGCGAGCCTCGGACGCCAGCTCTCGCGGCCGCTTCAGATCGAAAGTCTCGGATCAGCGGTCCTGCTCGCGCTCGGCCTCGACGTCGAGATGGAGTCCGGTCACGGCTCCCAGAACATCGCCGGGACCCCCGGGCTCGTCGTCGGGATCATGGCGACGTTCGCCCAAGGGGCGGCCCTGCTGGGGCTGTGGGTCGCGTTCGCGCGTGGCCCGATGGAGCGCGAGCGCCTCGTCCGCTTCTCCGCCGCGGCCGTGCTCGCTTTCGTCGCCTTCGGCAAGGTGTTGTCGCCGCAGTTCCTGATCTGGCTGATCCCGCTCGTGCCGCTCGTGCGCGGACGGCGAGGCCTCGCCGCCTCGGGCCTGCTCGCACTCTCGCTCATCCTCACCCAGATCTGGTTCCCCTTCCGGTACTGGGACTTTGCGCTCACGTTCGACACGACGCTTTCCTGGCTCGTCCTCGCCCGCGATGTGGCGCTTGTCTCCGCGCTAGCCGTGCTCGTGTGGCCGCCCCGCGGAGTCGGTCGCGAGCTCGCCCGCGCAGCGAAGCGAAACCGAGACCGCGTCGGGCAGGCCGCGCCCGCCGCGCCCGCAACACTCGTCCGTCGCTAGGCGCCCCCTAGGTCGTCGCGGGCCAGTCGGTCACGCGACGGGGATCCGTATCGCCTCGCACGAGGACGCGCGACCGTCGAGATCGCACTCGACCAGGACTCCTTCGATCCGGACGTCCCCCTCGGCCGGCTGAAAGCGGACGGGCATCCCCGTGCGCATGCGCGAGATCGCGAGGTCGGCCTCGACGCCGATCACCGAATCGTGCGGCCCGGTCATGCCCGCGTCGGTGATCGCGGCCGTTCCGCCCGGGAGCACGCGGGCGTCGGCTGTCTGGACGTGAGTGTGCGTTCCGAGCACCGCGGTGACACGTCCGTCGAGCCAGCGGGCCATCGCGACCTTCTCGCTCGTTGCCTCGGCGTGAAAGTCGACCACGACCACGTCGGCCTGGCGTCGGGCCTCGTCGACGAGGTCGTCCACGAGCTCAAACGGGCTTTGCGCGACGTCGAGAAAGAGCCACCCCATCAGGCTGACGACGGCGACTGCGGTGCCGTCGGTCGCGTGCGCGACCGCGATCGGGCGCCCGGGGGCATGCCGCGACAGATTCGCCGGACGGACGACCCGATCCGCACCCGCGAGGTACGGCACGATCTCTCTGCGCGCCCAGGTGTGATTCCCGAGCGTGATCACGTCCGCGCCCGCCGCGAGGATGCGTGCGGCCAGCTTTGGCGTTAGCCCGCGTCCGTCGGCCGCGTTCTCGCCGTTGACGATGCAGAACTCGGCGCCATGCTCCGTCCGAAGAGCGCGCAGCCGATCCTCGAGCGCGCGACGGCCGGGTGCCCCGAACACATCCGCGATGAAGAGGATCTTCAGATCAGGGCAACGCCAACGTCGCGGCGGGGTGCACCTCGATCGACACGTGGTTCCCGGCGTCCTGCGTGTAGCGGGCGAGCGCCTGGCGCTCGAACCGCGAGAGGTCGAGCATGGTGCCGAGTCGCGAGCTAGCCGCCACGACGGTGGCACCGACCGTGAGGGTGGGGTCCGGCCGAAGCCGCGTGACCGAGACGACGAGCGAGGGCGCGTTTGTCGGCTGAATGTCGACGCGCACGCCTCGACGCTCTCCATCCAGGACGAGCTCGGAAATCCCGGTCACGGTGCCCTCGACCGGCGAGAAGACGTCCGTGCCGGGCGCTGCTCCCACGTCGAGCACTGCCGTTGCAGGCCCTCTTCCACCCTCGAGGCGGTAGTAGACGAGTGGTCCGTCGTCCCCTCCGAAGACCCGGTCGGCGAGCCGGCCGAACAGGCCGCGATTGCCCTGCCGACCAAGCGGCTCGAGCGGGATCGCGCCGTTGTCCGCCGCGTGATAGCCAATTGCGGTCAACCGCGACTGTGCGATCGGGAGCTGAACGCGAAGCCGATCCTGGACCGCGATGATCTGAGACTGCGGGGGGCCATCGGGGAGAAGACGTTTCGAGGGGGCCGGTACCCCCGTAGCCGCGCTCGGCGACCCGGCGCCGAAGGCGGTCAGGACGAGCGTGATCACAACGACCGACAGGACGATCGTGAGAGCGCTGAAGCGCCGGACCCGGCGCGCTGTACGGCGCTCCCTGGCTCGGCCGGCTCCCCGGGGGGCGCGGGGCGGCATGGGCGCCACCGTAACGAAGCCCGCGACGCGTTTCAACTCGGGTCGGCCACCGCCAGTTTGTGACAGCGAGATCTCGCTTTGCAATACGGGTTCGTGCCAGAGTTCGTAACTGTCGAGCGCGAGCGCGCCGACGGTGAGCCCACCTGTCTGCGCCTCGTCGAACGACCAGTCCCACGCGGGCGCGCGAAGCGGTATGACCGCGCCGGTACGATCAGCGCGATGCTCGCCGGAGCGACGAGAACGCCGGGCGCCGTGCCTCACGTCGCGAACGGTAGGGAGGGGCGCGGACGGAGCCTCTGAAATCAGTTGGGGAGCTGCTCGTCCGTGCAGAGGGCGTTTCCCGGCGATTCGGTTCGTACGGTGCTCTCGAGCCGCTCGACTTCGAGTTGTACCGCGGTGAGACGGTTGCGCTCGTCGGGCCGAATGGCGCCGGGAAGTCGACTCTGCTCTCGCTTCTCGCCGGCAGCTTCGAGCCGACGACCGGCCGCGTCGTCTGGACCGAGGACACGAGAGCGGGCTGGGTGCCCCAGCGACCGGCGCTGTACGGGCGGCTCTCGGCGCGCGAGAACCTCGAGCTGTTTGCCCGGCTCGAGCGCAGCCAGGACGCCGTCGAGGCGGCCGCCCGGCTGATCGCGGTGTTCGAGCTTCCGGACGACGGCCGCGCGAGCGCGGACCTCTCCGTCGGGAACCGACAGCGACTGAACATCGCCATCGCTCTCCTTGTCGAGCCCGACGTGTTGCTGCTGGACGAGCCGACGGCCTCGCTCGATCCGGATCAGCGGCGGCGGCTCTGGAAGGTCGTTGACGGCCTCAGCGGCGCCGGTGGTGCAGTCGTGTTCGCATCGCAGAACCTCGACGAGCTCGAGCGTGCCGACCGGGTGATCGCCCTGCGCGACGGGGGGCTCGCTTTCTCCGGCTCGGTCGAGGGCTACTTTCAGGCTACCCCGGGCGAGGTTCTGGCATGAGACGTCGCTTGCGGCGGCTCCTTCAGGCCGCGCGGCCTCCGGCCGTGTGGCCGTCGGAAATGACCGGTCGACACGCTGGAAGCCGAACGGTCGGCGAATGAGAGCGATCGGAATCATGCTGGGGAAAGACCTCCGCGTGCTCCGGCGCTCGCCGCTCCTCCTCGGCGTCCTCCTTGCCTACCCGCTCCTGATCGCTGCGCTCGTTGGCCTCGTCGCCGGCTATGCGAACGCGAAGCCTCGCGTGGCCCTCGTCGATCTGGACGGCCTGCCGAAGACGGTGACGATCGGCGGCAGCCGGTTCCAGGTCGACCGGACGATCCGGCAGGTGAGCCAGGAGGTGACGCTCCGGCGGCTCTCGCGCGAGGAGGCCGAGCGGCAGCTCGCCACCGGCGAGGTCGTCGCCGTGCTCACGGTGCCCAATGGGTTCGTGGCCGAGCTTCGCGCGATGGTGCGAAGCCCGAAGCTCTTGCTCGAAACGACCCGAGGTGGCCTCGCTCCGCGCGTGACACAACAGGTGCAGGCTCTCGTCTACTCGCTCAACCGACAGCTGCAGGACGCATACATCGAGGCGAACCTCGAGTACATCGAGTTGATCCTCGAGGGTGGTCGCGGCACGTTCCTCGGCCGCGAGTTCGACGTGCTCGGTCTCGAGGGAACCCAGAAGACGCTGGCGGAGCTGCCCCCAGGTCCTCGGCTCGACCGGATTCGCGACTTCGTCCGGACGGCACAGATCGCGCTCGACCAGACAGACGACGCCCTGCGTGCGACCGCGAACCCGATCGAGCTGGAACAGGTCGACGTCCGCGGCCGCACCTGGGTGCTGTCCGCTCAGGTGCAGGCCTACGCACTCGCGTTGACGATCACGTTCCTGGCGTTGGTGCTCGCCGCGGGCGCTCTGGCCGCCGAACGCGACGAGAACGCGATCGGGCGGCTTGCACGTGGGCTTGTCGGGCTTGGCCAGCTGATCTGGGCGAAGGTCGCGCTCGCGGCGATGGTCGCGCTCGTGCTGGGGCTTGCGATCGCAGCCGCGTTCGGGCTCGCGATCGAGCTCGGTGACGTGGAGGGCGGTGAGCCCTGGCTCCGGCTGCCGCTGCTCGCGCTCGGGCTTGTCCTGGCGGGTGGAGCGGTCGGGGCTCTTGGCTCGCTCCTCGGAGCGCTCGCGCGCGAGGCACGCACAGCGTCGCTGATCGCTCTTCTGATCGTGCTCCCGATCGTCTTTCTGGGCCTCGTCCCGCGCGAGGTCGTTCCGGCGGCCGGCTGGATCAGCGACGGACTTCCGTTCGCTCATGCAGTCCGCTTCTTCGCCGCTGCCCTCTTCGACGCGAGCCCGTGGGCGACGCTCGCGCTCGAAACCGCCTGGCTGCTGGCGCTCGGGGGCGTTTTCGGGGGTGCGGCGCGCCTCGGAATGCGTAGGCTTCTCGCGTGACCTTCCCGGCTACGCGCCTGCGCAGGCTGCGGCGGACAGGGGCGCTTCGCTCGCTCGTGCGCGAGACACGGCTTGACCTCGCCGACTTCGTGCTGCCGCTGTTCGTGGCGCCAGCCTCCGTCCCGAACGAGTCGCTGCCGGCGCTCGGGCGCTTCTCCGTCGAGGATCTCGTTCCCGAGGTCGACGAGCTCGCCCGCAGAGGAGTGTCGGCGGTGCTGCTCTTCGGCATTCCCGAGACGAAGGACGAGGAGGGAAGCGGGGCATGGGACGACGACGGGATCGTCCAGCGTGCGCTCCGCGAGCTTCGTCCTCGGTATCCAGAGCTGCTGCTGGTCGCAGACGTCTGCCTCTGCGAATACACCTCTCACGGGCATTGCGGTGTCCTGGACGGCGACGAGATCGCGAACGACGAGACGCTGGAGCTGCTCGCGCGGACGGCTGTCAGCCAGGCCGAGGCGGGTGCCGACGCCGTCGCACCGAGCGACATGATGGACGGGCGGGTCGGCGCGATCCGGGCCGCGCTCGACGACGCCGACCTCGGCTCGACGCCGATCATGGCCTACTCCGCCAAGTACGCGTCCGCTTTCTACGGGCCGTTTCGAGAGGCGGCCGACTCCGCGCCGGCGTTCGGCGACCGACATGGCTACCAGATGGATCCGGCGAATGTGCGTGAGGCTCTGCGCGAATGCGCGCTCGACCTGGCGGAGGGCGCCGACGTGCTGATGGTCAAGCCCGCGCTTCCGAATCTCGACGTGATTCGCGCCGTTCGAGATCGGTTCGACGCGCCGCTTGCGGCGTACAACGTCTCAGGCGAGTACGCGATGATCAAGGCGGCCGCGGCGAGAGGGTGGCTTGACGAGCGCACAGCCGCGCTCGAGTCGTTGACCGCGATCAAGCGGGCCGGCGCCGACGTCGTGATCTCGTACTGGACGAAGGAGCTCGCCGCGTGGCTCGTCGCCTGACCGAATGTCGCTGAGGACTCGTTCCGACCTGTATCGGCGCGCGCTCGAGCTCATTCCCGGCGGCGTCAACTCTCCCGTGCGGGCGATGCGAGCGGTCGGGCTCGACGAGCCGCTGTTCGTTCGGCGCGGCGACGGCGCCTTCATCGAGGACACCGACGGCAGGGCCTACGTCGACTGGGTGATGTCGTGGGGACCACTGCTCTTCGGGCACGCCGATCCGGAGACGGTCGACGCCGTGCGAGCGGCCGCGCTCGAGGGAACGAGCTTCGGCGCCGCCACCGAGCGCGAGGTCGAGCTCGCAGCCGAGGTCGTCGACGCGGTTCCCTCGGTCGAGATGGTGCGGCTGGTCTCGTCCGGCACTGAGGCGGCGATGAGTGCCCTCCGCCTCGCCCGCGCGTGCACGCGCCGCGACCGGGTGCTCAAGTTCTCGGGCTGCTACCACGGTCACGTCGACTCCTTGCTCGCGAGCGCCGGCTCGGGAGTCGCGACGCTCGGGATTCCGTCGACGCCGGGCG
>Ga0136614_10001092_pt1 | contig 15438 bp, 14 predicted proteins | sample AntDrymUQ2792106_2_FD_106643 | JGI IMG/M metagenome (GOLD analysis project Ga0136614, IMG submission 106643) | Polar desert sand microbial communities from Dry Valleys, Antarctica - metaG UQ279 (21.06) | ecosystem: Environmental > Terrestrial > Soil > Desert | place: Antarctica: Dry Valley... | reverse complement strand
CTGTGGGATCGAGAATCGGCCATCCGGTCTTGATCAGGTGGAGGATACGGGAGCGGGCGATCTCACGGAGAACACCGCTCGGGTCACGCGGCAGTCGCTCAGCCAGGTCGGCGCGCGCCTCCCGGTCGAACGGGCGATCGGGGTCGAGGTAATCGGCACAATAAAGAATCCGCCCCACCATGTCCCACTCGGCGAGCCCGACGGAGTGATACCGAACCGCGTCCAGCACGCCACGGTCCACTTCTCCCTGGGCCTTCGCGTGCGCGGCGCTTGCCGGTCCGTGCCAGAGTTTGGGCGGTCCGGGAGTGCTGGCGGCCCACTGAGCGAGCTCCTCAGGCGAGGCGTCTCGGAGCGCGTCGTGCAGCCATACGGCACGAAGCCAGCGGTTCCGCTCCGAATCCGGCACGCCCATCTGTTCGGCCCAGCGCGCGGCCAGCTCTGCCACCCGCTGGATGTGTTGGAGCCGTGCCGGTGTGACGACGGCCCATTCGGGCAGAGTGGGCCGCAGCTCGGGAGGCGTCAGGCGCGCCGGACGCGCCGGGGCAGATTCGTTCAGCGGATGCTTTCTCCCAGTATAACATTGTCGATGAGACGGGTGCCCCCGACCCTGGCGGCGAGCGCGATGATTGTGCTTGCATTTGCGGTCTCGGCCGGCGCGAGAGCCTCGGGCTCCGCCACTGCAATATACTCGACCGCTACCCCCGGCTCCCTTCCGAGCCGTTCCCGCATCAGCGCCTCGAGCACGGTGGCTCGAACCTCACCTCCCCGCCATGATTCGTACGCCATCCGCAGAGCCTGACTCAGGGCCGCGGCCCGCCGCCGATCCTCGGGAGCGAGATAGGCATTGCGGCTGCTGAGGGCCAAGCCATCGGGCTCCCGCACTGTGGCCACGGTTGCTATTTCGACCGGCCAATCGAGATCTCGAACCATGCGCTTGACCAGGGTGAGTTGCTGGACATCCTTCTGACCGAAGCAGGCGACGTCCGGTTCAACCAGGTGGAACAGCTTGGCGACAACCGTTAGGACGCCGGTGAAGTGACCCGGGCGCGCGGCGCCTTCCCACCGGTCCGCCGCGGAGCCGGGAAACACCCGCACCTCCGAGTCCGGCGCATACATGACCGCGACCGGGGGCACGAAGATCAGGTCCACCCCGCGGCCCGAGGCCAGAGCCCGATCGCGCGGAAGATCGCGCGGATAGCGCGCCAGGTCTTCGGTCGGTCCGAACTGCAGCGGATTGACGAAGATGGTCAGCACCACGGCATCCGCCCGGCGGCGAGCCTCGTCTACCAGCGCCAGATGGCCCTCGTGGAGATAGCCCATCGTAGGCACCAGCCCGATACGCCGGCCGGCCGCGCGCTGGGCTCGGGTCCAGGAACGGAGGTCGGGGATTGAGGTGAGCTCGAGCATGGCGGGCAGGAGCGGAGATCTACGAGCCAACAGTCATCGCGAGCGGCCGGAGGACGCGTGGCGATCCAGCGGGCAGGTTCTTAGGCGGCTAGATTGCTTCGGGCGCTGCACGCCCTCGCAATGACTCCGCAGTTCACTCAAAACTATGCTCTTTCCCCGGATACTTCCCTTCGCGGACCTCACTGGCAAAACTACGAGCCGCAGACCTTACCAGCTCCCCGAGCTTGGCATAGTGCTTGAGGAACTTCGGGGCGAACTGCTCGTTCAGGCCGAGCATGTCGTGCAGCACCAGCACCTGGCCATCGCACTGCGCGCCCGCCCCGATGCCGATGGTCGGAATAGTGAGAGCCTTGGAGATTCTGGCGGCCACGCCCGCGGGAACCAGCTCCAGGACTACAGCGCAGGCACCGGCATCCTGCAGCGCCTTGGCGTCGGCTACCAGGCGGTCGGCTGACCTTTCCTCCCTGCCCTGCACCCGATAGCCACCGAGCGCGTGTACTGACTGAGGCGTCAATCCGAGGTGCCCGATCACCGGGATTCCGCGCTCCACCAGGGCCCCCACGGTTTCGGCCATGTGGCTCCCGCCCTCCAGCTTCACTCCCTGCACCCCGGTCTCTTGCAGCACCCTGCCGGCGTTCCGAATCGCTTCCGGGATCGACACCTGGTAAGTGAGGAACGGCAGATCCACGAAGACGAGGGCGCGGCGCGATCCGCGCCGAACTGCGGCGGCGTGGTAGATCATCTGATCCAGCGTGGTGCTCAGAGTAGTCTCGTGCCCGGCCAGCACCTGGTTCAAGGAGTCACCCACCAGGAGTACGTCTACCTCAGCCTGCTCCAGCAGCCGCGCGAATGCGGCGTCGTAGCAAGTAAGCATTACGATGCGCCGCCCCGCCGCTTTCATGGCGACGAGGTCGAGCACGGACAGTGGGCGGGCCTCAGCGCTCATAGGAGTTCAGCTCCGCCAGCTCTCGCCGCCAGAAGTCGCGATTGGACAGCTCGGGATGAGGAATGATAAGGTCGGAGTCGTTTAGCTGCCGGGCCCCGAACTGGACTATGTCCAGATCCAGGGTGCGGGGAGCCCAGCGCTCACCGCGCTGCCGCCCTTCCCTCTCCTCGATAGCTTGGCACGCCTGAAGCAGCGCTCTCGGCTGGAGACGGGTTTCCAGAAGAACCATCTGGTTGAGGTATGGCGGCTGTTTCATGCCGGCCAGCGGCGGGGTTTCCTCGATAGCCGATGCCAGGATCAGCTCGGTGTCGGGGAGGCTTGCGAGCGCCTCACGCGCTCTTTGGAGATGTGCGGCACGATCGCCGAGGTTGCTGCCGAGCGCGATGTAGGCTCGCTCGCCCCGGAGCCGGTGATCAGCTTTCGACGGCAAAGTGACTCGCGATCCTCTGCAGATCGGCCGCCAGCCCGCCAAGCTCTCGAATGGCGCGCTCGAGATCGGCCTGGCCGGCTGCCGCTTCCCCGGCGCGTTTGGCCAGCGCATCGGTGTCCACCCGGCTTCGAGCCGAGCTCGCGGCCACCTGCTCGATCTGGCCGGTGAGGGTATCGACCGCGTCACGCTGGTGCGCCGCCGTGGAGGCGATGGCTTTGGCGTATCCGCCGGCCTCTCCCGTGGTCCCCACTATGGCATCGAGCGCCTGGGCGGCGTTGGCGCTGAGCTCCTCGACACCCGCAACCACGTCACGGCCCCGCTCCATCTGGCTCGATACGGCGGAAACCTGGGTAGTGATCTCCCCCAAAAGGTTGCCCGCCTCGCGCGCGGCATGGAGGCTCTGGGCAGCCAGATCGCGCACCTCGGAGGCAACCACCGCAAAGCCCCGCCCCTCGCGCCCGGCGCGGGCGGCCTCGATGGCCGCGTTCAGCGCTATGAGATTGGTGAGATCCGCGATCTCCCGGATGGTGCCGATGAAGCCGGTGATCCGCTGGGTGAGGGCGCCGAGCGCGGCGACCCGGTCGGCGCCGACAGCAACGAATCCCTTCAGCTCCACCAGACGGTCAATGGCATCGCCGATGACCACCCGGTTGCGCGCGGCCACTTCGGCGGCGGTTCCGCTCGCGGTGGCGGCCTGGGCCCCCTGCATCATCATCTCCTGCGAGGCGCTGGCGAGCGATCCAGTAGCGCGTAGGCCGCCGGTGGCGAACTTCTCCAATTCGACCGCACCCTGCCGCATGCCAAGAGAAACATCGGCCAGCGCGGTGGCAGAGGTCCGGAGCGAGTCCGCCACCCTGGCGAGTGCGGTAACCTGTTCGCCGAGCTGCCCCACGGTGAGCACCAGGGGACGCCGCAGCTCGGATATATGGAAGGCCGTGGCAATCTGGCTGGCGAGTGTGCTCATGGCCAGCAGGTCTTTGGCGCCGTAGAAATGCCGCTTATGGTGCTCCACCTCGAGCGTACCGAGAATCTCGTCTCCAAACTTGATCGGGTGAACCACCAGCATCCTGACCTCGGGCAGAAGGTCGCCCAGCCGGTCGTCACTCTTCACGTCCCTCACTATTACCGGCTCTCTGGTCTCGACCGCCTGGTGTCTCAAGGACTCAAGGGCCGGCGGCGGATCGCTCCGGTTGGTCCGCCCGATCGCGCTGCGATACGCCAGGGACGCCTCAGGGCCGCCCACGCGGTACACCCGGAAGTCTCCCCAGTCGAGCAGCCGGTACGCCAGCCGCTCGATCTGGGCGAAGGACCCCTGAAGGGTGGAGTTGCTGGCGATCGTTGACTCCATCAGGTGAACCTTGTTGAGGTCCTCCGCACCGATCGCCTCATCCATAATCTGCCGGGTCAGGAGACCGGCCGCGCCGAGCGCCAGTGCCGCGGCCACCCACCCGACGGGAGACAGCCTCGCGAGTGCGGCGATCACCAGGGTCGAGCCGATGAGGGTCAGGAGATAGGAGCTGATCTCCCACCGCAGGATCAAAATCTTCTCCGCACCCTCCAGCTTGTTCCGGATCAGCAGACTGAAGTAAAACAGCGCCCGGCTGATGAAGAAGTAGAGCGAGACCAGGATGGCCGCGGCGGGAAGGAAGTCGGCGGTGAGCTCGGTGGTGCCGGTAAGCGCCAGGATTGTGGCATACGGTCCGAATGCCGCCAGGAATGCGATCACCTCCCGGCCCGCGTTGATCAGACCGCCGCGCGCCTGCTTGCGAAGCCGGAAGACATCAGCGCCCACCACGCCTACCCATAGCGCCGCCACCACCGGCGCCGGACCGATACAGATGGCCCCCACCAGTGTCGGGATTCCCGATTGGGTGAGGTAGGAGTATTTGCTCAGCCGCACCGGCACGCAGCGCAGGACGAATATGGTGGTCATGAGCAGCAGCGTGGAGATCGGCTGTTCCAGCCAGCGCTGATCCCAGACCAGCACCGCGGCAGTGAGGACCGATCCGCCTACCAGGAGCGCCGCCGAATAGCGACGCAGCAACGGCTCGACGGTCATCCGGCGTCCCGACCATCGAGCGCCTTGCGGAGCGCGCCGAGAAAACGCCGGGCCGCCTTTACCCCATCGCGGCCCAGGATCTCTACCAGGGCGCTTCCTACCACCACACCGTCCGCCATCTGCCCCACCGCGCGAGCCTGCTCGGCCGTGGAGATACCAAAGCCCACCGCGATGGGCAGCTGAGTGGCCGCTCGCACCCGGGCCACGGAATCATGCAGGTCGACTTCGAGCGACGACCGCGCGCCGGTCACACCGAGGCGCGCCACCAGGTAGACGAAACCCTGCGCTCCGTTGAGTGCCGCCGTAAGACGCTCCGCGCGGGTGGTGGGGGCGATCAGGCGGATGAGATCGATACCGCTGCGCTGGACCGCCGACTCCAGATCCGGATCGCTTCCGGCCGGAAGATCGGTAAGAATGACCCCGGCGATGCCCAGCGTCTCCGCCGCGCGAAGAAAGCGATCCACCCCATACTGAAGGATGGGATTCAGATAGCTGAATATCACGACCGGCGGCGCCAGTTCCGTCGCGGCGATGAGATCGAGAGTGCCGGACAGCGTCATCCCCTGGCGAAGTGCCTCGTAGCTGGAACGCTGGATGGTCGGGCCATCGGCGAGTGGGTCGCTGAAAGGCACGCCGACCTCGATGATGTCGGCCACTTCGGCAGCGGAGCGGAGCGCTGCCGCGCTGGCACGCGGCGTCGGATAGCCGGCGGTGAGATACGGTATGAGAGCTTTCCGGCCCGAGGCCCTGAGCGCGGTCCAGCCCGGCTCGAGCCGGGACTCAGACAAAGTAATCTCCAGGCGTCAGTCCGAATTTGCTGGGGTTGGTGACCTTCACGATGGAACGCTTATACGCTCCGCTGTCGTCCTTCTCCATGAGACTGACCTGGTTTCCCGGCAGCGGCACGGCGGCGCCATCGACGTCTACGGCAATGCACACCAGGGGACGGCTGAGCTGCTGCCCATCCGGATTGGGGGCCGCCACAATACCCACCTCGAGCGTGTCAAGGATCACGCAGGTTCCGACGGGGTACACCCCGATGAGGTTGATCAGCGCCTTGACGACCACCCGGTCGTAGCCTCGGTTGGGGTTGTCCCACATCTCCTTCAGCACCTGGTCCGGCTCGATGGGGGTCGTGTTGTAGACCCGCCGGGTGGTGGCGGCGTCAAAGCCGTCGGCCACGGCGACGATGCGGGAAAACACCCCGAGGGTGCGCGGCCGGATGGTCTTCGGGTAGCCGGTCAGATCCATCTTCATGTGGTGCTCGTGGGCAACCAGGATGGAGCGGTACGGGATTTCCTCATACGCCCTCATTCCGAAGAGGGTGAGGGCGCCCATCCACGGGTGCTGCTGGATGAACTTCCACTCCCGGTCTTCCAGGCCGCCGACCTTGTTCAGGATCTCGGCCGGAACCCGGGCCTTTCCCACGTCGTGCAGGAGGGCCGTCATTCCCAGGTCATAAAGCTGCACCTTCGAGAAGCCGAGCTTCCTGCCCAATGCCACGGAGAAGATGCAGACGTTCACCGAGTGAGTAAACGTGTACTCGTCGTAGTCCCGCACCGTGGTCATGCCCACCATGGACATTTCGTTGTTGAGCACCTGGTCGACTACCAGCTGCACCGCCCGCTTGACTCGTTTCAGCCGGGGGCCCCGGCCCAGCCGCACACCGGAGATCATGTCTCGCGTTACGGCCACGCCCTCGGCGAAGACGCGCTTGGCCTGGTGCCGGGACTCTTGCGAGCTGCCGCCCTCCGCTTGTGCTCGCTCCAGTTCCAGGTGGGCCACCTTGGCGGCGTCGAGACGTTCCTGAAGCACCTCCAGACGCTCGTCCACCTCGCCCTGCTGGCTGACGCTGAGCAGGAGACTCAGGAATACTTGCCACTCGCGCCGCTCCATCCCGGACCGGATGTGCAGCACTCCGATCTCGAAGGCGCGCAGCATGGCCAGGATGTGGCTGAACGACGCGTAGTTGTCGAGCTCGACTCGAAGCCGGGTGGAGTTTACGAAGATAAAGTCGCCCGCCATCCGGATCTCCAGCTCTATCTCGGTCTGCAGCAGCGTCCGGGCGGAAGCATCCAGGTCATCGAGCGCCTTCTGCACCGTTGCATTTTCGAGCGGATACATCTTCAGGCTACGGAGGGCGGTGTACAACGCAAGCAGCAGCGAGCGTCCCCCCTGACGCAGCTGCCCTTCGCCGCGGGATGCGAATTCGGCCGGCTCGATCATGCCTTGGCCTCCCGGAGGGCCCGGTTCACGGCGTTGCGGACCACCAGCTCCTTATCATCCGCGGCCCGCTGAAGCAGCTCACGCGCCTCCGCGGTTTTGATCCGGCCCAGTGCCATGGCGGCGCAGGCGCGGGTTTCCGGGGGCTCCTTCATCTTGAGCAGGCCCCGCTGAAGCAGAATGGTGCTGAGCTGCTTGAGCCCGTTGGCACCAGCGATACCGCCGTAGGCCTCGAAGAAGGCCATCTTTTCCGTCAGGTCCATCTCCTTGTTGGTCTTGCCCAGCACCACCGCCTCGACCCGGCGAAGCGCACCTTATACCCGCGGCCGCCCACGGCGCGCACGGCGGCGATTCGGACCGCCCGGTCGTCGTCGTCGATCGCGCGCTCCAGCAGGGTCAGGGCCCCGGGAGTGCCGAGCTGGCCAAGCGTCTGCACCGCGGCCAGACGCACGGTGGAATCGGGATGTCCGATCACGTCGGTGAAGGCCGGTACCGCGTGATGCAGTTGCAGCCGGCCGCACATCGCCACGATGCCGGACAATGCCGGTGACTCGCGCAGGCGGAGCAGCCGCTGCACCTCCGCGGTGTTGCTGCTGGCGAGCTTATCGACCACCCCCTCCAGCATCGTGCGGAGCGGGTCCGAGGAGAGATTCGGCAGCCAGCTCACCAGCTGTTCCAGCGCCGAAGCCCGCAGCTCGCGCAGCACCCCCGCCGCATCTGCATCGAGACCGAGGCTGCTTGCCTCATCCAAAGATTGTAGCAGCTGGCCGATGATGGCGGGCTCGCTCAGTCTGGTCACGAAGCCGTCCAGGCGCTGCCCCTGCTCGAGGCGAATATTGGCCGCACGGTCCTTCAGGAGCTTGGACTCACGGAGAATCGCCGCGGCGCTGCGAAAGTCGCGGCTGGTGAGGAGATTCGGGAAGAGCTGCTCGAGCACTCCAAGAACCTCGTCGCGCACACCTCCCTCAGGCTGGGTCTCCATCAGATCGAACAGCACGTTCAGCGCGCTGCCGCGCACGTCCCGCTTGTACTCCTCCTCCAGCTCGCCGGCTAGATAGGTGATCTCTTGCTCGTCGAGAAAGTAGAGGGTGGAATCGATCTCCTCGAGGTGGATCACACCCTTCGCCGTGGGCGCAGCTTCCTCGGCGATCTGCGCCTTGCGCTCCTCCGCGCTGGCCGAGCCGCCCGCTGGGCCTGAAGGGCCGGGGAGCTCACCGCCGCCTTCGGCGAAGACATCGATGAATCGGTATTTGATGTGCTCGAACTCGAGCGCCCACAGCAGAGTCAGCAGGTCGTCGCCGGCGTCCGCCGTGAGGAAGCGGGCCTGGTTGATGGTAGCGAGAAGACGGGGCAGCTCCTCTTCCTCAGCGCCTTTCTCGATCGTGAGCGCTCGCATGCCATCCTTGAACAGGGTCCAGGCGATGCTCTCACTCTTGTTGATCTGGCGGTAGATCACCTGGTCTTCCCAGATCAATTCGGTCTCGGCCACCTTGAGCACGATCTCGTCGGTGGCGGCCCAGATCGGTCCGAACGCGGCTCGCAGATTCTGGATCGCGCGCTGATAGATGGGGTTGTTCGGGAGGTACATCTGGAAGGCGCGAAGCGCCTTCCCCATGACCTGGATCAGCTCCGAGACCTGAGAGGCCGGGAGAAGCTGGGTCGAGGCCTGTTCCATCGTCATGCCACCCCACCCCCGAGGAGGTCGGCGACGTGGGCCACATCTTTGTCGCCTCTCCCGCTGAGACAAACGAGCACTCTCTCGCCCGGGGACCAGTGACCAGCCGAGCGCAGCACCCAGGCGAGCGCGTGGGCGGTTTCCAGCGCGGGAATAATGCCTTCGAGGCGGCACAGAGCTTGGAACGCCTCCAGCGCCTCGGCGTCGGTTGCGGTGGAATAGGTGACCCGGCCGGTGTCCCGCAGGTGACTGTGCTCCGGGCCCACGCCGGGATAATCCAACCCTGCCGAGATGGAATGGGCGGGTGCCACCTGGCCATCGGCGTCCTGCAGCAGATAGCTGAGACTGCCATGCAGGATCCCGGGGGTCCCGGCGGTGAGCGTGGCGCTGTGATGCCCTGAGGGAATGCCCTTACCCGCGGCCTCGACTCCGACCAGCCGTACCTCCACGTCACTCAGAAACCCACTGAAGATCCCCATGGCGTTCGAACCGCCTCCTACGCAAGCCACCACCGTATGCGGCAGGCTGCCGTAACGCGCCAGCATCTGACTCCGCGCCTCGCGACCGATCACAGCCTGGAAGTCGCGCACCATTCGAGGAAACGGGTCGGGTCCCACTACCGAGCCGATGATATAGTGTGTCGTCGGCACATTGGTCACCCAATCCCGCAAAGCCTCGTTGGTAGCGTCCTTGAGAGTGCGAGTGCCAGACTCGACCGGGATGACGGTAGCTCCCAGGAGCTCCATGCGGTAGACGTTCAGCCGCTGCCGGCGAACATCCTCGGCGCCCATGTAGACCACGCACTCGAGGCCGAACCGGGCGCACACGGTGGCGGTGGCCACGCCATGCTGTCCCGCGCCGGTTTCCGCGATGATCCTCCTCTTGCCCATCCGGAGCGCCAGCAGGGCCTGGCCGATCGTGTTGTTGATCTTGTGCGCGCCGGTGTGATTCAGATCTTCCCGCTTGAGCACCACGGGTGTGCCGACGGCCTCGCTGAAGCGCGGCGCTTCCGAGAGGGGGGACGGCCGACCGACAAACTCCATCAGCAGATGCTCCAGCTCCGACCAGAACGCCGGATCGTTCCTGGCAGCGTCGTACAGTGTGGTCAGGTCGTCGAGAGCGGCGACCAGGGTCTCCGGCACGTAGCGGCCCCCATAGGGACCAAACCGGCCTGCCAGAGCCTGCTCAGGTGACTGGACTATGGGCAAACACCGCCTCCACAAAACGCGCGATTTTATCGGGGTCTTTGATACCAGGCGAGCGCTCTACGCCTGAGCTCACATCCACAATCTCGGGGCGCACCCGGGCCACTGCTTCTCCAACTTTTTCGGGGGTGAGACCTCCGGCCAGAACCATGGGATGATTCACCAGCCGGCGCCGGCCCTCACAGGCAATCTCCAGCTCCAGCGGTATACCGGCACCGCCGGATGCGTGAGGCACTCTTGGCTCAACGAGCACCGCATCCGACTCGAGAGCCGCATCGCCGAGCCTGTCCAGATCGGACGGAAGGGCGATCCGCACCACCCTCCAGACAGACAGGCCGTGGGTCTTGAGCCGGGCGGCATCCGCACGGGAGTAGGGGCCGTGCAACTGCGCCCCGCTCAACCCTGACTGATCACTGATCCGGAGGATTTCATCAGGCGACTGGTGCCCGAAAACTCCCACCACGGGAACTCCAGCGGCGGATTCTACAATGCGCCTGGCTCCCAGCACCGTCACAACCCTGGGACCATCAGCAAAAACAACGCCGAGATACGCCGCCCCGGCTGCGGCCGCAAGGGCCGCGTCCTGGACGTGCATGATGCCGCAGAATTTGATTTTAGCGGGCACGTCTCACCTCCCGGCCCAGCTCTTCCAGAAGACTCCCCGGCGATACTGCCGCGGAAAGCGCAGTTCCGATCAAGACCGCATCGGCACCGGCCTCCGCCGCCCGCAGCACATCCGGCTGACCCGCCATGCCACTTTCCGCCACCGCGACGCATTCGGCGGGTACCCGAGCAACGATCCGGAGGGCGGCGTCCAGGTCGAGAGCAAAGGTATCGAGATCCCTGCTGTTAACTCCGACGATGGTCGCACCGGCATCGAGCGCCGTGCGGAGCTCGCGTTCGGTATGAACCTCGACGAGCGCATCCAGGCCGGACTCTCCGACAAACTGGAGCAGTGCCGGCAGCCGCTTTCCTAGAGCCCGCACGATGAGCAGCACCGCGGCAGCGCCCGCGGCCCGGGCTTCCAGAATCTGAACCTCGTCCAGGATGAAATCCTTGCGCAGTACCGGGATCGAGGACCGTTGCGAGGCTGCCAGGAGATCGTCGATGGAACCCCCGAAGTAAGGTCCGTCGGTCAGGACCGAGAGTGCTGCCGCACCGTGTTGAGCGTAAAGCGCGGCGCGATCGCCGGGGTCGAGGTCCTCCCTGATAGTCCCGGCCGATGGGGATCGGCGCTTTACCTCGGCCACGACCGCCACGGTGGGGCGTCGCAATGCGGCGCGAAACGATGGGGGAGCCCGGCGGGCAGCCGCATCACGCTCCAGGACCGCCCGGCGGGCACGGAGGCTGTCCAATCTTTCCCGGGTTGACCTCAGGATCTGGTCGAGCGTGACGGGCATCTTGTCCTTCGGCCGGTATTCGGGTAAGCTTATTTTCGGGCTCTATTCGGTCGCGTCCGCCGCCATGCCAGGAGATGCTATGCCCCTTACCAAGCGCCAGAGCGAGATTCTCAGTTACCTGCAGGGCCACATTGATGGGCAGGGATACGCACCAAGCTTCGAGGAGATCGCCGAACACTTCGGCTTTCAGTCCCTGGCCACGGTGCACGAGCACCTGATCAACCTCGAGCGCAAGGGCTATATCCGCCGCTCCTACAACGAGAGTCGGTCCATCGAGGTCCTCCCGCCGCGCGGTACCTCAGCGGCCAGCGAGATCCCCCTGCTCGGTAAGGTGGCGGCAGGAACCCCCATAGAGTCGCTCATGCATCAGGAGACCATCTCGGTTCCCGACCAGATGCTGCCCCGGCGCGGGCCCAACTACGCTCTCAAGGTACAGGGCACTTCCATGATCGACGAGCACATCGTAGACGGTGATATCGTAGTGGTACACGGGAAGCAGGCGGCCGAGAACGGGGAAATGGTAATAGCCCTGGTCAACGGCAGCGAAGCCACAGTCAAGAAGTTCTATCGGGAGCCGGGCGGCTGGATCCGCCTCCAGCCCGCCAATGCAACCATGCAGCCCCTGCGCTTCCAGGAGCGCGACGTATTGATCCAGGGCGTCGTCGTCGGGGTCATTCGAAAGTACTAGAAGCGTGAACGGTAAACGGTAAACAGTGAACGGGAGGGGCAGAGTAGGCCCGTTGACCGTTCACTGCTCACTGTTCACGGTTTTCGAGTCGCGGCGCCGCCTGCCGGAGCCGGGCCAGAACCCCCGCCGCCGCCCCCTTTTCCAACGATTGCCTGGCCCGATCTACCGCCTCCTCGAGCAGCCAACCATTGGCCGAAACGTATAAGGCCGCCGCCGCGTTCAGCAGCACTGCGCAGCGCACCACGTGTTCCGCATCGCCCGTCAGAAGCCGCTCGATGCGCATCGCGTTTTCCGCGGGCTCACCTCCGCCGAGGCCCTCCAGCTCCTCGCATTCGAGGCCATATCTGGCGGGCTCCACCTCCCAGGTGCTGATGCGTTCCTCTCTGACCTCCCATACCTGGGTGGCGCCCGAAGGGCTGATCTCGTCCATGCCCACCGCGGCATGCAGCACGAGAGCGTGCCGGGTACCCAGAGCCGCCAACGTCTCAGCTACGAGCTTTGCTCTCGCCGCATCGGATACTCCCACTACCTGGCGAGTCACTCCCGCTGGATTGGCCAGCGGCCCGATGAGATTCATGACAGTGGGCACGCCCAGCTCTTTTCGGACCGGCCCCACGTGCCGCATGGCGGGATGGTAGGTCGGCGCGAACAGAAACGTCAGACCTGCAGAGCGCAGTACCTGCAGTGCAACGGAGGGTGTGAGGGTGATGTCGACACCAAGTGCTTCCAGCACATCGGCTGATCCAGACCGCGAGGTATAGCTTCGGTTGCCGTGCTTTGCCACCGGCACCCCTGCGCCGGCGACCACGAACGCCGCGGCCGTGGAGATGTTAAGAGTGCCCACGCGGCCCCCGCCGGTTCCGCAGGTGTCGACCAGAAGGTGGGGCTCGTCGACCTCCAGGCGTATCATGGCGCATCGGAGCGCCAGCACTGCACCCGCAACTTCCTCGGATGTCTCGCCCTTCGACCGTAATCCCATCAGCAGGGCGGCGGTCTGAACCGGGCTGGCCTCGCCCCGCATAACCGCTCCAAATGCGGCGGCAGTGACTTCACGATCGAGCGATTCACCTTGGGCTAGCTGCTGGATGGCCAAACGCAGCGAGGCGTCGTGAGTCACGGGCACGGAACGTCTGCGAACGGGAGCGCGAAAGGGGAAAAAATTGTACCCGGCCAGAGCGTCTTTTGTCAATCGTGACAAGCATTTGCGCAACTTGCCCAGGGTATTCGAAACCGCTAGATTCCGGGCCGATGAGCCGGACATTCCTCGCTACACTCCAGTACGACGGCACCCGCTTTGTCGGCTGGCAACGCCAGGCCACCGGCCGCTCGGTTCAGCTCGAATTTGAGCGGGTTTTGGAACGTCTCCTCGGGCACCGGACAGTGGCCCACGCGGCCGGCCGGACCGATGCCGGCGTTCACTCGATCGGGCAAGGCGTCAGCTTCAGCGCACCCGCCCGCTGGACCGAATCCGCTCTGCACCGGGCCCTCAACGCACTACTTCCGCATGATTGTTGGGTTGCGGCTGTCCACCCGATGCAGCTCGGCTTTCACGCACGGAAGTCCGCTCTTTCACGACGGTACCGCTATGACATCGGATTGGATGAAGCATCCGCTTCCCCTTTTCGGCGGCCCTTCGAGTGGGCGCTTGGCCAACCGGTCGATATCGATCTGCTGAACGCCGCCGCCCGGGTAGTTCGGGGTGACCACGACTTCCGTGCGTTCGCCGCCAAGTCCGACAAGCCGCACTACCGCTGCCGTCTCCGGCTTGCCGAGTGGACGCCCCGCGCGGAAGATCGGGGGGTGAGTTTTCACGTCGAGGCAGACCGCTTTCTTCAGCGCATGGTGCGAATGCTGGTTGGCACCATGGTAGACATCGGGCTGGGGCGCCGTCCGCTGGAGGACATGCTGGTCCTCCTGCAGCGTCATGACAACGGGAGCACCAGTGCGCCGGCGCCACCGCAGGGACTCTACTTCGCCAGCGTCGTCTATCCATCTGAAATCTACGCCAACGCCGTGGAAGAGCCGCGTGCCGCAGCACACCTGGCCTAGCCTCGCGCTGCTGGTTCTTGCCTCGGTGACCGCCGGGTGTGGTGAGGAGCAACTTCCCTCCCTCAGGGTGGAATCGGCCGGGGCTCAGATTTCCTCATTGGCGGAAGCTCAGACGGCCACCAACTCATCACGAAGAACGGCGTTGGTTGCCGCCGCGGACCGCGTCTCCCCAGCGGTTGTCTCGATCAACGTGACTTCACGGCAGCAGGCGCCTCGACGCTCGCCCTGGGATTTCTTCTTCGTGCCGGAAGGCGCACGAGTCGTGCAAGGCCACGGTACCGGATTCGCTATTCGGCCCGACGGGATCATCGTCACCAACCAGCACGTGGTATCCAACGCGGAACGCGTGGTCGTAACGCTGCCCGATGGCAGCGATCTGCCCGCCACCGTGCTGGGTGAGGATCCACTGACGGACATTGCCGTCCTCAAGGTCAAGCGGGAGAGCTTGCCCACCGTGGCGCTGGGACGCAGTACCGACCTGATGATTGGCGAGTGGGTCGTGGCGCTGGGCAATCCCTACGCTTATCTCCTCGGCAACGCCGAGCCATCGGTGTCCGTGGGTGTGGTCAGCGCAACCGGCCGCAATATCCTGCCCGGGGGCGACCAGACCGGCCTGTACCTGGACATGATTCAGACGGATGCCGCCATCAATCCCGGCAACTCGGGCGGTCCGCTCACCAATGCGCTCGGCGAGGTGGTGGGCGTCAACTCATCCATCTTCAGCAATAGTGGCGGTTCGGTGGGGTTGGGCTTCGCCATTCCGATCGAGCGCGCGGTGCGGGTGGCCGACGAGATCATCAAGAGCGGTACGGTAAGGCGGGCCTGGGTAGGCCTGGATGTGCAGGGCGCCAGGGCAATGCGCGATTGGAAAAGCCAGGGAGGCGTGGTCGTGGCAAGCGTTGCGCCCGACGGCCCGGCGGCTCGGGCCGGGGTCCGCAGGAATGACGTCCTCATCGAAGCGAACGGCCGCCGGCTGCGCAACTATCTCGACTGGGAGGCGGTCCAGCTCGACCTGCACGTAGGAGATGCCGTGCGGGTGGCGGTCGGGAGTGGGAGTGACGGCGGCCGGACGGCCCGGCGCATCGTCACCGGCGACCTCCCGACCGTGGCGGCCGAGAAAATTACAGTGCTGCAGGATCTCCAGCTCATCAACGTGACGCCCGCCATTCAAGCTGAGCGCTCCCTCCGCAGCGAACAGGGCGCCCTGATCTTCCGTCTCTCCCCCCAGGTTAGCCGGGCCACAGGCCTTCAGCCGGGGGACGTGATCCTGGCTGTCGATCGGACCCCGGTGCGTAGTGCTTCCGAAGTGTCCAGTCTCCTGAACGTCCGTCCCGGCCAGGTCATCCGGATCTACGT
>Ga0136614_10001089_pt1 | contig 15445 bp, 14 predicted proteins | sample AntDrymUQ2792106_2_FD_106643 | JGI IMG/M metagenome (GOLD analysis project Ga0136614, IMG submission 106643) | Polar desert sand microbial communities from Dry Valleys, Antarctica - metaG UQ279 (21.06) | ecosystem: Environmental > Terrestrial > Soil > Desert | place: Antarctica: Dry Valley... | reverse complement strand
CTTATGGTTTGGACAAAAAGAAAGACGAAACAATCGCAGTGTTTGATTTTGGTGGCGGTACGTTTGACATCTCCATACTTGAAGTCGGCGAAGGCGTCGTCGAGGTTAAATCTACTAACGGCGACACCCACTTGGGAGGCGACGACATCGATGAACGGCTGATCGAATGGATTATCGAAGAGTTTAAGCGCGATCAGGGCATCGACCTTTCAAGTGACAAGATGGCTTTGCAGCGGCTTAAGGAAGCTGCGGAGAAGGCGAAGATCGAACTTTCCAGCACGATGGAAACTGAGATTAATCTTCCCTTCGTTACGGCGGACCAGTCTGGCCCCAAGCATCTGGCTATGAAACTTACACGGTCCAAGTTCGAACAGTTAGCGGAGCCAATCCTCCAACGTCTCCGTCCACCGGTGGAACAGGCGTTGAAAGACGCAGGACTCGACGCAAAGAAAATCGACGAAGTAGTTTTGGTCGGTGGTTCCACGCGTATTCCCAAAGTTCAGCAGTTGGTGCGAGATGTGTTCGGCAAGGAGCCGAACAAGAGCGTCAATCCTGACGAGGTCGTGGCCATCGGCGCTGCAGTTCAGGCAGGCGTGCTCTCCGGGGAAAAGACAGATATTTTGCTACTCGATGTTACGCCCCTAAGCTTGGGAATCGAGACTCTGGGTGGTGTTTTCACGAAGCTGATTGAGCGTAACACTACCATCCCCACCAGGAAGTCAGAAATCTTCTCCACAGCCTCAGACAACCAGACGTCAGTTGAGGTTCACGTGCTACAGGGTGAGCGTCAGATGGCTGGCGACAACCGCACTCTCGGCAAGTTTCACCTGGTCGGCATTCCCCCGGCGCCCAGGGGAATGCCGCAAGTGGAGGTGACGTTTGACATCGATGCAAACGGGATCGTTAACGTGTCAGCGAAAGACATGGGTACGGGCCGCGAGCAGAAGATAACCATCACGTCGTCGTCTGGTCTGGCGAAGGACGAAATCGACAAGATGATGCGCGACGCCGAGTCTCACGCAGCGGACGACGTTAAGAAGCGCGAAGAAATCGAAGCACGCAACCGTCTGGATGGACTCACCTACCAGATGGAGAAGACGGTAAATGACAATCGTGAGAAAGTTGGCGCGGTGGCAGGCGAGGTGGAAGTGGCCATTGCCGAGGCGAAGACGGCGCTGCAGGAAGGTGGGACCGAAAAACTCAACGATGCGTTCAACAAACTGCAGGCCGCCTCTCACAAACTAGCTGAGGCGCTCTACCAGCAAACCGCAACGCCGGAAGCAGGCGCAGAAGCGACGGGTGATCAGGCGTCGGCCGCTGGCGCGTCACCTTCTGGCGGCGGCGGCGGCGAAGATAATGTCATTGACGCCGAATACGTCGACGTAGACGAGAAAAAGTAGGAAATCCAAATTCCGACTGTCGATTGCCGATTGGTCAGTGGCCCCGAGTCGAGCCTGGATGCGAGATTAGAGGTTACAGGTCAGTCGGCAATTGGCAATAGGAGAACAGCAATGAAAGATGGCTAAAAAGGATTACTACGAGGTGCTGGGTGTAAGGAAGGACGCTAAGCCTGAGGAGATCAAGAAGGCTTATCGAAGACTCGCGCGCAAATATCATCCAGACGTAAATCCGGGGGACAAGGCCGCGGAAGAGCGCTTCAAGCTGACCACTGAAGCGCACGACGTGTTGTCAGACCCGAAGAAGCGCTCGGTCTACGATCGTTTTGGTCAGTACTCAGATAACCTGGCGGATGCGGCCGCGCGTGGTGCCGGACCCGGCCCGGGGCGGGCAGGCGCGCCGGGGTTCGATTTCACCGGCTTTGATTGGGGAACGCCTACTGGTTCCGGTGGCGGAACCAGTTTCAGGGATATTTTTTCTGATCTGTTTGGCGGGGGTGCTACAAAAGAGAGCGAGGCTCCGCGACCGCAGCCAAAGCGTGGTGACGACATAGAGATGCCCCTTGCGCTCTCGTTTGAAGAAGCCATTAATGGCCTTACTACGAACATTACGGTAAACCGCTCCGAGCAGTGTTCACGATGCAATGGGGCTGGGGATATCGGTGGTCCGGTGATGATCTGCTCGACGTGCAAGGGTTCGGGCCAAGTGCAAAGGGCTGGGGGCCGCCTGCGTTTTGCTCAGGAGTGTTCAGATTGTGAAGGTACCGGCCGGAGAAGGTCGCCCTGTTCGCTCTGCAAGGGTAAGGGCACGTTGCCGAGAATGGAAACGGTCAAGGTGAGGATCCCCGCCGGAGTTGAAACGGGTTCCCGCGTGAGAATCCCCGCTAAAGGTGAAGCAGGGCGTTTGGGTGCGCCTGCAGGTGATTTGCACATCAACACTAATGTCGGGCCGCACAAACACTTTACCCGTAAGGGTGACAATATTTATGTAACCGTGCCCATTACGGTCCCAGAGGCGGCACTCGGCTCAAAGATCGAGGTCCCTACCGTAGAGGGCAAAGCACAATTGCGCATTCCTCCGGGCACTCAGTCGGGTCAAAAGTTTCGACTGCGTCATAGGGGCGCGCCATCTTTGCGCAAACCGGGAGCGAAAGGTGACCAGTTTGTGGAAGTGCAGGTGACGCTGCCGAAAGTGATCTCTGAAGAGACGAAAGAGCTTTTGCGGCAGTACTCGAAGATGAACTCGGAAAATCCGCGTGTAGAGATGGGGCTGGAATGACATTGCCAATTTCCAAATGCCGATTTACGATCCTCGATTTCGTAAGAGAGTCTTAGCGGCGTCTGAATATGGCCAGATAGATATCCAAATTGGCAATCGGCAATAGGAAATGGAAGGATCGGCAATCGGCAGTCGAAAAATGATATGAAACGCAGGGCTAAGACATACACGATCAGCGCGGTCGCCGACCAATATAGCCTTCATCCACAAACGCTGCGTATGTATGAACGCGAGGGACTATTGAAGCCCTCGCGCTCTGACGGCAACACTCGCCTTTACACTGATCCCGATCTCGAGCGCCTCGAGCTTATCCTCTCATTGACACGCGATCTGGGGGTGAATCTCGCGGGAGTGGAGATTATCCTTAACATGCGCGAGAAAATGGATGCGATGCAGCGAGAGTTTGAGCGGTTCTTTCAGTATCTACAGTCGCACGCCGAGGAGTTCAGCAATTTCACCGAACCTCCGCCCGAAGGAAGCACTGACGCGCTAGTGCCTTTCACTCGGGGCGTATCGTTGCGGCGGCGTGGCGCTTCACGGGGGTAAGTTAACGGGGATGCGATAAATTTGGGGGTGGCAACCGCTAACCGGAGGAAATACCGATTCCTTAAAAGTTGGGTAAATCGGATTGATTTACAGTCTGAGTGCTTGCTGTTCACCGCTTACTGCCTACTAAACCATTTACCAGGAGAAGCCAGGCGCTTAGCAACCGATTTGAGACTCGACTCTTTCGCGCCCGAGGCGCCGCCCGGCGCGGTCCGCTCGGCTGGGTGCGAGGCACAGTATTGGTGCGGTTCGTTACCGCTGGGATAGGTCATTCTGGTTTTCATCGGGCAGTCAGGCCTCGCAATCATGCCGGTGGTTGGATCGATCACGATCGTGACGGTGGGCAGCTGACGCAAGGGCGCTGCGCTCGGCTGACTTGTCGATGCGCCTCCAGATTCTAATCTCTGAGACTTAACCTCGATCCCATCCTTGCCTGGTGGCAATTCGTTCGCAGAAGTGACACGACGTCCGGGTTGTTGGTGCGCTCCGGATTAGGGCGGATCTTGGGCTTGCTCGATCGCCGGTACCTGGTCGGCAATCGTCAATTTCGCGCCCATAGAGACCTGTTTGGCTCCGTCGCTACCGCTCCCGGTTCTGCAACGAGCGCTTTTTAACAGGAGTGCCCTGAGTTCCGGGCTGATTGCAAACTGCACCAGCACCATAAACTGGGTCGTACTCCAGCCGGGCAAACCGGGCTGGAGGCGGGCCGTTGAACTGGGCAGTAACCGACCGTGAGATCCCCAGCCGGCAGCCCGGCTGGCGTAAGACGGTGAGGAAGATACTCAGGCTCGACGACCATATTGATGACAGTGATGATGGGTGATAGCGCACTAGCCTCCGCATTCAGCTCTCCAATGTGAGCCGTGTGAAAGCGAAGCGAGGTGTTACGAAAGATGTTGTGGCTGTGATCGTGGCGGAAGATTTTCGGTATTCGCGCCGGCACTGAAAGGCAAGGCTGAAGGATGAGTAAGAGCAATCAACAGGCCACAAGCATTCAGGAATCAGCAATCAATTCAGCGGTCGGAACTCGGTATTATTATGCTATCACTGATCTTTGATCTTGACGGAACTCTCGTCGATACCGTCTATGCACACGTCTTCTCTTGGCAGCGTGCCTTGGCAAAGGCAGGCATGGCTATTGACGGCTGGCGTATTCATCGCCGGATGGGGATGAGTGGGGGACTCTTCACTCGAGCTGTCGCCCGCGAACTCGGCCGCGAGATCACGTCGGCCGAGGCTGATGCGCTGCAACATCGACACGGAGAATTGTTCCACGAGTTTTTGCCAGTGCGCTCGGCATTGCCCGGGGCGATCGAGCTACTGCGATTTCTTCGGGAGAAGAGCATCCCGCACGGAATTGCAACGTCCGGCAGACGACCAGAAATCGATGCTTCGTTAGGACGCGCTTGGTGTCGGCGCCGAGACACTTGTAGTCGAGCGCGGCGACGTGCAGCGGGCCAAGCCCGCTCCAGACCTGTTCCTCAACTGTCAACAACGGCTGGGCGTGCCGGTCGATGAATGCTTCGTTGTGGGTGATGCAGTTTGGGATCTGCTGGCGGCGCGCCGGGCCCGAATGCTTTCGATCGGTCTTTTTAGTGGAGGGTACGGCGAGGACGAGTTGACACGCGCAGGGGCATTCCGCGTCTATAACGATCCGGCCGAGCTGCATGGTTCGCTGGACGAGTTAGGAATATTGCCGTAGGGCGGGGCAGTGAGCAGTCTGCAGTCAGCAATCGGTTTCTGCAGTCAGCAAAGCACTAAGAGAGATCAAGTTGAAGGTGGTCTATCTAATAGCCTGCATGTTCAGCTTCGTTAATGGCGCGTGGATGCTTCTGTCACCTCTTTCCTGGTATAACGATTTTCCGGCAGACGTCCCACACACGGGCCCCTTCAATCCACACTTTGTTCGCGATCTAGGTATTGCCTCCCTGGTTGTGGCCCTGGCGTTCGGATGGTGTGCATTGCACCTTAATCGTTCCCGCCCAGTGCACTTAGCTTTGACGTTTTTCTTTGCCGGACATGCGCTGATCCATCTCGTAGACATCGCTGCGGGGAATCTGCCTCATAGTCATTGGTTGATCGATACGCCGGGGGTATTCATGCCGGCACTTATCATGACTGTCCTTGCAATACCCTCTGTCAGGCGACGTCTCGGCGAGACTGATTCAGTCTAAACTTGCCGATGCAATCATCGCCGCAGAATTGCGAATCGATTAAATCTCGGATGGAGTTTCGAACTTCACTCAGTGGTAATCCCAGCTCATTTGTAGGGCGGCGGCCTGATGCCGCTTTCTCTTGTTCATTACATAAGTTTCAAACAGCTCGCAGACGGGCCAAAGCGCCGACAGGTTGGCGCACTCCAAAAGGGCTTTGCCGCCGTCCGTGCGGAGAGGCCCGCCTTCCCTGGCCAAAGGGAAGCTCACTTCTATTCCAATGTTCAATGGACTATAAACAATCTACCTTATTGAGCGAGGTAGTGAACAATGGCCTGTTGTCAGGTTAGAAATTATGTAGGACTGGGTTTTTCGCCCGCCGGCACAGGAAGGGTTAAGTGTTGTTGCGTCCTACGAAAAGTTCAGCTCGCTCAGTTTGAGAGAACGCACGTTCTGTTAGTCTGGCGCGACAATCGATGAGCACGAAGATAACCTCAGAAAAGAAGAAACGGATTACGCCGGCGTCGGCGTGGCGGGATGCGCGCGAACTGATCTGGGCGCATCGTTACCGTCTGGCGCTCGGCATGTTGCTCATGATTCTCAACCGAGTCGTGGGTCTGGTCTTGCCCGCCAGCTCCAAATACCTGATCGATGATGTCATTCTCAAGCAACGCGCAGAGTTGTTGATACCTTTGGCGCTCGCAGCTGGTGGGGCGACTCTCGTCCAAGCGTTAACTTCCTTCTCACTCTCGCAGGTGCTGGGCGTGGCCGCGCAGCGCGCCATCACCGAGATGCGCAAGAGCGTGCAACAACACGTCGCGCGGCTGCCCATTAGATACTTCGACTCGACGCAGACCGGCATACTCATCTCGCGCATCATGACCGACGCCGAGGGCATCCGGAATCTCGTCGGCACGGGCTTGGTCCAACTCGTCGGCAGTCTGGTTACGGCGGCGATCGCGCTGATCGTGCTCTTCTATTTGAACTGGAAACTAACCTCAGTCACCCTTCTCGCGCTGGCAGCCTTTGGCGGTGTTATGGCGCTCGCCTTCAAGAAGCTGCGACCAGTCTTCAGCGAACGCGGCAAGATTCATGCGGAAGTAACCGGCCGTCTGACTGAGTCGCTGGGTGGCATTCGTATCGTCAAAGCTTACGCGGCGGAAAAACGCGAGGAGTTGGTCTTCGCGCGCGGCGCGCATCGTCTCTTTCGAAACGTCGCGCGTTCGATGACCGCAGTCTCAGGGGTCACGGCTTTTTCCACCGTCATCGTCGGCATTATCGGCGTCATTCTGATCCTGGTAGGCGGTCGCGACATACTCGCGGGGCGAATGACGCTGGGCGACTTTTTCATGTACATGATTTTCACCGGGTTGGTGGCCATGCCGCTCGTCGAAATCGCGAACATCGGAACGCAGATAACGGAAGCGTTTGCGGGTCTCGACCGCATACGCGAGATCAAGCACATGGCTACTGAAGATGCCGACGATGCCAGTCGCCATCCGTGCCCGCCGATTGTCGGTGAAATCGCCTTCGAAGACGTGAGCTTTGAATACAACGACGATACTCCCGTCTTAAGGAATATTTCTTTTCGCGCGCCGGCGGGGTCGACCACCGCGTTGGTCGGCTCGAGTGGTTCCGGCAAGTCGACGCTGATTAGTTTGGTAATGGCTTTTAACCGGCCGATATCGGGAAGAGTGACCGTGGACAATCGCGATCTTGCGTCTCTCCGTCTCAAGGATTATCGCAACCAACTGGGCGTGGTGTTGCAGGACAACTTCCTTTTTGATGGCACGATAGCGGAGAACATTGGCTTCTCTGACCCGCACGCCACCCCCGAGGAAATCGTCGCGGCCAGCCGCATCGCACATTGCGAGGAGTTTATCAGTGGTTTTGCCGATGGCTATGACACTGTGGTTGGCGAACGTGGCGTGAAGTTGAGCGGTGGTCAGCGCCAGCGCGTTGCGATTGCGAGAGCGATTTTAGCAAAGCCTAAAATTTTGATTTTGGACGAGGCGACGTCGAGTCTGGACAGCGAGGGTGAAGCCATGATTCAGGATGGTTTGCAGATGCTGCGTCTTGGTCGCACCACCTTTGTGATTGCTCATCGGCTCTCGACTATCCGCAGTGCCGACCAGATTCTCGTCTTGGAAGCGGGCGAGATTGTCGAACGCGGCACGCATGAAGAATTGCTCGCCGCGAGTGGGCGATATAAGCAGTTGTACGACAAGCAGTATCGTTTTGAGCGCAACCAGTTCATTAACCCCGGTGAAGACTTCACACCTGAACCGCCCAAGCCGGTGACGCCCGTGCGGGATTCAGAAGCGATGCCGACGAATTTGTAGCCCAGGAGTATTAAGGATTAAGCAGTAGGCTCCATTAGGAGCCTAATTTTTAGGCAACTGAGCTGGGCGATTGAACCAGAGGCGCGGCAGAAGGTAGCCTGCGCCCTAACATCCACGCGCTACCCGGATCATTTGTACGGCAGTGGACCGTTGCTGATGTCGCCCTTTTAGGGTTTGGTCTTCGTTACGCGCATCACCGGGGCAGCGCGCTCAGCTTCGCTTTGCGCTTGCCCCTGGCTATCTTCTTCCGCCCGCTCAGCGGCGGTTCGCTTTGAAAATCTCGCTATGCCTCAATATTTTTATATAAAAACTTGTTTCGCGTTCCGATGTCATGATAGAGTCTCCTCCGCGTAAACACCGAGCGAGTTTGGCTTCTCCTCACGTCCTGTCAGGCAATCTCACGTAAGATCTCTGCGAAGCCAAGCTTGAGTAATTAGTTTGCAAATGTAATTGGCGGGACTCTGTAGAGGCTTGGCCCGCCGCAGCAGAAGGAGACCTCACATGAATCTCACCTCACAACTCTCGATTCGTCTCAGTTTTCAATTCGCCTTCTTGTTCATCCTTTGTTGTTTCGGCTACGCCGATCCTGCTGCGGCGCAGAATCTCGACAACGTCATCATTGGTGGTCGAGTCGTAGACCAGAATGGCGCCGTCGTTCCGGGCGCGTCAGTCACCGCCGTTCTCAAAAGAACGGACTCGCAACGGACGACTGTAACTGATGCCGGCGGACGCTATCGGATACTTCAGCTCGAGCCCGGCACTTACGCTCTGCGCGCGGTAGCGGAGGGCTTTGCTGCGCAAGAGAGGTCAGACATTGCGACCGTATCCGGGCAGCAGGTCCAGGTCGAGATCACGCTCTTGCCGCAGGGCGTAATAGTGGATCCGGTAGTCATAATTTCTGGAGACGTTCAAGCAGTCGATACCACTCGCACGGTGGTCGGCCGAACCGTTACCGCCCACGAGGTCGAGTCTTTACCTATCGCGACGCGTTCGCCACTCGATTTGATCTTCACGCTGGGGGGAGTGACCGAGGAGCCACTTTCGACACGCGATTTGGCAGAAGATAGAGACAGAAATCCAGCCAGCGCCCCCGAAGAAGCAGGAACATTTGCGATCTCCGGCGGGCCGGCATACTCCAACAACCTGACCATTGACGGTCTTGATAACAACGACGATCGCGCAGCCCGAGAGCGATTTCAGCCGTCACTTGAGGCAGTTGAAGAAGTTCAGGTGATAACAAATCAGTTCTCCGCCGAATACGGACGGGCTTCCGGAGGTCGCATAAACATTCGCACCCGGGGTGGCGCCCACGCGTTTCGCGGACGGGTGTTCTACTTCTTCAAAGATGAATCTCTAAAAGTGGAACCAATAGGAGCGAAACAAACCGGGGAAGGGAGTACGTATTCAACGGCCACCGTAATCCGGCCATCAGCGCTTGGGTTTACCATCGCTCGCTTGACGAGGTGTTGGGTGATCTGAAGTTTCTTCTCAGGAGTAAGCCCCTGGTTCAATCTTTCCCTCAGCGCAAGTAACAATATCTCTGCGTCAACTATGCGTCTTCTGTGGGTGCTCTCCTCGGCCTGCGACTGTTTCAACTCAACCTCTGCATGCGCCAAAGACTCCGCCTCTCTTGCCAGTTCATCAAGGCCTCTCTGTGCATCTACGTCTGTGATAACACCCCGAGCGAGGGCCATGATTAGCCTTTCGCGCGCTTCCAAGTTCTTCTTTTTCGCCGTCTCAATCTTTTTGCGGTTCCGGCCCAAGTTCTCTTGATCCAGTGTTGCTTTTCGGTTGTACCTCAAGGCAAACTGCTCGATCACCGCCGATGGTGTTTCTATAAAACCTTCAATCTCGGACCAGACGGCTGCTTCAATTCTGTCTGCGTTGAGCCGTCGGTTCCGGCAAAACTCATAATCCCGATTTCCCAGTGACCCGCATTCGTAATAGCGGAAGTCAGGATAGACTCGATCACGATACCGACGGCCAACAATCGCATGGCCGACATAACTCAGTCCGCATCGGCCACACCGGATCAATGACTTCAGCATGTAAGTTCTCTTACCACCATTCGCGTGCCATCGACGGTTATACACGAGTCTTTTCTGGACCGCATCAAACAGGTCGCAGTCGATAATTGCCGGACACGCGACAATGACCGCCTCCTTGGGATCGCGAGGTATGCGCCGCCCGCCGCCAGGTCGTTTCTTAGGTGTAGTAAATGAAACATACTCGCCAGCGTAAGCATGATGTTTCAGCAGATAGATCAGCGTATCGTGTCGCCACCCTCTGCCCGTGGGTGATGGCGCATTGCTCTCATTAAGCCGGGTGACGATTTCTTTTGTTCTTACCCTCGCGCCACATCCCTGAAAACCGTTCTCATTACTTCGGCCCGCGCGTCGTGAATAGCGAGACGCCCGTCTACAACCTCGAATCCGAAAGGAGGACGGGTTGAGACTTTACCCTCTGTTGCGCGGCGCCGCAGTCCAGCTTTCGTTCGTCGTGTGCAGTCGCGTTTGAACTGAGCGGCAATAACCGTCTTCATTTCCGTTTCAAGAGTGCTGCCTTCACGCGTTGTGTCGGTGCCGTCGCTTATGCCGACGATCTGCGTTCCATGGGTTTCAGCAAGCCGAACAAACAAAAGAGTGTCGATCGTGTCGCGGCCGATTCGATCAAGACCAAAAACAAACAATCGTTTAACGCGTCCTTCACTCATCAGTCGATAAAGCTCACTACCTTGCGGGCGTTTGTGAATCTCAATCCCGCCGCTGACTCCGTCATCTTCAAACTGGAAATCAGGTTTAATCCTATTCTGCTCAAAGTAGCGAGAAAGTGAATACCGCTGAGTTTCGATAGTCTCGGATTCCCGCTGAACGGCGGTTGAAACTCTTAAATATGAAACTTCGAGGTTTTTCATCTTTCAGGAAACAGAATCTGAAACGTAAAACGCATCTTCGTGCTCGGCTACTGGTAATACATCATCAAGGTCCAGCACAAGCATTAAGGCTTGCAGCATCCGCTCGGTGTCCGGCGAATAGTCCGCAGTGACCTCAACGGTCTGCACTTTAGATTGTCTTGTCGATTCGCTCAAACTTTGTCCTGATTTATCTTTGCTTAATAGTTCTGGCCGGTCAGCGTCATTTCGGCTTTCAGAAAACTTGCGCGGGTTTGACACGCATTTAATACCGATTCCAGGGCGCGAATACGCTCCTTCAGGGCGTCTCTCATTGCCTCGCTGATTCTCGCGTCTCGCATCACTGATTCGCAGGCAATAGTCGCCTCGGCTTGTCGCTCCGTGGCTGTCTTTAGCGCAGATTTCAGCATCGCCTTGGCTCTAGCAACGTCATAATCCGAGCGATGGGTTGCCGCCTCCTTACAAGCGTCGCTATATTCATTGCTCGCCATCGCCAGCTTCTTACTGAGATCAGCTAACTCTTGATTGATTTTCGCTACGTCGCTCATTGTCACGCCTCACCGACGGCCAGGCGAAGGCGCTGCCGCTTCTCATCCAGAAAGGCTGCCTCTTCTTTTTCCTGCGCGACCTCATAGTTGTAAGCCTCCAAATCGAGAACGGAGAGAATCGCATCATCGAGCAGTTGACGTTGCGCTGCCGGGCCAAGCGCTTCCAGTTCCCACACCTCTTGTGTGCCATATCTAGCAACGTATCGGTCGTAGCTCGCAGACCCTTTCTTCGCTTCTAACTGGTTGGGTGCTATCTGCCGATCAACTACCTGGTCCATAGTCAAAGCCGCCTTAATGCAGTCCACACCAATCGAAAAGTCGTCCCGCATCGAACGCGCAAAGCTGTGCGTGATCTCATCTCCATCCGGGTCTAAATCCGACATTGCGAGAATGATTAGCTTGTCTTTGCCGCTTGCCTTGTATCGTTCCGCCATCGCAACCCGCGGAGGCAACGAACAGAACCCCCGACAAATGGTCAGAGGCAGACAGTAGTTGAGCGCTATTGGCTCAATGAAAGATCGGCCGGTTAACTTCTCATACAAGATCTCGATGTGATTCGGCTGACTCTGTAGCACGTCCCGGTAATAGCCCTTGAGCAGTCCGTCTACTTCTTCGGTTAAGAAGGCTCCTGCGTTCTGGTGACTGGATAAAACGCTAACTGGCCGCGTTTCATCCGAGATCCAGCTAAACGGTATGTTTCCTTCAAGGCGCAACCGAGTTATCAGGTCGGTCAGATCCTTATAACTATTCTTGTCGTTGCTGTAGGTGCTCCCAGGCTTCGAGGCGTGTCTAAGCGGAGGATCATTCAGAAGCTCATAGTGGATATGGCGGTCTGAAAGTGGCAGATATTCCTTCAGGCTGTTCAGAAGACGTATGACGGCATTAGCAAACGGGATCTTGGCGGGACTGATCTTTGCTCGCCGTTTGAACCCACGAAGTTCGATCACGTCTGCGCCGTCAAACTCGGCTCGCGCTTGCCTGTGCTCCGATAACACGCGATGCGCGTCCTCGGGGTCAGCCTTAACAACCGCCTCGCGCATCATTTCATCCAACGTTTTCACGCGTTGACGGTTGTACGTTTCCAACCTCCGGACGAATTCGGGGTTGACTGTAAACGGCGCGCTTGGCCGAAGCGTGCGATAAATATCATCAAAAGTGCAGGGTAACTCGTCCAGCCCGGCCAACCCTGCGGCAACATAGCGACGGTGACCAGACAGGATGAAGTGATCGCGGGAAATTACGATCGATCCTTTGAAGCCGTTGTCACGGATCGAATCTGCTAACTCGATCACCGCCGGATCGGCGGGATTAACCGGGCGATACAGTTGCTCGTTCTCGGGAGATGGCTTGATCTTGCTGCGCGGCAGAATACGGACATGCCCGAATTTGGCCTTGCCGCTGTTTTGTGGGTTAAGTTGACGCATTTTCCGTTAAGCCGCCCGCCGTGCTGCCGGCGTCCATACCGTGTCCTTCAGGGTTGCTTCAATCATCTGAGAATTCCCGCCGGCAATTAGAAACTCTCGCAGGTCTTTACAGGGAGGAACCCAGATTGCGGAGAATACCGGCAAGGTGCGTTGCAACTTCTCCGCTCCTCTCAATCCTGGCCGATCGCTATCACTGACGATCACCGCTCGCTTGATGTGCTCTATGCTGATGAATTGAGTGATCGTGTCTTCACACCCGGTGCACGATGGGCGACCAATCGCGTACAGCCCAAGTGAGTGCGCCGCAGCGGCGTCCGTTGGGCCTTCGACGATGTAAAGCATTGTTTGAGAATTGTAGAATTCAGGAATGAACAACCCTTGCTTGCTTCCTTTAACCGCCCACTTCTGGCCCTCCTCGTTGCGAAGACGGATGCCGATGATTTCTCTCTTCGCATTCTTCATCGGAAACGCCCACGCGCCATCAGCTCGCGCACATCCCATGTCTTTCAGCGATTCAACCTCAACCCCAAGCGACATCGCGAAACCGTCCAAGTGTCGAAACTCGGTTCTGGCGAGCCATCGCTTCCACATCCCAGTGAGATCCAGCGGCGGGGACTCAATCGCGAGTCGGCGCGGTGCGATGTAAGGGCGTAGATAGCCTTCGCCAATCTTGTGCAGCCACCCGCCCATTGAATTCTTGCTTAGCCTCTCGCTCTGGACTCTCATGCAAAGGGCTAATCCGATCTCATTCGAGTAGGTACACCAATCGATGCGCCCGCAAATTTGGCAGGGATCTTTCTTCTTTACTCGAATCCACTTTGCGTGCATCTCAATCTCCGAACTGACTCACTCCTACACCAAAACCAGGAGAATCGGGGCGGCGCCAGTTGTTATTCTTCAGCGCTGTAATTAACCTCGCGGCATCTTCTCTCGTCATCTTGGCGGCATCTGCATATCCTGCGCGCTGCAAACATGCGGCCTGTTTTAATGAGCAAAGATTGTTCTTCCAGCGGTAGAACTGATGATCTATTAACTGTTTGGCTTGGCCGTAGGGCATGCTCTCTGGATTCACGCCTTGCTTCAACAGGATTGCTCTCTGCTTCTCCGAAAGAGTTTTGCCACTGTCCCATCCTCTTGCTCGGACAGGTTGTAATTGGAATGCCTCAAACGGATTAATTAGGCGAGACGTGTAGCGAGCCTTCGCGACCAAGTGAGCCTTACGCGCTGCTTCTCTTCGTTTCCGTTCTTCGATCTCCGCTGTCAGCTCTCTTTCGGCGTCGTCAAGCGCTTCGTCCATTCTCACAGCCTGCCCATTTGCTTTAGTCTTAGCTGTTGCTCTCGCTATCGCTTCGTCGCTAACTTTTCCACCGAGAATGTCTGCGGTCGTAATTAACTTGTGCCGCCCAGCATTACCAGCAAAATCGATCACCAACATCGAAGGCTTGGGACTTTGAGCAATTGCCTCCTTACGTTCTTCCGCACTATCAAGATGGTCAACGAGGCTGGGTAATGGCCTCATGGCTCGTCCTACCATCTGCGAGTAAAGACATCGGCTTTTTGTTGGTCGGGCCTGGACAATCACTTCACACGCGGGCGAGTCCCACCCTTCCGTTAATACGCCGACATTTACAATCACTTGAGTATTTCCGTTGTCGAAGTTTCTAAGAAGTTTGCGGCGTTCCTCCTTTGGGGTTTTCCCGCAAACCCACCCAGCCATATCAAAACGGTGTCGATTGAAAATCTCAGCCATCATCTCGGCTTGCTTTACAGTGACAGTGAAAACAACCGCTTTGCGTTCACCAATGATCTCGACACTTGACGAGACAATTCCATGAAGATTTTTCTCCGCCTCCATTACAGCCGCCAAGTCCGCCCCATTCAAATCTCCGGCTGTGGTTCTGATACCTGAAAAGTCCAAGTCCTCGATCACGACCATCTGCTGGTCAATGGGAGTCAGCCAACCATCATGTATCGCGTCGAGAATTTCATAGTCGTAAGCGACTGTTTGAAAGACTTGGCCCAGTGCTTCTTCGTCTGCGCGATCTGGCGTTGCCGTCACACCAAGAATTTTCAGTTCGGGGTTTTGTCGGTAGTAGTTTAGAGTCCGTCTCCAGGTAGGACTCGTTGCGTGGTGGGCCTCGTCAACGATCACTAATCGAAAGTCTTCAGGCTTGAACAGTGACATTCTTCCGTTACCATTTTGCCCGGCACACTGGGTCTGAATTGTGGAGACAACCACTGGCGTTTCATTCCAGAAGTTAGTTCCAGCCTGGAGGTCAGCCATCTCAACGCTGCACTCGATGCCTAATCCTTCGATCCGTTTTACCGCCTGCCAAATCAACTCGCCTCTGTGCGCCAATACCAACGCTCGCCCCGGGTGAACACGACGGATAATCTCGCTGAACACTTCCGTCTTTCCCGATCCAGTTGGCATCACTACCAAAGTCGAATCAGAATCCTTCCAAGCTTCAAACACACCGGCAACCGCCGCTTCCTGATAGTCTCGGAGTCTCATTTGCGGCCCGCCTTCTCGCGGATGTCTCGCGCCTTCTGCGAGACACAGGTTTCATACTTGAACTTGCTTAGGAATCCTCGGCCTTTGCAGAGCGTACATTTCTTCCGTCCGTGGCCTTGGCAGGCTGAACAAACCGCATGAGGTATGACCTGAGTAAGATCACCATAGGCGTTTTTTAGCGTAGCAACTGTGGTATTCGTGATTTCCGCAAACAGGACAAAATCCTTTTCCTCAAGCCCGTCTTCAACTAAACATTTGATTTTCGAGATTTCGCGCAGGACAGAACTGAAGGATTCGGCGCGATGCCAGTCTGCAAGAATGCTTTCCGGG
>Ga0136614_10001088_pt1 | contig 15448 bp, 14 predicted proteins | sample AntDrymUQ2792106_2_FD_106643 | JGI IMG/M metagenome (GOLD analysis project Ga0136614, IMG submission 106643) | Polar desert sand microbial communities from Dry Valleys, Antarctica - metaG UQ279 (21.06) | ecosystem: Environmental > Terrestrial > Soil > Desert | place: Antarctica: Dry Valley... | reverse complement strand
GATCCGAGTACGCGAACGCAGCGTCCAGCTTGTCCTCGATTCTAGGGGCGAGGATCGGCACGGTCGGAGAAATGATCACCTCGACCGTCTCGAAGAGCTTCGCGAGCTCGTGCTGCATGACCCGTCGAGCCTGCATCGCCTTTACGTAGTCCACGGCGCGGATGGAGCGCGCCGCGCGCGCGTTGACGACCGCGCCGGGGTCCTTCAGTTCTCGCACCTGCCCGGACGAGATCAGCGGCTCGAAGGCCGCGGCGGCCTCCACCACGATGATCAGGATCGCCGTCTCGTCGAACGGCAGGGCCGGCATCTTCACGTCGGTGACTCGCATCCCATCGCCTTCGATCGTCTTGACCGCCTCTTCGAACGCCGCTTCGATCTCCCGGTCTCCGAACTTCTCGAACGACGGGCGGTAAGCGCCGACCCGCAGGCTCCGCACGTCGGTGGCGCCCCGCGCGGGGAGCGCCTCCGTCAGCGATCCGGGGTCGTCCGGGTCATGACCGGCGATCGCTTCCAGGATGGCCTCGCAATCGGCGGCCGACCGCGCCATGGGCCCGATCTTGTCCATCGTCCACGAGAGCGCCATGGCACCCGTGCGGGGCACGAGGCCGTATGTCGGCCGCAGCCCGGTGACGCCATTCAGAGCGGAAGGGCAGAGGATCGAGCCCCAGGTCTCCGATCCGATCGAGAATCCGACGAGCCCCGCGGCCGTCGCCCCACCGGACCCTGACGAAGACCCACAGGTCCACCGCTTGCGATCCCAGGGGTTCAGCGCGGCGCCCGTAGCGGAGGCCGTCGCGGTCGTGTAGCCCATACCCCCCGCGAGCTCGATCATCGCGAGCTTCGCCACGAGGACGGCGCCGGCTTCCCGGAGGCGTCGCACGACGGCCGCATCCCGGTCGAAGACCTGGTTTCGCAGCGGCGTCGCTCCCCAACTCGTGGGGGTCCCCGCCGTAGAGAGGAGATCCTTGGCTCCGTAGGGGATCCCGTGGAGCGGCCCCCGGTACCTCCCCGCGGCGATCTCGCGGTCCGCAGTCCGGGCCTCCGCCAGCGCGCGGTCTCCGAGAAGGGACGCAACGCTCCGCAATTCGCGCCCGACGGTGTCGAGCTTTCGGAGCGACGCCTCCGTCAGCGCCAGGGACGTCAGACGCCGCGTCCTCAGCTCGGGTGCGACCTCGCTGACCGTCTTTCCGAGCGCCTCGTCCGGCGTCACTTCGCTCCTCGCAGGGGGCGGAACGAGAACGCGGGCTCGGTCCCCATCGGAACCTTCATGTTTCGGACCGCCGCGGCGACCTTCTCGAGCGACTGGACGGCCTTGTCCAGCTCGCGACGTTGGCGAGCCGACCCCGCCGACTTCGAAGCCGGAGGTTTCGGTTTCATCTCGGGTTTCCCCTGGGGGCGCGCGGGCTCGGGGACGGCGAGCGCGAGGGACGCCCCGGCGAGAAGGCGGGCGGCCGCCCGTCGGGTGATCTGCCTCTTCATTCTGAGCTCCTGGCGCCGAGTCTAGCCCGTGCGCGGCGCAGGAGAAGAGGCGCCTGCCGGTGTAGCCTCGAGCCCTCGGGAGAGCGCTCTGAAAACGGTCCTGTACCTCCACGGTTTTGCCTCGTCACCGGCCGGCCGGAAGGTCTCCGCTCTCCGGGAGCTCCTGGCTCCCGAGGGCGTTCGGGTGGTCGCGCCGGATCTCAACGTCCCTTCCTTCGGGCAGCTCGAGCTCGGCGCAATGGTGAACACCGCGCTCTGTGAGGCGCGGCAACAGCTCCCGGCGGTCGTCGTCGGGAGCTCGCTGGGCGCGATCGTCGCCCTCGAGTGTGCCCGGCAGGGGCTCGGCGCGCCTCTCGTGCTCGTCGCACCGGCCCTCGGATTCTCCGAGCGTTGGACGGAGAAACTTCCTGCCGGCGATCCCGTGACGTTCTTTCACCATGGGGAGGGACGCGACGCATCGATCCATCGCGCCTTCTTCGAGGGCATGGCCTCGTCCGAAGCCGACCGCTCGCCGCCGCCTCAGCAGGTCATCGTTCTGATGGGAAGCCGCGACGAGAGCGTGCCTCCGGAACTCGTGCGACGGACGTGGAGACAGTGGGAGGAGTCGGGACGCCTGGCGTCTGGCTCACGCTACGCCGAGATCCCGGAGGGCGACCACGGCCTGGTCCATTCCGTGCCTCGCATCGCTGCGGAGGTTCTGGCGGTCGTCGGCCCGCGCGACGCGCGGGACTGAAGGACCCCTCGGGTATATTGCGCGGCTCATGGCGCGGGGCGGCCTCGGGCTCTTTCTCCTCGAAGCCGGCGCCGGCACCGCGCTGCTGCTCCTCTTCTTCCCGGTCAGGGTTCTCGGCAAAGGGTTTTTTTCACTCCATGGGGCGCTCGCCTTCGGCTTCCTCCTCATGGCGGCCTGGGTTCGCCCTGCGGGGCTGTCGCCCGCACTCGCGTGGGCCTCCGCGGGGCTCCTCCTGGCGTTCACGGTGGCCGCGCACGCGAACCACGCGCGCACGGCGCGCCCGCTTCTCGGACTGGGGGGCCTCTGCGCGGCCGCCGGAATGGCCGCTGTCGCCGTCACCGCACCGCGTCCCTCGGGGAGCGCGTGGACCGTGGCCGGCTCCCTCGCCGGGTCCCTCTTTTTTGGCGCGGTCCTGCTGACCATGAACCTGGGCCACTGGTACCTCATCTCGCGGTCGCTTCCCTTTCGCCTGCTGTCCCGCGGGTCGACGCTCTTCGCGGCGCTCGCGGTCTTCCGCGCGGCGCTGCTCGGGCTTGCCCTCGCCGTGAATCCCCATCCCCCGGGCCTCGCGGCGCTTCTGTCTCCAGAACGAGACGCGCTCTTCTTCCTGTTCCGCCTCCTCTGGGGGATCGCCGGGCCCCTCGCCCTTTCCTACTTCATCTGGCGCAGCGCGGCGATGAAATCGAACCAGGCGGCGACCGGGCTCCTTTACGTCGCGCTCGTGTTCGTCCTCATCGGGGAGCTCCTCTCCGCTTACCTCACCGTGGCGACCGGTTTCCCGGCTTAGTGCGCGCGCGTTACTACTGCCCCGCGTGCCTCCGTGCGCGCGATTTCTCCGAGCCTTCCGAGACGGATGCCGCCTGCGATGGGTGCGGCCGGCCCTATAGCGTCCGGCCCTCGGGCGTCCTCGGTCTCCGGGGCGTCGAGCGATGCCTTTTCTGCGGAAACCGCGCGTTCTTCGTGCAAAAGGACTTCGATCAGCGGCTCGGGTGTCTCCTCATGGGCGTGTCGCTCGCCCTCGCGGTCCTGGTCGGCTGGCGCTTCGGTTGGGTGTGGTTCACCCCCGTTCTCCTCGGCAGCGTGCTCATCGACTGGATCGTGGCGACGCGGATCGGTGCGGTTACCATCTGCTATCGATGCGACGCCGAGTATCGCGACGCTCCTCTGAACCCCCGGCATCGCGCGCACGACCCCCACGTCGCCGAGCGGTACGTCTCAAAGAAGACGCTGCGCCGGATGCGCTGACGATCTGGGACATCTCCCGCCCGCTCAACTCGAAGTCGAGGCCCTGGCCGGGCGACGTCCCGCTCACCTGGCGATCGACCGCCAGCCTCGCCGACGGTTCCCCCTACGAGTCCACCGCCTTCACGATGAGCGCGCATCTCGGCACGCACGTCGACGCTCCGGCCCACGTCTTCGCGGATGGCGTGGCGGTCGGGGATCTTCCCCTCGCGGCGTTCGTCGGGCCGGCGCGCGTCGTCGAGTTGCCTGGTCGCGGTGAGATCGGGCCGGACGCGCTGCCGCCGCAGAGTCTCGGGCGGCGCCGGGTGCTCTTCCGATCGGCGGGCCGGGCATTTCTCTCGCCTCTCGCCGCCTTGCGACTGGCCGACCGCGGAGCGATCCTGGTCGGGACGGACGCGACGTCGATCGACCCCGACGATGCGGAGGACCTCCCCGCCCATCGGGCGCTCCTCTCCCGCGGCGTGGCCGTGCTTGAGAGTCTCGAGCTGGGGGCCGTCGCGCCCGGAGACTACCGGCTCGTCGCGGTTCCGCTCCGTTTCGAGGACCTCGACGCGTCGCCCGTCCGCGCGATCCTGCTTTCGCGCTGAGACTGAAGGATAGAATCGCCCGCTCCGTGGACACGCGCAGGTCGGTTTTCCGCAAGGTCGAGCAGGCCATCGAGGCGATCGGGAAGTCCTCGGACGCCGCGTCGACGATCGCGCGGGCCGCGGAGTCGGTCATCGAGAACTTTCAGGACGAACTGGGAGTGCGCGGGGGCAGGCTCTGGGAGTGTCGCGACGGAGGCTACGAGCTGACGCGGACGTTCGGAGGCGCGGCTGCGGTGGCTCCCGGCATCTTCGTGCCGATCGAATATCCTCCCGTTCAGATCGTCATCGACCAGGGCGTCGCTGTGATGGATCGCCATGCTCCCGGCGTCGACCCCGAGTTCGAACATCGCGTCGGAGCCGACCGCTTTGCAGCCATCGCGGTCGGAAACGACCAGTACATCCTGTCTTTTACGGTCGATCCCGAGGCTCCAGCGGAGGACCTCGTCGCATCCCTGAACATCCTCCGGCACGCCGTGGACCAGAAACTCCGGGAGGAGCGCCTCGTCTCCGCCCTGAACGAGGCCCGGCAGATCCAGATGTCCATCCTTCCCAAGCGGCCGCCTCGGCGCGGCGAGTTCGACATCGCCGGCTACAGCACGCCGGCGGAGATCGTGGGGGGCGACTTCTTCGACTTCATCCCCGTAACCGACCGGATCTGGGGCATCGCGATCGCGGACGCGTCCGGTCACGGGTTGCCGGCCGCGCTTCAGGTCCGCGACGTCTACACGGGGCTCCGCATGGGTGTGGCGCGCGACTTCAAGATCGTGCGGACGGTCGAGCGGCTGAACAAGATCATTCACCAGTCGCGCTTGACGACCCGGTTCGTATCCCTCTTCTACGGAGAGATCGAGGAGGAGGGCAACTTCATCTACGTCAACGCCGGGCACCCGCCGCCCCTCCACTTCCACGCGCGCGGAGTGACGACGCTGAAGCAGACGGGGCTCGTCCTGGGACCCTCGGCGACGGCGACGTACAGCCGCGGGTTCCTCTCGCTCGAGCGCGGCGACGCGCTTCTCCTCTATACCGACGGGATCGTCGAGGCGACCGACGCCCGGGGGCGCGAGTTCGGGACCGAGAGGCTGAAGGAGGCGTTCATCGAGGTTCGCGATCGCCCGGCAGACGAGGTTCCGAAGCAGATCCTCGCACGCGTCGACGAGTTCACCGGCGGCGCCGCCGCGGAGGACGATCGAACGGTCGTCGTGGTGAAGCGCGGTGGGCCCCCCGCTCCCGAGCCCAAGCCCGAGGCCTAGGGCGCCTGTCTTCGGATCGAGGCCATGGCCAACGGGGGGCGGGCGGGCGTGATCATCGTCGGCGGAGGCGTCATCGGATCGTCCGTCGCCTACCATCTCCTCGCAGGGGGCTATCGCGACCGGGTCCTCGTCGTGGAGCGGGACCCCACCTACCGGAAATCGTCCACCCGCCTTGCCTTCGGAGGCGTCCGCCAGCAGTACTGCGCGGAGGTCAACGTCCGCATGGCGCAGATGAGCGTCGCCTTTTACGAGCGCTTCGATGACCTCATGAGCGTCGAGGGGCGCCCGGCGGCCGGCAGGTTCCGCCAGCGAGGCTACCTCTTCCTCGCCGATGGCGCCTCGACCGGGCGTCTGACGGACCGGCTGCGGCGGATGCGCTCAGCGGGCGCGGTGGCCGAGGCGCTGACACCGGAGGAGATCCGCCGGCTCGTGCCGGAGCTCAATCTCTCCGACGTCGCGCTGGGCATTTTCGGGCCGAAGGATGGCTACGGCGACCCGCCCGCGATCCTGGGCGCCTTTCGCGCGAAGGCGGCGTCCCTCGGCGCCGAGTTTCTCGCCGACGAGCTCGTCGCGGTGGAGCGCGACGGCCGCGTCCGGGGGGTCGCCTGCCGGACCACGGGGCGCATCGCCACCGAAACCCTCGTCTGCGCGGCCGGCGCCTTCTCCGCACGCGTAGGAGAGCTCGCGGGCGCGCCGATCCCCGTCACCCCGGTGCGCCAGCAGCTCGTCCGCGCGTCCCTGCCGCGGCCGTGGAGCTACGAGTTTCCCGTCGTCATCGATCCGAGCGGCGTGCACTGGCGCAGCGCCGAGGCAAACACGATCGTGATCGCCAAGACGGAGGCGGGAGAGCCCCCGGGGGAGCGGTTCGACGCGGACGCGGACTCCTTCGAGAGGGACCTCAAGCCGGTGCTCGCCCGCCGCCTGCCCGAGTTCGAAGGGCTCGAGCAAATCGCCGTGTGGTCGGGTCTCTATGAGATGTCGCCGGACCACAACGGCCTCGTCGGACCCCACCCGGAGCTTCCCGGGCTCCACCTCGCGTGCGGCTTCTCCGGGCACGGGCTGATGATGGCCCCCGCGACGGGGCGTCTCGTCGCCGAGTCGCTTCTCGGCGTCTCTCCCACCATCGACGTCGCGCCTCTCTCCCCCGGCCGGTTCGCCGCGGGGCGTCCGATCCACGACGACGCGATGATCTGAAGCCCTACCGCGCCGCGCTGGCTCCGGACGCGGAGGCGCTCCGGCGGAAGTAGTCGGCCGTGGCCTCGAGCCCCTTTTCGAGCGGCGTGTACGGCGGCAGCGCGAAGTCCCGCCGCAGGCGGCTGCCGTCGAGGACGCTCCGGCGCTGCTCACCGGGAGGCAGCTCCACGTACTCTGGCTGCCCCCCGTACCCGAGCTGCGCCGCGAGCATCGCGAAGAGAGCATTGACGGAGGTCTCGACGCCCGTCCCGGCGTTCCAGGTGCCCGCACCGGGCGACTCGACGGCCTTCGCGGCCGCCGCGACCAGGTCGCCGACGAAGACGTAGTCCCGGGTCTGCTCCCCGTCCCCCCGGATCCTGGGCGTCCTTCCGTGGAGGATCGCCTCCGCGAAGATGGCGACGACGCCCGCCTCGCCGGTCCCGTTCTGCCCCGGGCCGTAGACATTGGCGTAGCGGAACACCTGCGTCTCGAGCCCGTGAATGACGTTGTAGTAGTGGAGGTACTTCTCGATCGAGAGCTTGGCGCACCCGTAGGGCGAGACCGGATTCGTCGGGTGGCTCTCCGTCGCCGGCCGGCCCCCCTCCGGCTCCCCGTAGAGCGCTCCACCGGTGGACGCGAACAGGACGCGGCGCGTACCCGCCCTGCGGCACGCCTCGAGCAGCTTGAGCGAGCCGAGGATGTTGGCGCGCGCGTCGTGAATGGGGTCCGAAACGCTGTGTCGCAGGTCGATCTGGGCCGCGTGGTGCGAGACGAAGCCGATCTTCTCCTCCCGGAGGAGGGGCTCGAGGTCCGTCTCGGCAATGTCGGCCTGGACGAAACGCGCCCCGGCCGGCACCTTCTGCCGGGAGCCCGCGGAGAGGTCGTCCACCACGACCACACGGTGCCCGTCGGCGACGTGCCGTTCCGCCATGTTCGCGCCGATGAACCCGGCGCCGCCCGTCACGAGGATGTTCATAGAATCCGTTCCTTTGCGAAATCCTGGGAAGGCCCCCGAGTCTCGGACGCGGAATATAGCGAAACGGACGCCCCATCGCCTCCTCCGCCTGCGGACGGACCCGGCTGAGCTCGGCATGACGGAGCTGTCCCGGTCGTTTTATCGCGGTAACACCGTCGCCGTCGCCCGATCGCTGATCGGCGCGTCGTTCGCTCGTCGGTACCGCGGCGCCTGGTACCTCGCCCGCATCGTCGAGACGGAGGCCTATCTCGGGTCGAACGACGCGGCCGCGCATTCACGCGGAGGACGACGGACGGCCCGCGTGGAGCCGATGTACGCGGACGGCGGCCATCTCTACGTCTTCCTCGTCTACGGCATGCATCACTGCGCCAACGTGGTCACGCGGCGCCCGGGCATGCCCGAGGCCGTCCTGATCCGGGCGGGGGAAGGCCCGCCCGAGGCGCCCCCGGCCCTCCTCTCGGGGCCCGGCCGGTTTTGCGCGGCGCTCGGGATCACCGCGGCCGCAACCGGGATGGACATCGTGGACGGAAGCGATTACCGCCTCTACCGCCGCGATCGCCGGCCGCGGATCGGTGTCTCGCCCCGGATCGGCGTGGATTATGCGGCTGAGGCGAAGGACTGGCCCCTCCGGTTCTACGACCGGGACTCTCGGGCGGTCTCGGGGCGTCCCCGCCTGCGTCGATAAAGAGCGACGCCCGCTGCGGCTAGTGGGCGATTGGCGGTAGGGGTTCGGCCGGCTCCGAGGTCAGCGCCACGGCGTTTTTCCCGCCCCGCTTGGCGCGATAAAGCGCGGCATCCGCCTTGTCCATCAGCTCCTTCTTGCTCGTCGCGTCGTGCGGATACGTGGCGAGGCCGATGGAAACGGTCACGCGGATGACGTCGTTGCTGTCGGGGGGCCGGTACATCCGCTCGTCCACTCTCCGGCGGACCCGCTCCGCGACCTCCGCGGCCTCGGCCGTCGCGGTCTCCGGAAGGATCACCGCGAACTCCTCGCCGCCGTAGCGGGCGAGGAGGTCCATGTCGCCGCGGATCTCGCCCCGGATCTCCTTCACGATGCGCTGCAGGATCGCGTCTCCCACGGGGTGGCCGTACCGGTCGTTGACCGACTTGAAGTCGTCGATGTCCAGCATGAGGACGGCCACGGGGCGGTTGAGCCGCTCGGCCCGGCCGATCTCCTTCTGGAGAGATTCCTGAAAGTGGCGGTGGTTGTAGGCGCCCGTCAGGCCGTCGCGGATGCTTTGCTCGCGGGCGTCGTTGTACGTGCGGGCGCTCTCGATCGCCGCGACTGCCTGGTTGGCGAAGATTTCGAGGGTCTGGATCGTTTCGATAGAAGGGGACTGGCGATTTCGCGGCGCATCCACGGAAAGGGCGCCGACCAGCCGTTCGCCCGAAACGAGCGGAATCCAGAGGGTCTCGTGGGCTTTCCACCCCCCCCCGGCCCGCCGGCGGGAGCTCGCAGGCGGCGTGATGTCGTAGGGGCCGACGTCCTGCGACGTTCGGTTGCGTACGAGGTAAGACTTGGAGACCCGGTTGGGATCGGTCCATCCTCGCGTGATCTCCTCCGCGGGAACCTCCTGTCCCTGGATCTCTTCCCACCGGCGGTCGAGCCCGTGCTGCGCTCGCCGCACGAAGACGTTGCGTTCCGCATCGTAAAGGGACAGCAGGACGATGTCGAAACCCAGGCTTTTTGCGACCGCCGAGACGATGGACTGGAAGAGGGTGTCCGGATTCAGCTGCTGCTTGAGGTCGTTGGAGATCTCCAGGATCTGTCCGAGCGTCTCCGCGCGCTCGCGGTTCTTCTCGGAAAGCTCCTGGATCTGGGCCCGGATCGCCCGATCCTGCAGCACGAGCGCGATCTGGTCCGCCAGCGCCGCGAGCGACGCCGCGGCCGAGGCCGAGTGGATCGCGGGAAACGAGCTCTCGAGGACGAGGAGCCCCGTGTTGAGCTCCACGGTGGAGAGCCGCAGCAGGATCTGGTAGGGAAGGTCGGGGGACAGCCGCACGGTGCGCTCCTGGCCGATGCGCCGCTCGATGCTCTGACCGGGCTCCCCGGGCCCGTCCTCGAACCGGTTCTCGCGGATCCAGCCGAGGAGCTGCCCGCGATTGACCGTCGCGGCACCCACGGCATGGATCGCGACGTCGCCCTCGCCGTCATCCGTCCACTCGATGAACGCCATCGCCTCGACAGGATGGAGGCGCCGGATCGCCTGGAACACTCTCTCGTACCGGTCGCCCCGGGTGCCGACGGCGAAGATGTTGGAAATTTCCCGGAGGACGTCCAGCTGCTGGTTCTCGCGCGCCACCTCGCTGTACTTCTGCTCCATGGTGGACAGGCCCCGGATGACGAAGGCCGCGAGGACGACCGGGAAGAACGCAAGCAGAAGTCCCACGGGCCCGTAGCTGCGGTAGACGAGGATCTCCAGCGCGACGATGGGAGTCAGGAGGAGAAGCGCGATCAACTGGAAGAGCGCCATCTCCAGAAGCCGGGTGCGGGGAACGAGCCGCCCGGTCTCCAGGTACGCGAAGACGAACAGCACGTTGAAGAAAAAGAAGACGAGGAGCACCCCTCCGGCGAGGGCCGTCAGCGCGATCGGTCCCTGCGCGGCGCCCTGGAGCTCGCGGAAGAAGATCGCCGCCAGGCCGTACGAGATCGCGAGCTGCGCGAGGTCGAACGCGGTGGAGAGGAGGACCCGGCGGAGACGGCCGAAGAGCTTCGCGAGGAGGTCCGCGGCAATGCAGACCAGCATCACCGTGCCGGGGGAGTTGAGGATCAGGATCGCCGGGACGAGCGTCGCGGCCTCGAGGCCGAGGAAGTTGCCCGAATAACGCACGCGCAGTCGGAAGGCGAACGCCGTCAGAACGATGAAGAACAGGATCTCCTGAGCCCGTTCCGAGGGGATGGCGCGCGCCTCGGAGAGGAGGAGCGCCGCCGCCGCGATCGCGGTGGCGAACTGGAGCGCGCGGAAGCCGCGCTCGCGCACGACGGTCGCCGTCACCGGGCCTCCGACTTGCGCGCTTTCCAGCGGATGACGCCGTCCCGCAGGAACTTCTGGAAGATCATCAGCACCTCGAGCTCCCGGATCGGAGAGATCTTCATGATCGACTTCACGTCCCACTGGCCGTTGATCCGGGAGAGCACGAAGCCCTCGTGCGGCGAGAAGGGCCTCTCCGTCAGGTCGCCGACTTGAATGGCGAGCTCGGGTATCTTTTCGCCGGTGACGCCGTCCTTCTGCAGCGCGGCCTTGATCTCTCGCTCGGCTTCCCGAACGGCCTCGGAGGCGCGGCCGTCGGAGGGGTCCAGGTCGGACGCGACCTTGAACATCCGGTAGGCCTGCTGAGGGTCATCCTTCAGGCGGGCACGGCCCCGCTGGAGGAAGTGCTCGACCTCGTCCTCGACGGAACCGCCTCCCACGGCCACGACGCGGCGCGTGCCGGCGGGCGACTCGGAGATCGTCATCGTCTCGTTGCGCAAGCCCTCGAACACGAGCCGGGACACGTTGAACTCGGCGTTGTGCGTCTGGAGCGCGATCTCCTCGATGGTGCGCTGGCCGTCGATGTAGGGGACGATCAGCTTCTCCTGCTCCGAAAGGGCTTCGAGGTTCAGCGGCTGCGTGATCCGCGGAATGACGGAATGGTCCGGGACGGCGAGCCGGATGCGCTGCCACTCGTCGTACCGCCGGAGCCCCTCCATGATGATCCCGGTGACATCCAGCGACAGGGGCACCATCTTCAGGTCCGGCAGGTCGCCGTCCACGAACTCGAAGTCCCCCGCCTCCCAGAGGAACACGTCGTAAATGGATTCCTCCGCCTTTTTCCGCATGAGCCGCAGGAGGTCGGGCTCCGCGATCGCGTTGATCATCAGGAGGATCTTGCCGAGGAGGATCGAGGACTCCTCCTGGACCTCCATGGCCATCTTGAGCTCCTCCTCGGTGATGTAGCCGTGCGACACGAGGAAGTGGCCGAGATACTCCCGCTGATCGGACGAGGATGAGGAGTAAATGCGCCCGTTGTGAAAGTAGATGCGCTTCTCGACGCCATGCCCCTCGATGAGCAGCGTCCCGGTCTTGATGCCGAGGGAGAGCCACTGCAGCAGCTCGGAGAGCTGCATGGTCTTCAAGTTGCCGGTAATGCCCAACTTTTTTGCTCGAAAGAGAGACGATATTGTAGTCGAATCGCTTGATTTTCAGTAGTTTCCGCTCGGTCGCCGTCGCCGCCCGAGAGGCTTTTCGTGAAGGAGGGAGCGTTGAAATACCGAAGAGAGGCGCAGCGCGTCTTCGCACGGCTGGAGACGGGGGACGACGTCCACGCCTCGCTGGCGCAGATCGCGGAGCGGGAAGGGATCGGCGGAGGTTTCGTGACGGCGCTCGGAGCCGTGCGCGACAGCGTGCTCGGGTCCTACGATCTCGATCGGAAAGAGTACGAGCGGACTCATTTTCCCGACGAGATGGAGCTCGCTTCGGCGAACGGGACGATCTCTCGTCACGAAGGGACGCCCCACCTCCATCTCCACGCCGTGCTCTCAGACCGCCGCTGCCGGGCTTTCGGCGGCCACCTCTTCTCGGCCAAGGTCGCGGCGACGCTCGAAGTTTTCGTGCAGATCGCGGACGGAGTCATCGAGCGCACGCCGGACGAAGCGTCGGGGCTGGCGCTCTGGCGGGTGGGAGAGGAAGGTGAAGGGTGAAAGGTGAAAGGTCAGAGGGGGAGGTATCCGTGGTCAGGAACCTTCCACCTTCAACCGTTCACCTTCCACCTATTCGATCGGCGGGTTGTACGAGGGGATGCCCGTCACGGCCTCGCCGATGACGAGCGTGTGGATGTCGTGTGTTCCTTCGTAGGTGTAGACGCTCTCGATGTTGGCGAGATGGCGGAATACCGGATACTCGTTGACGACGCCGTTGGCGCCGAGCGTCTCTCGGGCGAGCTTCGCGCACTCCCGCGCCACCCACACGTTGTTCCGCTTGGCCATGGAGACGTGGTGGGGGCGCATCGTCTTGTCGTCCTTCATGCTTCCGAGGCGCCAGGCCATGAGCTGTCCCTTCGTGATCTCCGTCACCATCCAGGCGAGACGCTCCTGGACCAGCTGGTGCGACGCGATGGGGCGGTCCCGCCACTGCTTGCGGCTCTTCGCGTAGTCGAGGGCCGCCTGATAGGTCGCCATCGCGCTGCCGAGGGCTCCCCAGGAGATCCCGTAACGTGCCTGATTCAAGCAGGAGAGAGGCCCGCGCAGGCCCTCGACGCCCGCCAGGATGTTTGCCGCCGGGATCCGGCAGTCCTCGAACGCGAGCTGTGACGTCACAGACGCCCGGAGCGACATCTTCCCCTTGTGCTCGGAGGTCGAGTAGCCCGGCGTCCCCTTCTCCACCAGGAACCCCCGGACCGTCCCATCGAGCTTGGCCCAGACGACAGCGACGTCGGCGATCGAGCCGTTCGTGATCCAGGCCTTCGCGCCGTTCAGGACGAACCCGTCTCCATCCTTGCGCGCCGTGGTGCGCATCCCCCCGGGATTCGACCCGAAGTCCGGCTCCGTCAGGCCGAAGCAGCCGATGGCGCGCGCCGCCGCCAGCTCCGGAATCCACCGGTCCTTCTGCTCGGCGGACCCGAACGCGAAGATCGGGTACATCACGAGCGCCGACTGCACCGACACGAAAGACCGCAGGCCCGAGTCCCCGCGCTCGAGCTCCTGCATGATCAGGCCATACGCCACGTTGTCGAGGCCGGGGAGGCCATACTCCGCGATCGTCGCGCCGAAGAGCTGCATCTCCGCCATATCGGGGATCAGCTCGCGCGGGAACCGACCCTCGTACGCCGCCTCCTCGATGATCGGCATAACGCGGTCGTCCACCCAGCCACGGACCGTGTCGCGGACGAGCTTCTGCTCCTCCGAGAGGAGAGAGTCGCAATCGAGGTAGTCCACGCCCGCGAACGCCATGGGCCGCGATGCTAACGCATGGGGACTGCGTCAGCGGGAGCGCTCCCTTGGAGAACCTCCCGCCTTGGGTCAGAATGGCGCGTGCAAGCCTCATGAGCGTCTTCGTCGGGGGATCCGCCTACAACATGGCGCGGGACATCGCGGACGGATACGTCATCGCCACCGAGCTCACCTTCAAGCAGTTCAAGCCCCCCGATTTCCAGACATTCACGTTCGAGGCGGACAAGCTCCTCCGCGAGATCCGGGGCACCCAGCCGCCGACGAACGAGACGGAGGCGCTTCAGAAGCGACAGCGCCGCATGCAGCGGCTGCAACAGGCGCTGACGATCGCAAACGGCGTGCGGTCCCGGCGCCGTTGACCGATCCGCCCCGACAGGCCTGGCCGCGCGCGACGGCGGCCGCGGCCGGAGTGTTTCTTCTCGACGCGGTCGTCGCCACCTGGCCGCACGCCAGGCACCTGCGCGACGGGATGACGGACGTCTGGGATGCGAAGTTCACCGCCTGGGTGATGCACTGGGACTTCGCCCAGACGTTCCGCGATCCGCTGCGGCTGTTCCACGCCAACATCTTTCACCCCGCCCCATACGCCCTCGCGTTCTCGGAGAATCTGTACGGGGCCGCCGTCTTCGGCTTCCCTCTCTACGCCGCCGGCGTCTCGACGCTCGCGGCCTACAACGTCCTCTTCCTCCTCGGTATGGCGTTGTCCGGGGTCGGCGCATGGGCGTTGGCGCGGTGGATCACGGGAGACGGCGCCGCAGCGCTCCTGGCGGGCATCATCTTCGCCTTCAATCCCTGGAGGCTCGCGCAGATCCCCCACATCCAGTTCCAGTGGGGGGCCTTCATGCCCCTCTTCCTCCTGTTCCTCCTGAAGTTCCTGCGCGGCGGCAAGCCGAGGGACGGCGCCCTCTTCGCCCTCTTCTTCGCGTGGAACGGCCTCGCCAACCTGCACTACGCGCTCTTCGGCGGGATGCTCGCGGCGCTCGTGCTCGTTCATGGGGCGCTGGCGCGTCCGGATGGATTGCGCCGGGTCCGGTCGGGGGCTCTGTGGCTCGCCGCCTCCTGCGTGGCCCTCGGCCCCTTCCTGTGGCCCTACTTCCGCATCGCGCAGCTTTACGGCATCCGGAGGAGCGCTGGGGAGATGCAGGCCTTCTCCGGCCGCCTCGTGGACTTCCTGACGGCGGGCGCGGAGAACAAGCTCTACGCGCCGCTCACGCAGCACCTCGCCAAGCCGGAGGGGGACTTTTTCCCCGGCCTCGTGCCGTTCTTCCTCGCCGCCTGGGCGCTCGTCTCCTTCGCGCGCGGCCCTGGGCCGCAAGAGGGGGACCGGAAGGGAACGGTCGAAGGGCAACGCACCAGGCAACGCACCAGGCCGCGGACGACCCTGCGCGCGTTCGACGCTGCGACTGCTCTGCTGCTGGCCCTCTGGCTCGCGGCGACGCTCGTCCCGGGGCTGACCATCGGGCCGCTGAGCCTCGGCGACCCCGGGCGGATCCTCGTCTTCGCGACGATGGCCGTGATCGCCCGGCTCGCCATCGCGTTCCCGAGCCGCTCTCGCTTCCGGGACCTGGGGGACTTCGTCCGACGCCAGAGACTCGGCGAGAGACCCTTCCTCTTTCTCGCGATCGCCGTGCTCGGGGTCCTCGTCGCGCTCGGCGGCAACACGCCGTACTACCGCTTCCTCTTTCAGTCTTTCGGCGCCGTCATGCGCTCGATCCGCGTCCCCGCGCGGGGGATCGTGCTGTTCCACATCGGCCTCGGGGTCCTGGCCGCGTGGGGGATCTCCCGTCTCGCGCGCCGCCTGCGGACGCGCGCGGCACGCGTGGCTGTGATCGGCGCCGCGCTCCTCCTCACCGCCTTCGAGTACCGCGCGTTTCCCGTTCCCGTTCATCCGGTGGAGGAGGAGCCCGGCCCCGTCTACCGCTGGCTCGCGAAGGTCCGCCCGCCCGGCGCGGTCGTCGAGCTCCCCTTCGGGACGGACTACGACGTGGAGTACGAGTTCCGATCCACGGCCCACTGGCGACCCCTGCTCAACGGCTACTCGGGAGCCGGGCCGCCGCACTACCACGAGCTCTTCGTTCT
>Ga0136614_10001086_pt1 | contig 15458 bp, 15 predicted proteins | sample AntDrymUQ2792106_2_FD_106643 | JGI IMG/M metagenome (GOLD analysis project Ga0136614, IMG submission 106643) | Polar desert sand microbial communities from Dry Valleys, Antarctica - metaG UQ279 (21.06) | ecosystem: Environmental > Terrestrial > Soil > Desert | place: Antarctica: Dry Valley... | reverse complement strand
GTGGCGACTGACCCATTTATGCCAGCCGCGTTTGATACGGCTGAAGAGCAGGGAGCCTACAAAGTGGGTTTTGCTGACGGTTTCCGCGCGGCTGAAGCAGGCGCTGCAGGTACTCAGGTTGGCTATAGCCCTAACCGTGTTGCCTATCGAAACACCGGCCGGCGATACGCCCACACTTCGAGCTCTCGCTCATACACCACGTCTCAGCCGCGCAGTCGCAGCTTTTGGCAGAAACACCGCGACAAGCTGACGGTAGCGATTGGTGCTGGTTCCGGTGCTGCGGTTGGCGCGCTGATTGGCGGCAAGAAGGGCGCCGCGATTGGAGCTTTGGCGGGAGGTGGCGGTTCCGCCCTCTACACCTACAAGCTTCGTAATCGTAACCGCCGTTACTAAGTCCTTATCTCATATCGGGGCGTTGCATTCTGGCTCCGCCTTGGAAGAATCGCTTGCGCTGGATATCGGCGCAAGTGATTCTATTTGGCTTTAGAACGTCCAGATCGTTCCGTCCGCATGACAAACACATGACCTTGATAGACAGGACAGCACTCCTGGGATGCCTGCTGGCCTTTGCCATCATGGGTTCAGGAGTTGTAGGCGCAGGTCATAGTTCAGCGCAGAGTCAGAAAGTTCCGCCCGCCCAGAGGCCGGCACCAAAGACGACGCCGCGCAACGACTCGTCGGAAGACATCGACCCCGATGTAATTCGAGTCGATACTGATCTAGTTAACACTTTCTTCACAGCGGTAGATCAGGACAGACACTTTATTACCACGTTGCGATCCAACGACCTCCGTATTTTGGAGAATGAAACTCCGCAAGAGATTAGTCTTTTTGAAAGAGAGACGAACCGGCCCCTAACGCTCGTGATCCTCGTTGATACGAGTAAGTCTCAGGAGCGAACTCTGTCGGATGAGAAGAAAGCAGCCAAGACATTCATCAGCTCTGTTGTTAGGCCGGAAGTCGACAAAGTGGCGATCGTTTCCTTTACTGGCCGGCCTACCGTTGAACAGGACCTGACTGAAAATCTGCAAAAACTTAATCGAGCAGTGGAGCGAATGAAGGTGGAGTTCCCTGCAGACAATCCTGACTGCGAAGCCGTGAAGTCCCCTCAGGAAGATCCGCTTTGTTGGACGAGTATCTGGGATTCGGTTTGGGCCAGCACCAATGAGGTTTTAGCCAAGAGCCCGGAAAACTCCCGGCGCGCCGTCGTCCTCTTGAGTGACGGCGACGATACTGCGAGTACGATAAAACGTCAGGAAGCAATCGAATCGGCCCTCAAGAACAACGTCGCCGTCTACAGCATCGGAATTGGCGATCCGGAGTTTTATAAGATCGAGAGAGACTCTCTGGAGAAACTATCGAACAGGACCGGGGGTCGCGCGTTTTTTCCGCGCAGTGAGAGTGAATTGCAACGCGCGTTCGTGCAAATCCAGGACGAATTGCGTTCGCAGTATGTCGTTGCGTATTCGCCAAAGAACAAGGCCCGCGACGGTGGCCGCCGGCAGGTCAAACTCGAGATCGTCAATCCGGAATTAAGGCGACAAAAGCTCCAGCTGGTTTACCGCCAGAGCTACTACGCTCCAAAACAGTAATTAAGCCAAACTCTACAATGGAATGTTGCCGTGCTTCTTAGGTGGGTTGGTGTCTCGCTTATTCTCGAGCAGACTCAGAGCGCGGATTAGTTTCGGGCGGGTTTGGGCCGGTTCGATCACCTCGTCAACAAAACCACGCTCTGCAGCAACATAGGGATTGGCGAATTTATCTTCAAGCTCGATGATTCGCGCTCCTCTCGCGGCTTCTTTGTCTTGCGCCTCATTTATCTCGCGCCGGTACAGAACGCCAACAGCGCCCTCCGCTCCCATCACAGCAATTTCCGCCGCCGGCCACGCAAAATTGACATCCGTCCTGATGTGCTTTGACGCCATCACACAATAGGCGCCGCCATAGGCTTTACGCGTGATGACGGTGACTTTCGGCACAGTCGCTTCCGCGAACGCGTACAGAAGCTTTGCGCCATGCCGGATGATCCCGCCGTGTTCCTGTGAAACTCCCGGCAGGAATCCCGGAACATCTTCAAAGGTGACCAGGGGAATATTGAAACAGTCACAAAAACGAACAAAGCGCGCGGCTTTGACTGACGCGTCAATGTCGAGAACGCCCGCCAGATAAGCGGGTTGATTGGCCACTATGCCGACGGAACGCCCCCCAAGACGCGCGAAACCGATACAAATATTGGGCGCATAGTGCTGCTGCACTTCAAAGTAGTAGCCGTCGTCAACGACGTGATGGATCACTTCCCGAATGTCGTAAGGTTGGTTAGACGCCTCGGGCACCAGCGTATTTAGTTTCTCTGCCGTCCGCTCGGGAGAATCGGTCGCGTGCAGACGCGGAGCATCTTCGAGGTTGTTAGACGGAATAAATGACAAGAGTTCGCGCACCAGTCGTAATGCATGCTCATCAGAGTCGGCTGCAAAGTGCGCCACTCCGGACACGCGATTGTGCGTCACCGCCCCTCCCAACTCCTCTTTCGTGACGTCCTCATGAGTGACGGTTTTGATAACGTCCGGCCCGGTAATAAACATGTAGGACGTATCTTTGACCATGATGTTGAAGTCAGTTATTGCCGGACTGTAGACCGCGCCCCCGGCGCACGGTCCCATCGTGCAGCTAATCTGTGGAACCACCCCGCTGGCGAGCGTATTGCGCAGAAAGATGTCCGCGTAACCACCCAGACTGAGCACGCCTTCCTGAATGCGGGCGCCTCCAGAGTCGTTCAGACCGATAATTGGAGCGCCGACCTTTATTGCCAGGTCCATCACTTTGCAGATTTTCTCCGCGTGAGTTTCCGAAAGGGAACCGCCAAACACAGTGAAGTCCTGGGCAAACACAAACACGCGGCGTCCATCGATCAATCCGTGACCGGTAACAACGCCGTCGCCCGGATAGAGTTGTTGATCCAACCCGAAATCGTGCGAGCGATGTACGACGAGTTTTCCGAACTCCTCGAATGTTTCTTCATCAAGGAGAAATTCAACGCGCTCCCGCGCCGTCATCTTCCCGGCGGCATGCTGCTTTTCAGCGCGCGCCAGCCCGCCTCCCAGTTCCGCCTTGCGTTGACGTTCGCGAAGCTTCTCCAGTTTCGATTTCGCTTGCTGCGGTTGTTGTTTCGAGGTCATGAATTATTCTTTCACTGAAATGCGGGATCGTTGAAGGGAAAAGCTCGAGTTTCAATCAGGTCGATCAACTCGGCTAATGCCTGTCGCGCGCGCTTCTGAACCTTTTCTGAGTAGCCGTAGCGCAAAGCGTTTTCTTCAAAGTCTTCAAGGTCTACGATTTGATAAGAGAAATCAGGTTCAACCAAAATATCAATATCAAGATCGATATAGCTGAGAACTTCGCCGGCAAACTGCGGCGGGACATTTACGTTGCAGTAGTAGTTCCGCAGCTCGCCCCCCGGGTGTGAAAAGCGGAACACGCTGTACCAGCGATCGAGCCAATAGTATTCGATACTGGTCGTTCCGTTGACAATCGTTCCTAAGAGTTCGTGAATGACTTCCTGATCGAAAACTGCATCGAGAACGATTAGCGAACCCGCTTGCCTCAAGATTTTTGCGGGCCAGCTACGATGTTCAGAGCCGTCGTATTTGCACGCCCGCACTTTGATCATCGTCACTTGCGACCGCTTTTGCGCCAGTCGGCTAAAAACTGCGCCTGGCCCTTGTCGGTTAACGGGTGATTGAACATCTGATCGATTACTTTAAAAGGCATGGTGGCAATGTCCGCCCCGAGCCGTGCCGCCTCAATCGCGTGAATCGGGTGCCGAATGCTTGCCGCAAGCACCTCAGTTTTCCAACTGTAGTTGCGATAGACTTCAATGATATCGCTCAGAAGTAGCAATCCATTTTCGCCGATATCATCAAGCCGCCCGATGAAAGGGCTGATGAATGATGCGCCGGCCTTTGCGGCAAGGATTGCCTGGGCCGCCGAGAAGCAGAGCGTAACGTTAACTTTGATGCCCTCGCTGTCGAGCTTATGCGTAGCGGTAAGTCCGGCGCGCGTCAGAGGGCATTTGACGACAACATTATTGGCGATGGCCGCGTACTCTCGCCCTTCACGAACCATCCCTTCGATGTCTTCGCTCGTAACTTCCGCTGAAACCGGCCCGGACACGAGTTCGCAAATCGCGGCAATGTGCTGCTTAAAATCTACGTCTCCTTCCTTCGCAATCAATGACGGGTTCGTGGTAACTCCGTCGGCAATGCCAACGGCAGCGGCTTCACTAATCTCATTCAAATTTGCTGTATCCAAAAAAAACTTCATAACTGCCTCCTAATCTAAAATGATGCTGGAAACTATCTATGTGGTTAATCCTGCGACTATCGTGGATGAAACTGCTCGACTCGATTGCGCAGGGTACCAATTCCTTCAACCTCTACCTCCACTACGTCGCCAGGTTTTAGGGAAGAGACGCCGGCAGGAGTACCGGAGGCGATTACGTCGCCTGGGAATAGCGTCATGATCTCGGCGATGTATTTAATCAGGAAGGGAACTGGAAAGGCCATATCAGATGTGCGTCCGCGTTGTTTTACGTCGTCATTAACACGAGTAACCACCTGGACATCAAGTGGATTGATGTCAGTCACGATCAGGGGGCCTATGGGGCAGAACGTGTCGAACGATTTCCCGCGGGTAAACTGAACGTCTTTGCGTTGCAGGTCGCGAGCTGTCACGTCATTGATGCAGGTGTAACCGAGCACGTAGTCGAGGGGATTCTGTTCATTTGAAATTCGACGCGCCTGACGGCCAATGATGACGGCCAACTCGCCCTCATGTTCAACCTGCTGCGACTGGTGGGGCAATTCAATGACGTCGTTTTCTCCTATTACCGCGGACGGCGCCTTTAAAAAGAGGAGCGGTTCGTCCGGCATCTTGTTGCCAAGTTCAGCGGCGTGTTCTCTATAGTTGCGGCCGACGCAGACGATTTTTGAAGGCTTCACTGGAGCGACCAGTCGAACATCCGCCAACTCCAGCGAACCCTGGGAGCGCGAGATGTCGTCAGGCTCGAAGTACTCATGTGCTTCGACCGGATAGACGATGTCGTCCTCGATAACGCCATAGCGAGGCTCCGCGGCACTGGGATGAACGAAGCGGCACAGTTTCATTGTGCATCAGGGAACGGCTTCGGAAACGACTTCGGATGGCGGACTAACGTTTCCTGACTGGTCAGTTGCGGTCAAGTAGTAGTAGTAACGCTTTCCGGATTCGACGTTGTCGTCCTGGAAAGTAGTGCGGTCCAGCAACGTTGAAGTCAGTTTCTTCCAGCCCGGCTTCGAGAGATCAGGATCCGTAGAGCGATAAATTGTGTAACCGGCGACGTCTGCCTCCGGATTTGCGGGAAAGAAAATCGATAATCTTGCTGGGGCGGCCGCGATGGTTATCGATGACGGGGCGGAAGGCGGGAACGTATCTCGCGCCAAAATCGAAAGCGAATTGGAGTTGAGACTTTCAACCTGGGCGCCGTCTGTGCCGAGAGATACCGAGCGCACGAAGTATTGATAGCTTTCGCCAAATTTAAAGTTCTGGTCGGCGAACTGGGTTCCGGAAATGGGGGCGCTATTGAGGGGCGCATCGCCGCTGTTAGTCTGCGACTCATCAACCCGATACACGTTATAGCCCAGTAGATTTACCGGCGTCGATCCGTCGATGTTAGCCGCCGGTGGTCGCCACGTGATTGTGATCGCCGACTCAGCGAGTTCTTTGCCGGTGGTGATTAATACCGGTGGCGCCGCGACGCGCGCAGAGGGTTCGATCAGCAGGAAATTGGAAAACGCCGCGCGCTGACCAGAAGCGTTGACGAATCGAACAGCGTAGCGCAAGCGCGCCGGCTCACCGGCTAGTTCGAGAGTATCGGTGTAGGTCAGTATGTCTCCCGCAGTTTTGATCTCGTCGTAAGTGACGGACCCAATCAGCGTGGAACGAGCGGCAAATTCCTCCTCGGTAAGAGGCAACGGCGCCGTGGGCTTCTCTGCCAGGCGATAAACGTCGATGCGCCGAATGCTTTGCACGCTTTCATCCGGAGCATTCCGCAGCGGAGCAGGCCAACTGAGTGTTACCTGGTTGCCCCTCTGGGCGCCCGACAGGAGTTCCGTACGTTGCTGAACACGTTCCACTGGCGGCAATGGCGGACGTCGCTTCCCGCAGCCACCGGCGATACAAGCAACCAGCAGCGCCAAACACCAGGCCTTCTGTTTATTGGTAATCGAGGGAAACAAGATTCGAGAGGCAGCCGGCAAAGTTTCTCTCACAGAATGTAGCGACTGAGATCTTGATCTTTCACGGTATCCAGTAACTTGTCGTCGACGTATTTGGCGTCGAGATGTTGGTGCTTCTGTTGCAAGTCGGGCCCCTCGAAGCTGATTTCTTCGAGTAGCTTCTCCATGATCGTTTGCAGTCGGCGAGCGCCAATGTTCTCCGTCTGCTCATTAACACGTGCCGCGAAATTCGCGATCGCATCGATGGCATCTTCCGTGAACTCAATGGTAACGCCTTCAGTCTCCATCATGGCCTGATACTGCTTAATCAGCGCATTCTTGGGTTCAGTCAAAATACGTTTGAAGTCTTCAACCGTCAGAGAATCCAACTCAACGCGGATGGGAAAACGTCCCTGCAGTTCAGGGATCAGGTCCGAGGGCTTTGAGACGTGAAACGCGCCCGCAGCCACGAAAAGGATGTGATCGGTTTTCACCATGCCGTAGCGAGTGTTAACCGTGGTGCCCTCGACGATTGGCAGAATGTCTCGTTGCACGCCTTCGCGCGAGATATCCGGACCGTGACCTGACTCCCGGCCGGCAATCTTGTCGATCTCATCGAGAAAGATAATCCCGGATGATTCGACGCGTTCGATTGCTGCGCGGGCTACCTGATCCATATCGATGAGCCGCTCTTCCTCCTCTTGCATCAGGTGCTCCATCGCCTCATCGACGCGCAGTTTTCGCCGCTTCGAACGACCTTGAAAGATATTGCCCAGCATATCCTTCATGTTAATGCCCATTTCTTCGACGCCTTGCGGTCCGGCCAGTTCGATCACGGGAAAATTCTTTTCGCGTATCTCGATCTCAATGAGTCGATTGTCCAACTTGCCGCTGCGAAGTTGCGTCCGAAACTTCTCGCGCGAACGTTGAAACTGTTCATCGCGTCCGCTGCTATCGGGCTCGGTTATCGCTTCCTCTGTAGTGGAGTCAAAATCGTAAAGATTGGACGATCGTTGTGGCGGCAGCAGGATATCGAGGATTCTCTCCTCTACATTGAGTTCGGCTTTCTCAGCAATCTCTTCGATTTTCTCCTGACGGGTCATGTCAATGGAAATTTCGGTGAGGTCGCGAATCATGCTTTCGACATCGCGTCCTACGTATCCAACCTCGGTGAACTTGGAAGCTTCCACCTTGAGAAAAGGCGAGTCAGACATGCGCGCCAAACGGCGAGCGATTTCCGTTTTTCCCACACCCGTTGAGCCAATCATGATGATGTTTTTCGGCATCACGTCGACGGCCATTTCCGGCGGGAGTTTTTGGCGCCGAATGCGGTTGCGCAGAGCGACTGCGACGGCCCGCTTGGCGTTGCGTTGGCCGACAACATGCTTATCCAGCTCAGCGACGATCTGACGGGGTGTCATGTCGTCCAACCGAACTTCCTCGTCAACTTCTCCTGCTAGGTAAATAACCATCTTCCCTGGATTAAGCCTACTGATACGTGCGGACGGCTGTTATCCGACGGAGGACCCTTCCAGCTCCTCAACGATAATATTCTGATTAGAGTAGATACAAATCTCGCCGGCAATCGTCAGCGCCTCAACCGCAACATCACGCGCCGACATGCTCGTGTGTTTCATTAAAGCTCTAGCCGCGGCCAAGGCAAACGTTCCACCCGAACCAATCGCCAGCACGCCATCGTCGGGTGCGATCACATCACCGTTACCGGAAAGGAGAAAAGAACTTTTGTTATCTGCAACGACAAGGAGTGCTTCGAGATGACGAAGGAGTTTGTCAGTGCGCCATTCCTTGCTGAGTTCGATAGCCGCGCGCTCGAGGTTTCCATGATACTGCTCCAGTTTGCTTTCGAAGCGAGTAAGGAGCGAAAAAGCATCAGCTGTAGCGCCCGCGAAACCTGCGAGAATTCGATCATTATAAAGCCGCCGAACTTTCTTCGCGCTGGCTTTCATAATGGTTTCACCGAGCGTGACCTGGCCATCGCCGGCAAGCGCCACACGACCGTCTTTGCGCACAAGCAAGACTGTTGTGCTGCGCACCCTGGGAGAATCGTTTTGCATCGCGATTGGCAATCACTATAGGAATTCGCGTGAATGTAAGTCAAGGCGTGCTTTATTTGCAGAATGTTCGTCAGCCTGCAATACCACACCTGAAGCTGAACTTTGCGCTGGCATCCGTTGCTGATAGATTATCAGCGGAGGATTTTTCCGAACCAAGAGGAAAATATGCACGATTACCGGCCCCGTATCGGCATCACGATGCGGATTGAATTAGACAGTGACCGCTTCTATTTATCGCGACATTATAGTGAGGCAATCGAAGCAGCAGGCGGCGCACCCGTTCATATCAGTCTGATTCCTGACGCGGCATACATCTCCTCGGTGATAGACAGCATGGACGGCATCCTGCTTCCAGGTAGCGACTCCGATGTTGATCCTTTGCGTTACGCACGGGAACCTCATGAGTCGTTGGGTGACGTTCATCATATAAGAGATGAAACAGACATGCTGGTTCTTGCCGAGGTAGAAAAACGCCGGCTGCCACTCCTGGGAATATGTTTTGGAATGCAGGTATTGAATGTTGCTCGCGGCGGAACGTTGATTCAGGATATCAAATCGCTACTACCCGGCTCGATCAAGCATCAACAAGGGGCGCCGCGCGACCGCCCTTCGCATCGCGTTAGACTGCTGGAGGGCAGTTTGGTTGCCACTCTAGCGGAAGCGGATGCCGCCGTGGTTAATAGTCATCATCACCAGGCGATCGAAACTCTCGGTGATGATCTTGTGGCTACTGCCTGGACCTCTGATGGGGTTGTAGAGGCCCTTGAAGATCCCCGAGCGAATCGCTTCGTCTCAGCCGTTCAGTGGCACCCGGAACTGGGCTGGAAACAGGACAAGTTGTCGCAAGCCTTATTTGCCCACTTTGTAAGCGAAGCAATCCGACACGCTCAGCAAAGCGTTGAGACTGAAGAAACCTCTGAGCAACTCTCCTCGTGACTCATTCAAAACCTTTCAAGAACAACTCTCACCCCAGCCAGGAAGGGAACTCGGAAGATTGTTCACTGGCATTGCGTGGTCGTGTCGCTCTCGTAACCGGAGGCTCCAGAGGAATAGGTCGCGCCGTGGTTGAGCGACTAGCCGAGTTAGGTTCACACGTTGCGGTTAACTACCACTCAAACGAGGGCGCAGCGGAAGCGGTTGTGGCGAGCGCACGAGCAAAGGGCGTAGAGGCCCTGGCTGTGCAGGGTGACGTGGCTGAATTGCGCGATGCGATTCGAATCGTCCAGGCTGTATTGGATCGATTTGGCCGCCTGGATATTCTGGTTTGCAACGCCGGCATCTGGGAAGGCGCTCCGGTTGATGAAATGCCGGAGAAGATTTGGGACAGGGCGATGGCGATCAACCTCAGGGGAAGCTGGACCATTTGCCGCGCTGCTATTCCTTCTATGAAGCAACAGCGATTTGGCAGAATTGTTATAGTGGCCTCCACCGCCGGCCAGCGTGGCGAAGCAGACTACTCCAACTACGCTGCCTCCAAAGGAGGGCAAATCGCTTTCACCAAATCACTCGCAACAGAACTTGGAGATTTTGGCATCAATGTTAACGCCGTCGCCCCGGGTTGGGTGGACACAGAGATGTCAGCGAAGGCTCTCGATGAAGGAGGCCGCGAAAGGATCGCCAGGGCAATACCCTTAGGAGAGATTGCAAGGCCGGTCGACATTGCCCTTCCGATCGTATTCTTGTGCAGCGACTGGGCCCGTCACATTACGGGCGAGATATTAAATGTAAACGGGGGTTCAGTTCTCTGCGGTTAAAGGCTAATGATTTACTTTAGATTGCATCGGCCCATCAGACAATTCAAATGAAGAACTGTAAGGTTTCCGTCACTCTCGGACTTGAGAGATTACTTGAACGACACGTAGATCGTGTTCAGGGAGCAAGGGTGGGGCTGGTATGTAACCAGGCCTCTGTAGACCATAACCTGCAGCATGCGGCAGATCTCCTCCACGCTCATCGGGGCATAAATCTAATTGCCTTGTTCGGCCCGCAACACGGCATCCGCGGTGATGTTCAGGACAATATGATTGAAACCGAGCATGCCGTGGATCGGTCGACTGGATTGCCGATTCATTCGTTGTACAGCGAAACGCGAGAACCGACTGACACGATGCTTCAGGCTGTCGATGTGCTGATTTTTGACATGCAGGACGTCGGCTGTCGCATCTATACGTTCGCCTACACGATGGCGAATTGCTTACGAACAGCGAAAAAACTGGGGAAAAAGGTGATTGTTTGTGATCGCCCAAACCCGATCACAGGAGCAGGCGTCGCGGGGAATGTGCTTGAGCCGAAGCAGGCTTCATTCGTCGGGCAGTTTCCCATTCCTACTAGGCACGGTATGACGCTCGGAGAACTGGCCCGCATGTTCAACGAACACTTCGGGATCGGCTGCAGTCTGGAAGTGATGCCGATGGAGGGTTGGGCAAGAGAGTACTGGCAGGACGAGACGGATGCACCCTGGGTCATGCCATCACCTAACATTCCGACAATCGATTCCGCAACAGTCTTTCCCGGCACTGTGCACTTCGAAGGAACCCAGATGTCTGAGGGAAGGGGAACCACCAAACCATTCGAACTGGTCGGTGCACCTTATGTACAACCTGAGGAATACGCTAAGCGACTAAATGACCTCGGCTTTCCGGGGGTATTTTTCCGAAGTTGCGTCTTCCGGCCAACTTTTCAAAAACACGGCGGCGCGAGTTGCGGGGGAGTGCAAGTTCACGTGACTAACCGCGATCAGTTTGAGCCGGTAATCGTGGGAGTAGCGATGGTCAAACTTGCCTATGATATGTACCGTGAAGACTTCCGCTGGAAGGAGCCGCCTTATGAATACGTTTACGATCGTAATCCTTTTGACGTCATCGCCGGAACGTCAAGTTTGCGAGAGTCGTTCGAGCGCGGTGATTCGTTAGAGTCGATCCAGGCAGCGTGGCAAGCACCTTTGACGAAGTTTTCGGAGGTGAGACAGAAGTATTTGCTGTATTGATCTCTGAGGTCACTGTTAATGTGGGCAATCAAGGGTCGTGGCGCCGACGCTTAAGAAATCGGGTGAAGGCTGATCAAGAGAAAAGGAAAAAGTTCGAAACAAGGCGGTCTTTAGTTAACGTAAGACCTTAAATAGAAACCCGACGAGGATTGGAGGATGAGTATTGCAGAAAGAGAAGTCGCGAGACCTGGTTCATGAACCGGCCCCAACGCGGGCCTGGATGATGGGAGCAGCCGGCTGGCTTTGCCCTGGGGCGGGCCACTTCTTGCAAGGACACTGGCTGCGAGCCCTGCTTTTGGGCGGAGCGGTGTGGATTTGCTTCATCTGCGGTTTCGTTATGGGTGGTCACCTTTTTAGATTTACCGGAGCTGAACCGGGTCTGACCTCGGTGCTCCAAATACCACCGATGATTGGTAATCTCGGAACGGGACTCCTCTATATTGTTTGCTGGCTCCTTGGCGTCGGATTCTCGAATGACCCGCAGCAGGCCGCTCTGGCAACCTTCGAATATGGTTGGACGTTTCTGATAATCGCCGGATTGCTTAACTACCTCGCTATGCTCGACGCCTTTGATATCGCCGCTGGGAGGAAGTCTTGAGACATTTTCTGGTAATGACTTTGTTTGCCCTCTTGGCCGCCGTCGTATTTGGTACCGTCGCGAAGGACCAGGACAAGGATCGGCTGATTTACGGAGTCAAAGTATTTGCGGAATTCATGATCATCGGTCTCGCCCTGGCTTGGGTTCTGTACTTCATTCCGCCTGGTCAGTGAAGCCAGAAGAGCAAAACGGCAAACCGTGGCAAAGGTGCTTTGTCGGCAGAGGTCCCTGAATGGCTCTTTCGGAGACGGAAGCTTTAGTGCTGCGGACCTATAATCTGGCTGAGGCAGACAAAATTGTAGTTTGTCTCACGCGAGGCAACGGCCTCATTCGTGGTGTGGCCAGGGGTTGCAGGCGATTGAAAAACCGATTCGGAGCCGCACTCGAACCCTTCACGCTGCTGCAGCTCTCGTTTTATCAAAAAGAACACCAGGAACTCGTCTCACTGCGCCAGGCTGAAATCCTCAAGTCTCACTTTAACCTTTTAGGTGATGCCGAAATTCTTGCAGGATTGGCGTATATGGGCGACCTCGTAATTGACTTCTCGGCGCCATACCAACCCAATGAAAAGCTTTTCAGAATGTTAAAAGCCTGTCTCGATGCCGTCTCAGAGTCGCCCGCTGATATTGAAACGATCTTGAGATACTTCGAGGTCTGGCTATTGAAGCTGGAAGGCTTTCTGCCGGACATTCGGCGGTGCGGCGAGTGTCACGGCACTTTCAATGAGAACGATATGGCCTTCATGGGGTCAGATCTGATGCTTCGATGTCGTGCCTGCAGCCACGGCCTTGGCACTGCCTTGTCACGCAAAGTGCATCAGCGACTCTGGGCGACACAACGACTCGGACCGGAGATCTTTGCTAAAGAATCACATGAGGTTCCCCCTAAGACGATTCGGGAATTGGGTGAACTAACACATCAGCTAATCGGAAGAGTCCTCGAGAGACAGCCTCGAGTTAGACCAACCTTTCAATGAGCGCCTGCCAACTTGGTCTTCCAACCTTTCTTACCTAGAATTCAAGCGAATGAGATCGAGAAAGCTAATTGCCGATTACGTTGCTCGCGCAGCACTCCCTTACGTGTTTCTGACTCTCCTTCTGTTGACGGCTATTCTATTTGCACAACAGGCCGGACGATTTGCCGAACTCGCGCTTTATGCACAGATTCCCATTTCAGTACTGTCGCAGTTAGGCGCAGCCTTCCTCCCGGGAGTGTTGGTCCTGTCTTTACCCACCGCTGTCCTGACAGGAATCATTATCGGTTTCGCGCGGATGGGCAGCGACAGCGAAATTGTGGCGATGAGAGCGGCCGGTGTGGGTACCTGGACCATGCTGTGGCCAGTTCTCATCATCGGACTGCTGGTAATGGGTGCAACTACTTATATTCAGCTAGTTGAGGCGCCGCGCGCAGCTCGAGATCTGAAAAGGGCGGCAGTTGAGAGTGCTCTCAGAAAACTCGAATCACCAGTCGACCCGAGAACCTTCAATACAGAAATACCGGGTTACGTGATCTATGTGCGTGACGGTGACAAAGCGACAGGATCATGGGGTCGGGTCTTTATCTACTCTCAGCAAGCAGATGAATCAGTTCGGGTGGTCACGGCGCGATCCGGGCGGATCGATTCCTCGGGTGACGTCTCGGAGTTGGTATTGCGCGACGCGGTTGCGTTGAAGATTCCAGCGGAAAAGGTAACCGACAAGAGTTCTTATGTGGTTGAGAGATTGGATCAGCTTCGCCTCGCGATAAACACAGGCAGGGCAGCGTTGCTCGCACGGCTGAATGGAGCTGAAACCGATCCGGATGAAATGGACTGGCAGGAGCTGACTAAGCAAGCGTCCTTCGGAACGCCCGAACAACGTCGCGCCAGTGAAAGAACGCTACACCGCAGGTTGGCGCTTTCTGTCTCTCCTCTGATCTTCGCCTTGCTGGGCGGCGCGCTCGGAATGCGAGTCAGGCGGGGAGGAAGGGGACTGGGTGTTTTGCTCGCGATTGCCATTCTGGTGATCTATTACCTTGTTTCACTGCTGGGGGAAGCACTTTCGCGAGCGGGAACCGTTCCACCTGCTGTGGGCGCCTGGGCTGCGACTATCTTAATGATCTGCTTGAGCCTCGTCTTCCTGTTGGTTCAGCGGCTCCCCTCAATCACAATTGGTGCTCGTCGCCTTGATGCGAGTTCTCCTGAGCGGAGTCGGAAGAAACCGAAGCCCGACACCTCAACGCACACGCTGGGTGCCGGGCGTTCCGGATTTCCCAGCCTGCTCGATATCGGATTGTTTAGAACGCTGGGTTCCAACTTTCTCTTTACCTTCGTTTCACTGGTAGCGATTTTTATTGTTTTCACACTCTTTGAATTGTGGCGCTTCATCGCAGCTAACCGCGTCGGTTTTGCACTGGTCTCCCGATATATTCTCTTCCTTCTGCCGCTTATAACTGTTGAGATATTTCCGGCGACGATGCTGGTGGCGGCGCTTATGACCTACGCCTTGTTGGCCCGACGCAACGAAACGATCGCCTGGTGGGCCTCAGGGCAAAGCGTCTATCGCCTGATGGTTCCCGGGCTGGTCTTTGCCGTTGCCGCTGGGGCCTGCGCCTGGGTTGTCCAGGAACACCTAATGCCCTACAGCAACGTCAAGCAAGACTCGCTGCGAGCGCGAATCAAGGGAGGGGAAGCGCGCGCCACCACCGGGACCGGCCGACAGTGGTTAGCCTCAGCCGAAAGCAATCGTCTGTATTCTTATGAATTCAATGAGCAGACAAATGCTTTGGAGCAGCCGACAATTTATGAGTTCGACGCAGCCGGAGTTCATCCGACCAATGTGACGACCGCCAACACCGGAGTTTGGATCGGAAGCAACCGTGTTGCATTAAGAGATGCCGAGGTTTTGACCTTCAAAGGAATGCAGATTGAACGGCAGATCGCTCCACAAATAGAAGCGGCAATCGAGCCAGTCAATATATTTAAGCCGACGATAGACAGGCCTTCTCAGTTAAGCGCGACTGGTTTAAGCAGCTATTTAAGTGCGGCTCGCCGCCGCGGAGTCTCGGTCTCAGCTCTGGCTGTAGCGCTACAGCGTAAGTATGCAGCGCCTTTTAGTGTGATCGTAATGGCCTTCATTGGAATACCGCTGGCGTTGTCTTTTGGCAGGAGGGGAACGGTAGTAGCGCTGTGTGGGGCAGTAGGTCTCAGTATCGCTTACTGGGGTGTCGGCGGAGGGTTACAGCAGCTTGGCAATCTGGGATTGCTGCCCCCGGCAGTGGCCGGATGGTCACCTGCAATAATATTCGCCGCTGCCGGGAGCTATCTTCTATCTCGAATTCGAACGTAAGCGCTACGTTCCCATCTCCCAACTCGAGATGTACTCCATCTGTTCCGACGTGAGCGTGTCGATACTCATTCCCAGAGCACGCAGTTTCAAGCTGGCAATTTCAGTGTCAACTTCCTTAGGTAGTAGGTGAACGCCCGGGTCGAGCTTACCCTTGTTCTTCACCAGATACTCAACCGAAAGCGCCTGATTCGCGAAGCTCATGTCCATGACGCTGGCGGGATG
>Ga0136614_10001085_pt1 | contig 15460 bp, 10 predicted proteins | sample AntDrymUQ2792106_2_FD_106643 | JGI IMG/M metagenome (GOLD analysis project Ga0136614, IMG submission 106643) | Polar desert sand microbial communities from Dry Valleys, Antarctica - metaG UQ279 (21.06) | ecosystem: Environmental > Terrestrial > Soil > Desert | place: Antarctica: Dry Valley... | reverse complement strand
GTGCCTTCGTCTTCTCCGAGTACCACGCGCTTGAGCGCGCCGCTTTTCGCGATGTTGAACACCTTGATCGGCAGTTTTTGATCGCGACACAGGGCGAAGGCGGTCGCGTCCATGATCTGCAGCCTGCGCGACAGCGCCTCGTCGAACGAGATGGTCGAATAGCGCGTCGCGGTCGGGTCCTTTTTCGGATCGGCCGAGTACACACCGTCGACCTTGGTCGCTTTCAAAACGATTTGCGCTCCGATCTCGGAACCGCGCAGCGCAGCGGCGGTGTCGGTCGTGAAAAACGGATTGCCGGTGCCGGCCGCAAAGATCACAACCTTGCCTTCCTCCAGGTAGCGCAACGCTTTGGGCCGTATATACGGCTCGACTACGGCTTCGATGTTCAGCGCGGACTGCACACGTGCTTCGACGCCGGCACGGCGCATCGCGTCCTGCAGCGCCATTGCATTCATGATGGTGGCCATCATGCCCATGTAGTCGGCGGTGGCGCGGTCCATGCCTTCGGCGCCGAGCGCAACGCCGCGGAAAATGTTGCCGCCGCCGATGACAACCGCGACCTCGACTCCGAGCCGCACCACTTCGCCGATATCAGCCACCATCGCGTCGACCGTCGCACGATTGATGCCGAACGCATCGTCGCCCATCAGCGCTTCGCCCGACAGCTTCAGCAGAACCCGTCGATAGGCAGGGGCAGTGGCCACGTTCATCGGTTCAGGTTTGCGGTGGACGCTCAACTGAGCAGCCTTTTATCGGTCACGCGCGCGCGGTGGCCATGGCAGCGACCTCCGCCGCGAAGTCGGCCTGCTTTTTCTCGATGCCCTCACCCACCACGTACAACACGAAACGGCTGACGCTCGCGTTGTTCGCCTTAAGGAGCTGCTCTATAGTCTGTTTGTCGTTCTTCACGAAGAACTGACCGAGCAACGTGACTTCGCGCAGGAACTTTTGCACGGTGCCTTCGGCGATCTTGTCGAGCATCGCCGCGGGCTTGCCTGCCTCGCGCGCTTTTTCGGCGGCGATGCGCCGCTCGGTGTCGATCAGCTCCGGCGCCACGCCGGTTGCGTCAACGGACTTCGGCTTGCTCGCTGCAATGTGCATCGCGACGTCCTTCGCAAGGTCGGCGTCGCCGCCTGTGACGTCGACCAACACGCCGATCTTGCCGCCATGGATGTAGTTGGCCAGGCGTCCCTTTGCTTCAAGCCGCGCAAAGCGCCGGATCGCGATATTTTCTCCGATCCTTCCGACCAGCGCGGTGCGCGTGGTTTCTACCGTGCCGCCGCCCAACGGCATCGAAGCCAGTGCCGCGACATCGCGTGGATTGCTGGCTGCCACAAGGCGCGCAAGGTCTTTCGCAAACTGCATGAATTCGGCGTTCTTCGCGACGAAATCAGTTTCTGAATTCACTTCCACGATCGCGCCGAGCTTGCCGGAATCATCAACGTCGATCGCCACCACGCCTTCGGCTGCAACTCTCGACGCCGCCTTGCTCGCCTTGTTGCCCAGCTTCACGCGCAGAATTTCTTCGGCTTTGGTCGTGTCGCCATCGGCCTCGGTCAGCGCTTTCTTGCACTCCATCATCGGCGCGTCGGTCTTCTCGCGCAGTTCCTTGACCATCGCCGCGGTTATCTCTGCCATCTAACGCTCCTGCCTACTTACTTGCAAATTAACTTGCAAAAAAGGGGCTCGCGCCCCTTCGGAGTCCGCCGATCGGTGCGGCTACTGACCTTCGTTAATTTCGACGAACTCTTCGTCGCTAGCATTGGCCGCCGTTTGCACGACGCCCTGCAGCGCCGCTGCCTTGCCTTCCAGGACCGCATCGGCGATGCCGCGCGCGTACAGGCGCACGGCGCGGCTCGAGTCGTCGTTGCCCGGGATTACGTAGGCGATGTTTTCCGGCGAATGATTGGTATCGACCACCGCGACCACCGGAATGCCGAGCTTGGCCGCTTCCAAAATGGCGATCTTGTGATAGCCGACGTCGATCACGAACAGTGCGTCGGGCAGCGCGTTCATGTCCTTGATGCCGCCGATCGCCTTGTTGTGCTTTTCAATCTCGCGCTGAAAATCGAGCGTTTCTTTTTTGGACATGCGCTCGGTGCCGTTGTCGGCGATGATCTGCTCCATCTCTTTCAGGCGCTTGATCGACACCTTTACCGTCTTGAAGTTGGTCAGCATGCCGCCAAGCCAGCGCTGATCGACAAACGGCATGCCGGCGCGCTGGGCTTCTTCGACGATGGTTTCACGCGCCTGGCGCTTGGTGCCGACGAACAAAATCGTGCCGCGATTGCTCGCCAGCTGGCGCACAAAACGAGTGGCTGTTTGAAACTGATCGAGCGTGCGCTCGAGGTTGATAATGTGGATCTTGTTGCGGTGGCCGAAAATGAACGGCGCCATTTTCGGGTTCCAGAAGCGCGTTTGATGCCCAAAATGGACACCGGCCTCCAGCATTTGACGCATCGTGACCGACATAGCCTCTCCAAGGTTGGTTCTGCGCAAGCATCGAGGCGGACTGGACTTTTCGTCCCCGGCCCGCACCTTGGGAATGCTGCGCGTGATTCTTGCGGCCTCTTTTCAATCAAGCATGACCACAAGTAGCCGGATATTATAACCATCCTGAGCGGTAACACTGACTTCCATGGCCATCGTCATCAAGACTCCCGAAGATATCGACGGAATGCGCGTGGCCGGACGCCTGGCCTCCGAGGTCTTGGACTTCGTGGCGGCGTACGTCAAGGCGGGCGTGACCACCGGCGAGCTCGACCGGCTTTGCCATGAGTACATGACCACGGTGCAGCACACGGTGCCGGCACCGTTGAACTACGCGCCGCCGGGATACCGGCCGTTTCCCAAGGCCATCTGCACCTCCGTCAATCATCAGGTGTGCCACGGCATCCCGGGGGACAAAGCACTGAAGAACGGCGACGTGCTCAACATCGACGTGACGGTGATCAAGGACGGCTACCACGGCGACACGAGCCGCATGTACTTCGTGGGTGAGCCGTCGATCGCAGCGCGCCGCTTGAGCGAAGTCACGTATGACTGCATGTGGCTCGGGATCGCGCAAGTGCGGCCCGGCGCGACCATCGGCGACATCGGGCATGCGATCCAGGTGCATGCCGAAAAAAACGGTTACAGCGTGGTGCGTGAATTCTGCGGGCATGGCATTGGGCGCAAGTTTCACGAGGAACCGCAGATCCTGCACTACGGCAAGCCCGGCACGCTCGAGCCGCTAACTGCCGGGATGATCTTCACAGTCGAGCCGATGATCAACGCCGGGCGGCGTGAGATCAAGGAGCTTTCCGACGGCTGGACCATTGTGACCAAGGACCATTCGCTCTCGGCGCAATGGGAGCACACCGTGCTGGTCACCGTATCCGGGTTCGAAGTGATGACGCTTTCAGCCGGCGCGCCGGCTCTGCCCGCGTTCGTGCAACGGGGAACAGAAGAGGCGCGCGAGCAAGAGCACGCCCCAGCGTAGTTCCACATGAACGACGGCGTGTTCAAGCTGCGGGATCGACTGCGGCAAGAGCGCGACGTTCTAGTCCAACGCTTCAACGACGGCGGACCTGTCGACGCCTTACTGCGCGGACTCGCGCGCTCGGTCGACCGACTGCTGCGCGAGATTTTCGAGGCAAGCGGACTCGCGTCGCGGGCCGCATTAATCGCCGTCGGCGGCTACGGTCGCGGCGAGCTTTTTCCGCACTCCGACGTCGACGTGCTGATTCTTCTGAATCAGCCGGCTACCGAAGACGACGCCAGAACCATCGAAAACCTGATCGGCTTGCTTTGGGATCTCGGCCTGCCGCTTGGGCACAGCGTGCGCACCCTCGACGAATGCCTGGGCGAAGCGGCGCGCGACATCACCGTGCTCACTTCGCTGCTCGAAGCGCGCCTGATCGCCGGGCCGCGTTCACGCTTCGCCGGATTTTCGCGCGCCATTGTCAAAGCGATCGATCGCGAAGCCTATTTTCGCGCCAAGGCGCTCGAGCAGCAGCAGCGCCACATTAAGTACGACGAAGCGCCCTACAGCCTGGAGCCCAACGTCAAGGAAAGCCCTGGCGGCTTGCGCGATCTGCAGGTCGTCGTGTGGGTGGCGCGCGCCAGCGGCTACGGCGCGAGTTGGACTGAGCTAGCGAGGCGCGGGTTCATTACCACCGAAGAAGCCCGCATCATTCGCCGCAGCGAGCGGCGCATCAAGGAGATTCGCGCGCGGCTGCATCTGGTGGCCGGCCGCCGCGAAGATCGACTGGTGTTCGACGTGCAAAACGCCGTGGCGGCGATGAGCAGCTTTCAAGCGACCTCCACCCGATTGTCGAGCGAAGTGCTGATGCAGCACTACTACCGCGCGGCGAAGGTGGTAGCGACGCTGAACATCATCCTGCTGCAGAACATCGAGCATCGACTCTTCGGACGCCAGGAGAGTGCCGCGCGCCCGCTCGACGCAACCTTCGTCGTTCGCAACGAGCTGCTCGACCTGGCCGACGTCTCGGCTCTGGAGCGCGACGTAAACGGGATCTTGCGGGCGTTCCTGCTGATGGCGCAGCATCGCGAGCTCAAGGGCATGTCGGCGCACTTGATGCGCGCGCTGTGGCACGCGCGCGTGAAAATCGATGCGCGCTACCGCCGCGACCCGGCCAATCGCGCGACATTCCTCGCCATTTTGCAGCAGCCGAAAGGTGTGTTGCACGAGCTGCGGCGTATGAACCAGCTATCGGTGCTCGGGCGCTACCTGCCGGTGTTCCGCCGCGTTGTCGGGCAGATGCAGCACGATCTGTTTCACGTCTACACGGTCGATCAGCACATCCTGCAGGTGCTGCGCAATCTGCGGCGCTTCGGTCTGTCCGAGCATGCGCACGAGTATCCGTTGTGCAGCCAGTTGATGGCGGACTTCGACAAGCCGTGGCTGCTGTATATCGCCGCGATTTTTCACGACATCGCCAAAGGACGCGGCGGCGACCACAGCGATCTGGGCAGCGCTGACGCGCGCCGCTTCTGCCGCGACCACGGGCTCGATCGCAACGAGACGCAGCTGGTCGAGCTGCTGGTCTCACACCACTTGTCGATGTCGCAAGTCGCGCAGAAGCAGGACCTGGCCGATCCGGCGGTGATCGAGCGGTTCGCAGCGCAAGTCAAGGACGAGCGCACGCTGATCGCGCTTTATCTGCTTACCGTCGCCGATATTCGCGGGACCAGTCCGAAGGTTTGGAGCGCGTGGAAGGGCAAGCTGCTCGAAGACCTATTTCGGTTGACCCGCCGGCTGTTGGGCGGCGGTACGGTGGCGCCCACCGCCGTGCTCGAAGGACGCAAGGAAGAAGCGCTGCGCATTTTGCGTCTCTACGGCTTGTCCGACAGCGCGCGCGAAGCACTTTGGCAACAACTGGACGTCGTTTACTTTCTACGGCACAACGCGCAGGACATCGCGTGGCACACGCGCTCACTGTTCTCCCGGGTCGATAGCGACAAACCGATCGTCCGGACGCGTCTTGCGCGCGTCGGCGAAGGCGCTGAGGTGCTCATCTATGCGAAGGACCAGAGGGGCTTGTTCGCACGCGTGTGCGGCTATTTCGATAGTCGCAATTTGAGCATTCTCGATGCGCGCATACACACGACGCGCCACGGCTACGCGCTTGACACGTTTCTCGTCACCGACCACGGCCGGGCGCGCCACTATCGCGAGCTGTTGAGCCAGATTGAGCACGAGCTGGCTGAATGGATTGCCAAAGAGCAGGAGCCGCCGCTGCCGGCACAAGCGGCGCCGTACCGGCAATCGCGCCAATCGCGGCAATTTCCGGTGTCACCGAGTGTGCAGCTGCAGCCCGACGCGCGCGGCTTGCACTATCTGTTGTCTGTCATCGGAACCGATCGCCTCGGACTTCTGTATGCGATCGCGCGCGTGCTTGCCAAGCACGATCTTGAAGTACACACGGCCAAGGTGTTGACGCTCGGCGAGCGCGCCGAAGACGTGTTTCTGGTTTCGGGTGCGCAGCTGGCGACTGTCAAGGGCCAGTTGGCAATCGAGAGCGACTTGCTCGCAGCGCTGGCGCCACCGCATCAGTCTTCGGCGTCCGCCATCTCAGGAAACAAGATATCGGTGTAGCCGAAGCGCGAAAAGTCGCGCACGCGCATCGGATACAAAATGCCGTCGAGGTGATCGCACTCGTGCTGCACCACCCGCGCATGAAATCCGTCGACCACGCGATCGATCGGCCGGCCTTGCAAATCGACGCCCTGGTAGCGCACCTTCGCGTAGCGCGGCACGACGCCGCGCAAGCCGGGTACCGATAGGCAACCCTCCCACCCTTCCTCGATTTGATCCGACGCCGGCTCGATGACCGGATTGACGAGGATCGTTTGCGGAACCGGATCAGCGTCGGGGTAGCGCGGGTTGCGCGCTTCCGGATCGCTATAGCCGAAGATCACCACGCGCAGGGGCACGCCGATCTGCGGCGCGGCCAACCCGGCGCCGTTGGCGGCGTGCATCGTTTCGAACATATCGTCGATCAGTGCCTTGAGCTCGGGCGCGTGCAGATCGTGCACCGGCTCGGATACGCGCAGCAGGCGTGAGTCGCCCATGCGCAGGATGTCGTGGATCACGATGGCTTTCCCGATGTTTTCTCGAGAAATGCGGACAAGATGCGCACTGCGCGCTTGATCGCTTCCTGCATCACCTCACCGAGCGCTTCGAGCTTGATCGCCTGCACACTGTCGCCGCGGCCGGCGGCGTGATTGATCACCACCGCAAGCGATGCGTATTCGAGCCCGACTTCGCGTGCCAGCACTGTTTCGGGCATGCCCGTCATGCCGACCACGTCGCCGCCCTCGCGGACGATGCGCTCGATCTCGGCCGCGGTTTCGAGCCTCGGTCCCTGCGTGCACGCATACACGGCGCCGTCGAATACCTTCTCGTTGCACGCAGCGGCCGCCTTGATCAGCCGCTCGCGCAGCGCGCGCGAGTACGGCTGCGTGAAGTCGACATGGATCACCGGCATCTCCGAGCCTTCGAAGAACGTGCTCTTGCGACTGTGTGTGTAGTCGATGATCTGATCGGGCAGCACTAGCGTGCCCGGCGCCAGGTCGGCGCGAATTCCGCCGACGGTGGCAACCGCAATGACGCCCTCGACCTTCAATTCCTTCAACGCCCAGATGTTGGCGCGATAGTTGATCTCGTGCGGCGAAAGCGTATGGCCGTACCCGTGGCGCGCGAGGAATACGATCTCTGCGCCGGCAAACTCTCCAAACGTCAGCGCGCCCGACGTCTCGCCATACGGCGTGCGCATCACCTGCCGGCGCGGACTCTGCAGCGCTGTCAGCTTGGCCATGCCGCTGCCGCCGATGATTGCGTACAAATTAGTCCTCCAATATTTTCTGCAATTTCGCTTCGTTGATGATAGTCACTCCGAGTTCGCTTGCCTTTTCCAGCTTTGAACCCGCATCCTCGCCGGCAACGACGTAGTCGGTTTTCTTTGAAACCGAACCCGACACCTTGCCGCCGCCGGCTTCGATCATCGACTTGGCGTCCTCGCGTTTCAACGTCGGCAATGTTCCGGTAATGACGAATGTTTTACCGACCAGGCGGCCCACGGGCTTACGTACCGGCTCGCTCTCGGTCCAATGCACGCCGGCCGCCCGCAGTTGCTCGACCACTTCGCGGTTGTGCGGCTCGGCAAAGAAGTGCGCGATCGATGCTGCGACGACCGGGCCGACATCCGGCACTTGCAGCAGCTCGGCTTCCTCGGCGCTGATGATCGGGTCGAGCTTTCCGAAGTATCGGGCCAGATCGCGCGCGGTCGATTCGCCCACATGCCGAATGCCGAGCGCGAAGATGAAGCGTTCGAGGGTCGTGCTGCGCGCTCGCTCGAACGCTTCAACCAGATTGGCCGCCGACTTGTCGGCCATCCGTTCGAGGCCGGCCAGAGCCCCCATGCCGAGCTTGAACAAGTCGGCCGGCGTATGAACCAGTCCGCTATCGACCAGCTGTTCAACGACCTTATCGCCCAGCCCTTCGATGTCGAGGGCGCGACGGCCGGCGAAGTGCAGTAACGCCTGCTTGCGCTGCGCGGCACAGATGAGGCCACCGGTGCAGCGTGCGACCGACTCGCGCTCCTCCCGATACACCTGCGACCCGCACACCGGACATTGAGTCGGCATCTTGAAAACGCGCGCGTTGCGCGGCCGCCGCTCCGCGATCACCGCGACGACTTCGGGAATGACATCGCCGGCGCGTCGCACGGTCACCGTGTCACCGATGCGAACGTCCTTGCGGCGGATCTCGTCCTCGTTGTGCAACGTGGCATTGGTCACGGTGACGCCACCGACGAATACCGGAGCCAGCCGCGCCACAGGAGTCAGCGCCCCCGTGCGACCGACCTGGATATCGATGCCGGTCAACTGCGTGACGGCTTCCTGCGCCGGGAACTTGTGCGCGATCGCGAAGCGCGGCGCGCGCGACACGTAGCCCAGCAATTGCTGCTGTTCGCGCGAGTTGATCCGGTAGACGACGCCGTCGATTTCGTAAGGCAGTTTCGCGCGCCGCTCGCCCACCGCTTGATAAAAACGCAAACATCCCGCGACGCCGCCGACCACTGCGCGCTCGGTGGCGACCGGCACGCCGAGCTTGACGAGCCAATCCAGCAGCGCGGCATGAGTCGCCGGCTCCGAAGCACCCTGCAATTGCCCCAATCCATAGGCAAAGAATCGCAGCGAGCGCTCGGCCGTGATGCGTGAGTCAAGCTGCCGCAGCGCGCCGGCGGCGGCGTTGCGTGGATTGACGTACTCGCGTTGTTCCTTTGCGCGCTGGCGCTCGTTCAGGCGCTCGAACTCGCGCTTGAACATCATCACTTCGCCGCGCACTTCGAGCACTTCGGGGAGCAATGCGGGCGCCCGCGCGGCAAGCCTCAGCGGTACCGCGCGAATCGTGCGAATGTTGGCCGTGACGTCTTCGCCGACACCGCCGTCGCCACGCGTGGCGCCCGATACCAGCTCGCCGCCTTCGTATCGCAAATTGACCGCCAGGCCGTCGAACTTCAATTCGCACGCGTACTCGACCTCGCTTACCGATTCGCCTTCGCGCACCAGCGCTTCGCGTGCGCGCGCATCGAAGGCCGTGACCTCGGCTTCGCTGAAGGCATTGTTCAGCGACAGCATCGGCACCGCGTGCCGCGCCGCGCGAAACTCGCGGCTCGGCGCGCCGGCGACGCGCTGCGTCGGCGAATCCGGCGTGATCAGCTCCGCATGGGCCGCCTCCAATGCCTGCAGCTCGCGCATCAGGCGGTCGTATTCCGCGTCGGGCAGGATCGGGCTATCGAGCACGTAGTAGCTGTGGTCGGCCTGCACGATTTGTTCGCGCAGACGGCGTGCCTGCGCGGCCGGCGTCGATGGCGGCGAAAGGCCCGCGCGCGCCATTAGTCCGCGTAGAGGCGACGCGCGCGCGCTGACCCCGGCTCGATGCCGGCGCTGCGCATGTCGCTTATCAATGTGTCGAGCTCGGCCTCAATCGCCGACTGCGCGGCCGCTTCGACGGCGCGGCCATTGTCATCGACCACTCGTGCGTTCAGGCGCACTGCAAGCTGGTGCGCGATCACGAACAGACTCGATACCGGAGGCGGGTCATTTGCCGCGCGCGGCACATCGAGCATCAACGTCAGGCGCGGCGTGGGCCATGACGCCGCTGTCATCGAAAGGGCGGCCGGGTCTTCGGCATCCGAACGCTCCCAGCGCGCCGGCGCCACCTGGGTCAATCCGGCGCCGGTCGCCGCCTCCTCGACCGCGTCGCGGCTCCACGGCTCTGTGAGCGCTTCCAGCGTTAACGTCATCTGAACGTCGAAGCGCGCGCACAAGCGATCGAGCTCGGCCGCCTGCCGCATCAGCCGTGCAACATCGGGTGGATCAAAATCTGCGTCGATCGAGACCGCGATCTGCTGCACCGCAGACACGAAGCGCGAGGCATCGATTTCACTCAACGAGTGGCGCCGGTTCGCGAGTTGTGCGGCGATCAGCATCTCGGAATAAAAGCCGAACCTGTCTGGCAGGCTCCAGTGCGCAGCCTTGCTGTCCCATACTGCCAGATGCGTCGGCAGCGGCAACGCGAGTCGATCGAGCTGCGCACGCGCCTCGAGCGCGGCCACGCCATCGAAGGCGTGAGTGCATCGCAGCTCTAGCATCACATCAAGCAGTGCATCCTCAACCCAACCGCCCACCGACGGCGTTTCAGAGGACGACCCTTCGCTCGCAGCATCGCTTACTTCGACATTGGAGTCGGAGGCGACTCCCATCGTGGGCTCGATCCGAACAGGCGCCTGCCGCGCATTGCGGGCTGACGGCACGCGAACGGCCTGGCGCTCGAGCGGTGATGCATCGGAATCTTCGGCCGTCTCTTCATCGAGCCGCGCAGACTTGCGCTCCTGCCACTTGCCGTACAGGTAAAGCGCGGCCAGCAGAACTGCGGCGATCGCCAGCAGCGCCCAATGCAGTTTGGTCATCTGCTATGCAGCTTCGGCGGTCAGCCGCACGGCGCTGTCGATATCGACAGCGACGATGCGCGAGACACCTTGCTCCTGCATCGTGACGCCGATCAGCTGCTGCGCCATTTCCATCGAAATCTTGTTGTGCGTGATGAACATGAACTGAGTGTTATCGGTCATCGACTCGACCAGCCGGCAAAAACGTTCGGTGTTCGCATCGTCCAGCGGTGCGTCGACCTCGTCGAGCAGGCAGAACGGCGCAGGGTTGAGCTTGAATAACGCGAACACGAGTGCGGTTGCGGTCAGCGCCTTCTCACCGCCGGAGAGCAGATGAATCGTGCTGTTACGCTTGCCCGGCGGTTGCGCCCACACCTGCACGCCGGCGTCCAGTATCTCTTCGCCGGTCATGCTGAGCCGCGCGTCACCGCCGCCGAACAGCTTGGGAAACAACTGGCCGAAGTGCACGTTAACCGCGTCGAACGTCTGCTGCAGCATCTGGCGCGTCTCGCGATCGATCTTGCGAATCGCGTCTTCGAGGGTCGTGATGGCGGCGGTCAGATCGGACGACTGGGCGTCCAGAAAATTCTTGCGCTCACGCGAAGTGGTCAGCTCTTCGAGCGCGGCCAGGTTGACCGCGCCGAGCGCTTCGATTTCCTGAGCGAGGCGCACAATCTCGGCCTGCAAGGCAACGGCCTTTTGCGGACCCTGCGCCGAGAGCTTCGCTATCAGTGCCGCGTCGTCGGCTCCTGCCTCGGCCAGCTGATTCGCAAACTGCTCGGCCGCCAACCGCGCCGCCTGCTCTTTCAATTGCAAATCGGTGAGCTTGTCGCGCAGCGGCTGCACGTCGCGCTCGAGCGTCAAGCGTTTTTCATCGGCCGCGCGCTGCTGTTGCGCCAAATCATCGAGCTGACTGCGCGCCTGCCGCAGCGAATCTTCGGCCGCTGAACGGCGCGCGAGCCAATCGGCCAGGCCGGAACGCGCGGCGCCGTCGTCGAGCCGTGTCAGCTCATCCTCGGCCTTGCCGATCTCGCCGGCTAGCCGCTGCGCGTCGGCACCAGCCACCTCTGCCCCGTGCAGCAGGTCACGCTCGCGCTCGCGGTTGCCCGTCAGCGCAAAATCGTGGTGCTGGCGAGCCATCTCGAGCGCGCGCTGGTCGTCGCGCGCCGTGCGCAGCACTCGATCGGCGTCTTCATACGTCAGGCGTGCGGTCTCAACGGCCTCCTGGCGCGTGGACAATTCGGCGTCAAGCTGCGCGAACAAGGCATCGGCGTTCTGCCGCTGCGCCTTGGCATCACGCTCGTTGGCTTCGATCTCCTGAAGTTCAGCCCCGATCTGCACGGTGCGATGCGTCACGCGGTGGATCAGCTCTTCGAGCCGCACCGATTCGAGCTGTAGCGCGTGTATTTGCGAGCGTTGTCGTTCTGTGTCTTGGCGGGCGGAGTCGCGTGCCTGCTGAGCTTTGCGCAACTCGTCCTCCGCATGCGACGACGCAGCCGCCGACTCATCGACGATCAACCGCTGCGCACGCACTTCACGCTCCAGATTCTCTATCTCCAACCGGCGCGCCAGAAGTCCCGACGCTTGATCGTCGGCGGCGTAGAAGTGAACGTCGTGCCGCGATACTTTGTGCGCCGCCTTGACGACAAACTGCCCGCCCGGAGGCAACTGTGCGCGCGCAGCTAGGGCCGAAGCGAGGTCGGGCGCGACAAAAACGTTCGCCAGCCAATCTGCCAGCAGCGCGGCGAACTCCGCATCGTGTGTCTTGACCAGCTCGCTCAATCGGCTGAACCCGGCAATTTGAGCCTGCTCGCGCGATGCGCGCGCCGCCGCGCCGGTGGTCGAATAAAAGGCAACGCGCGCCGGTGGCGCATCGGCCGCGAATCCGCCCACGGTGTCGAGGCGGCCGACTTCGACACCTTGAACACGCTCACGCAGCACCGACTCGAACGCGGTTTCCCAACCCGGTTCGACCACCAGCTTGCGAAAAAGACGCGGAAGATTCTCGAGCCCTTGCGCGCGCAGCCAGGGATCGAGCTTGGCGTTGGCTTCAACATTGGCCTGTACTTGCGTCAACGCCTGCAGCCGCGCTTCGATTCTGCCCAGCGCTTCCGTTTGAAGCGCCCGATCGTCGAGTCGCTGCTGCCGCTGCGTGGACATCTGCTCGACCGCTGCTTCGGCGCGCTGCTGCGACTCGGTCGTCGTGCCTGCTTCGCCCTCGCCCTTGGCCAGTTGCCGCCTCAGACTTTCGAGCTGCGCCTGGTCTGGGGAGCCGATCGATGCCTGCTCCTCGCTCAACCGGACGCGCCGCTGCGCCAGTTGCGCCAGGTGCCGATCCGCATTGCGTTGCTCGGCGGCGGCTCCCTCGATCGACTGCGCAGCCAGCGCTGCGTTGGACCGCGCGGCCGTCATGGCGTCGCGCGTTGCTCCGTAGTTTTGTTCGAGCTGCGGCAGCTTGGCCTCGTGCTCGACGACGCGTGTCTGCGATTCGGCGAGCTGTTGCGTCGTTTCGGCAATTGCCTGCACCATCTCGACAGCGCGCTTGTTCAGCTCGTCGCGCTCATGTAACCGACCATTGCGCGTCGTGGCCAGCGATTCGACTTGCGCGCCGAGCCGTGCGCGGCTCTCTGCAATCAGGCGGATCTCGGCCTCCAGCTTGGCCACTTCGGCGTTGACTTCGAACATCGATCCCTGCGCCGCATGCACGGCGTCGCTCGCCGCGAAGTGAGCAGCACGCACGTCTTCCAGCGCTCGCTCGGCGGCGCGTTGCTCTGCCACGTGCGCCTCCAACGCTACCGTGCGGTTGGCGATGTCGCGCGCTGCTTTCTCGCGCTCCGCGTCGGCCTCGCGCCTGCGCGTCAGCCACAGCAGTTGCTGCTGCTCATCATGGCGGGCCTGCAGCGAGCGATACGTTTGCGCCACAGCCGCTTGTTGCTCGAGCTTGCCGATTTGCGCATCGAGCTCACGCAAAATGTCGTGCACACGCGTCAGGTTGTCACGCGTATCGGCCAGCCGATTCTCGGTTTCGCGCCGGCGCTCCTTGTACTTGGAAATGCCGGCCGCTTCCTCCAGGAAAATGCGCAGCTCTTCGGGGCGCGCCTCGACGATGCGCGAGATCATTCCCTGGCCGATGATGGCGTAAGCGCGCGGGCCGAGCCCGGTGCCCATGAACATGTCGTGCACGTCGCGCCGGCGCACGTTCTGGTTGTTGATGTAATAGCTCGACGAACCGTCGCGCGTCAGCACGCGCTTGACCGAAATCTCGGCGTACTGCGCCCACGCGCCGCCGATGCGCCCTTCGTTGTTTTCGAACGCGAGCTCCACGCTGGCGCGGCCGGCCGGCTTGCGATCCGCCGAGCCGTTGAAGATCACGTCCTGCATCGATTCGCCGCGCAGCTCGGCAGCCTTGCTCTCGCCGAGCACCCAGCGCACGGCATCGATCACGTTCGATTTGCCGCAGCCATTGGGACCTACGACACCCACCAGGGTGCCGGGCACGTCAATGGGCGTCGGATCAACAAACGACTTGAAGCCGGCCAGTCTGATCTGCCGAAGGCGCACGTTTAAATAGGATTTGGTGTGGGCGCATGCGAGATGCGCAAAAGCGTTCGAGAGTGCGTTCGCGAGTCTTCTTATGCGAGTCTTCTTATAATACCGTGCATGCCCGCCTCATCCTGAATGGCCACACGCCCCTCCAAGACGCTCGAAACTTTCGCGAACCCGTCGCCGCAGCGCGATTACTGGGTGCGAATGGAGATTCCCGAGTTCACATGCCTGTGCCCGCTCACTGGGCAGCCGGACTTCGCCACGCTGGTGCTCGACTTCGTGCCCGATAAGCGCAACGTCGAGCTGAAAAGCCTGAAGCTTTACATGTGGTCGTATCGCGATGAAGGCGTGTTTCATGAAGCGGTGACCAACGCCATCCTCGAGGATCTGGTCAAGGCAATCAAGCCACGCTTCATGCGCCTGACCGCAAAGTGGTACGTGCGCGGCGGGATTTTCACGACGGTGACCGCGGAGCATCGCAAGAAAGGATGGAAGCCTGTGCCGTCCGTGCCGGTCGAAGATAATTCACAGTTGCCAGCGCGCGGCTAAATTCGCTTGAATCCCGATCTTGATCGCTTGCAGCCGTACCCGTTCGAGCGGCTGCGTGAGCTGTTCGCCGGCATTACGCCGGGTGCGGACTTCGCGCCAATCAATCTGTCGATCGGCGAACCGAAGCATCCGACGCCGCCATTCATTCTCGAGGCCTACGCGAAGGCGCTGTCTGGCGTTGCCAGCTATCCGTTGACAGCCGGCGTGCCGGAGTTGCGCGAAGCCATCGCCGCGTGGGCGACCCGGCGCTACCACCTCAAAGCGCTCGATCCGTCGACGCATGTGTTGCCGGTCGCCGGATCGCGCGAAGCGCTCTTCTCGTTCGCACAAACCGTCATCGATCGGTCTCGCGACGCGCGCGTGATCGCGCCGAATCCGTTCTATCAGATCTACGAAGGCGCTGCGTTGCTGGCAGGTGCGAAGCCGGTTTATCTGCCGACCACTGCGGACGACGGCTTTCGCATGCGGTTCGATACGTTGACGCCCGCCCAATGGCGCAAGGTGCAACTCGTCTACGTCTGTACGCCCGGCAACCCGACCGGGCACGTGATGACGCTCGACGAGTGGAAGCATCTGTTCGAGCTGTCCGATCGTCACGGCTTCGTCATCGCTTCCGACGAGTGCTACTCGGAGATCTATTTCGAAGAAGGAAAACCGCCGCTCGGCAGTTTGCAGGCAGCTTCGCAGCTTGGTCGCGACCGCTACGAGCGGCTGGTGATGTTCTGCAGCTTGTCGAAGCGCTCGAGTGTTCCGGGAATGCGGTCCGGCTTCGTAGCGGGCGACGCCGATGCGCTGAAAAAATTCCTGCTGTATCGCACGTATCACGGCACCGCGATGAGCGTGGCGGTACAACACGCCAGCGTCGCCGCCTGGCAGGACGAGGCGCACGTGGTCGAAAACCGCCG
>Ga0136614_10001084_pt1 | contig 15469 bp, 14 predicted proteins | sample AntDrymUQ2792106_2_FD_106643 | JGI IMG/M metagenome (GOLD analysis project Ga0136614, IMG submission 106643) | Polar desert sand microbial communities from Dry Valleys, Antarctica - metaG UQ279 (21.06) | ecosystem: Environmental > Terrestrial > Soil > Desert | place: Antarctica: Dry Valley... | reverse complement strand
TTTGCTGCGATCAAAAGGGGGTTCCCCGCGAGTGCCGTGCCGACCCTCTTCTTGAACCTGGGTTCAAGATTGGTCGCCTGCCGGAGCCTTGAAGCGCTTCCGCGTGGGAACGCACACCGGCTCGCATGGGGCAAAAGGCAACCTCGCTACGAGAGCATTGGTTCAAAGAGACACTGGCCAGCTCAAACACCGCAGGGAACGTCGAACGATTATGCCAATGCTGCTCCTGTTTGTCCGCTTAAGGGACACGGACGATTCAGAACAGCTTTTCCTGACCCGCCATCGCTTTGTCGATCGCGGTCTGCATCGCCTTGATTCTACCCCGCACGTCCGCTCCGTCAACCTCGGTCGCGGCCATTGACGATGGCGCGCGGCGGTCGCGCAGAAACTCATTGGCGATGTTAAGCGCCGCCATAACGGCGATGCGTTCGGCGCCGGTCACTTTGCCGGCGTCGCGAATCTCGCGCATGCGCTTATCCAGAAATGCCACAGCTTGCTCGAGGTCTTTGCGCTCATGTTCGCGGCATGCGATCTTGTACTCCCGCCCTGCGATTTTCACGTCGAGCTGGACCTTGGAGTCGTCCGTTCCGTTCGGCCTCTCCGTCATTCGGCAGGGATCCTGGCGATCAGCGCATCGAGCCGCATCCCCGCTTGCGCGACGCGCCGCTGCAAGTCTCGGTTATCCGATAACGCCGTCGCCAGGTCTCGGCTCAATGCTTCGTTGGCTTCGCGCAGCGAGGACGTGTGTGCGATCAGCGTGGTCAGCTTGCCCTCTAGTTCTCTCAGATCCTGTTCCATAATGTTGCGCCGTGAGATTCACTGACTCACGATAGTGGCCGCGTGCGCCTCAACCGTCAACCCGAAACCTCGTCCGCTCATCGGTTTCGCTTGCCCTGCGTCAACAGAAGATCCTGTGATGCTCCTGAACCTAGGAAGCCGGCGATGGATCAGTTTCGAGCGCATCGTATTTGACGGCGACGATTTCGATCTCCTCGATGCCACCGGGTGTCGTCAGCGTGACCACGTCGCCCTCGCGCGCTTTGATGAGCGCGCGCGCCATCGGTGACACCCAACTGATGTAGCCGCGCGCTGGGTCGATCTCGTCGACACCGACGATGCTTAAGGTCCGTTGTTCTCCGCGGACATTGTCCACGGTCACCGTCGCGCCGAAGTAGATTCGGTCGGAATCCTCAGCACCCTCGCGGGCCGTCGGGTCGACCACTTCCGCACTATCGAGCCTCCTGATCAAGAAGCGAATGCGCCGGTCGACCTCCCGCAGCCGTTTCTTGCCGTAGATGTAGTCCCCGTTCTCGGACCGGTCACCGTTACTCGCCGCCCACGCGATAGTCGCCACGAGCTGCGGTCGCTCCTTCGTTACAAGGTGGTCGAGTTCTTTTTTCAACCGCGCGAAACCGACCGGTGTCATATAGTTTTTCGTGCCCACCGGAAGCGGCGTCGCGAGCTCCGGGATCTCCTCTTCCTCGCTATCGGATTCGCGGGTGAAAGCTTTGTTCATGCCGTAACTGGCCTTAATCGTGTTAGGCGTGCGGGACGCGGATTATAGGCCGTTCAACGACACACATCAGAAGCAACGATGTAGCGCACAGGGTCTACGTATCGTGCAGCGCATCTTGCTGACTCGCATTCGCGCGGAAAAAGCGAGGAAGCGACCAGCGAGCGCGGGCAAGCGCACCCATCGTCACTGTTATAATTCACGACGAACATGGAAGGCGTGGCACCTTTTTTAGCCATGCCGCGCGCGTGGCCAAGAAGCTCTATATCCGCACCTTCGGCTGTCAGATGAACGAGTACGACTCGGATCGGATGGCAGACGTCTTGCACACCGCGGAAGGGCTCGCCCTCACCGATCGTCCGGAAGCAGCGGACGTCATCTTGTTCAACACCTGCTCGGTGCGCGAAAAAGCGCAAGAACGCGTCTTTCATGATCTCGGGCGGGTGCGCGGCCTTAAGGCGGCGAACCCCGAGCTACTCATCGGCGTTGGTGGGTGTGTTGCATCGCAGGAAGGCGCGGCGATCGTCAGGCGCGCGCCCTTTGTCGACATCGTGTTCGGTCCGCAGACCTTGCACAGGCTGCCCGATCTTCTGGCTCGCCGCCGAGCCAGTGGTCGTCCCCAGGTCGACGTGAGTTTTCCGGAGATCGAGAAGTTCGATCATTTGCCTCCGCCCCGCGTCGAGGGCGCGGCAGCCTTCGTCTCGATCATGGAAGGCTGCAGCAAATATTGCTCGTTTTGCGTCGTGCCTTACACGCGAGGAGAGGAGTTTTCCCGCCCGCTGTCGGACGTATTGACCGATGTCGCGGATCTAGCCGATCAAGGTGTGGTCGAGTTGACGCTTCTGGGACAGAACGTCAATGCTTACCGCGGACGATTCGCGGGCAAATCCGGCGGACTGGGCGCAGCGTCCAACGCCGACGACGACGTTGTCGATTTCGCGACCTTGATCGAGTACGTGGCCGACGTTCCCGGCATCGAGCGCATTCGTTACACGACGTCGCACCCAAAGGACATGTCGTCCCGATTGATCGACATCTACGGTACCGTCGAAAAGCTGGTCGACCATCTGCATCTACCGGTGCAAACCGGATCCGATCGCGTCCTTGCCGCGATGAAGCGCGGTTATACGACGCTCGAATACAAGTCGCTCGTGCGCCAGCTGCGCAGGAAGCGTCCGACGATTTCGCTTACGTCGGACTTCATCGTCGGGTTTCCAGGGGAGACCGATGATGATTTTGAGCGCACGATGCAATTGGTTTCCGACGTCAATTTCGACGGCGGATTCAGCTTTCTTTATAGCCCCCGGCCCGGCACCCCGGCGGCAGAGCTGCCCGATCCGGTTCCGCGCGAAGAGAAACAAGCGCGCTTGACGAGATTGCAGGCGCTTTTGGAAATGCAGTACCGTGCTGGAAGCGGCGCGATGGTCGGCTCACGCCAGCGGGTGCTCGTGACCGGGCATGCGGCGAAGGATGCGCGAGAGTTAGCGGCCCGCGCCACGAATAATCGTGTCGTTAATTTCGAAGGAGACGACTCGCTCGTGAACACCTACGTCGACGTGACGATTACGGCGGCGCTGGCACACTCGTTGCGTGGCCACCTTGTCACGGTTTGATTTCGTATGCGCCGATTCGCGGCGCAACGTTACAGCACAGGGAACGCCGATGAATATCGTTGTCACCATTGATCGCGCCGCGCCGTTGACGGTCCTCGCGATGATTGCTGCACTCGTCGCTGCGCTCTCCAGCGGGTGCGCAACGGTGCCCTCTGGCGGGCAGACTTCTGCCCCGACGGGGTCCGGGGATATTGCCGCGGTCGCGGCCGCCGTCGCCGCGGCAACGTCTACGACGACACCGCCCGCGCCGACGGCACCTGGGGTCGCAACGCGATCCAACGTTGCAGTAGCAGCCGCAGCCGCTGCTGCGGCTGCGCAGGGACAAAACAAGGCGTTTGCCGATGTCGTCAAAGATGCCAAGGAAATACCGGGGTTCCTCCCGATCTGGACCAAGGATGAAAAAGTCTGGATCGAAATTGCCCCCGAACGCCTGGACCAGGCATTTTTCTTCCAGCTCAACAACGCACGCGGAATCGGCGAGAAAGGCGTCTATGGCGGCATGATGGGCTTGAGCCATGTCGCCCGCTTCAAGAAAATCGGCAATTATGTCCAGTTGATCGCGCGCAATTACCGGTTCGCGGCCAAGGAAGGTACGCCGATGGCCCGGATGGTTCGCGATGGCTTCTCCGACAGCTTGCTCGGTTCAGCGACGGTGGCAAGCCAGCCGCACCCAGAGAGGAAGTCGATCCTGATCGAAGCGAATGCGTTGCTGCTTGCCGATTTCGCCGCCGAATCACGCTTCTCGTACGGAGTGCATCAGCGCGGCTACGTCTTCGATCAGCGCAACTCGTCCATCGAGCGCACCTTCAACAGCGCCGATCAGCTCTCATTTTTCGTGCTCGCGCATTACACGAGCCCGCGAGCCGGAGTGCCGCCTGCGCCAGGGTCGTCGGCCGCGGCCAGTGCATTCCCGCGTTTTGAGAACTTGCCCGACCCTCGGAGCTTATTCCTGGGACTGCAATATAGCTTCGCGAAAGTTCCCGAGCCGATGCGGCCGCGCCTCGCCGATCCGCGCATCGGTCACTTCACCGACGAAATATGGGACTTCACCGACGATCAGCGTCACACCGCGCGCAAAAACTACGTGGCGCGGTGGCGGCTGGAGAAGAAAGATACGAGCGCGACCCTCTCGGAGCCGGTGCAACCCATCGTCTACTGGATCGACCGCAACGTCCCGGAAAAGTATCGCGAGACGGTGCGCGAGGGCATTCTCGAATGGAACAAGGCTTTCGAAAAGATTGGCTTTGCGAACGCCTTGCGCGTCGAGATACAGCCGGATGACGCCGACTTCGAAACCGCCGATGCGCGGCACGCTTCCGTCCGTTGGTTTACCGGGACCGACGCTGGATTCGCGTTCGGCCCCAGTCATACCGATCCCCGCAGTGGCGAAATCTTGGACGCCGACGTCGCCATTCCGGATATTTGGACGCGTGGCGAGCGGCGTTTCGTCCGCGAGGACGTCGCCGGTCTGTGGCCGACTTCGGATGCGCATGGACACGATGCTCGCCGCTGCACCCATGCACACGACGCACTCGCCGAGATGGATTTCGGCCTCGATCTGCTCGTCGAACGCGGCGACTTGGAGCACGATAGTCCCGAGGCGGACGCGTATGTTCTCGCCTCGCTCAAGTCGGTGGTCATGCACGAGGTCGGGCATTCGTTGGGCCTGAGCCACAACTTTCGCGCATCGACGATCTACCCGCTCGACAAGCTCTCGGACAGGATGTTCACACGAGAGCACGGTCTCTCCGGATCGGTGATGGACTATTCGCCGGTCAATCTCGCGCTGACCGGCGAGCCGCAGGGCGAGTTTCACCAGTCCATTCTCGGGCCCTACGATTTTTGGGCGGTCGAATACGCTTACAAACCGATTGACCCCGCACAGGAAAAGGACGAGTTGGCACGCATCGCCTCACGCGGCGCGTCGGACCGCTTGCTTGCGTTTTCGTCGGATGAAGAAGTGGCGGCGGGAATGGACCCTGCCGCAAGCCATTGGGATTTCGGCGACGAGCCGCTTGCCTTCCTCGAGCGGCGATTCAAGCTGACGAGTGAGTTGTGGCGGCGCTTGCAGCGCAAGGAATTGGCGCAAGGAAAAGCTTACGACTCACTGCGGCGGAGCTTCGACGCAGGGCTCCGGCAAACCGTGCGAGCCGCGCAGACCTCCACGAAATACATTGCTGGGGTCGCCTATGTTCGTGACTTCGCCGGCAGCGGTCGCAATCCCCTGACACCGGTTGCGCCGGAGAAACAACGCGCGGCGATGAAACTGCTGGCCGACGGCATTTTCTCAACCGACAGCTTCAAGTTCGAACCCGAGTTCATGCAACGGATGGGGGTCGACTACCTTCAGGTTCAATGGCCCAACATCAATCCTGATTTCAGTCTGGTGCAGCGGGTGTTGACGCTGCAATCCGGCGCGCTCGCGAAGCTGATGAATGACACCACGGCATCGCGGCTCCTGGATTCCGAGGTGAAGACTCGGCTCGACGCGAAGGCGTTCCGCTTATCCGAGCTTTACACGACGCTGCACGACGCGATCTGGAGCGAGCTCAAGACCGGTCGAGATATTGACCTCTTCCGCCGCAATCTACAACGCGAGCATGCCAACCGGGTCGCGAGCGCTCTCCTACGGTCAGCGGCTGCGATGCCCGCCGATGCGCGCGCGCTGCTCAGAGTCGAGGCGAAGACGCTGCGTAACGAAATTGCTGCCGCGCAAAAACGTCCGAGCTATTCGCCGGAAGCGAGGGCACATCTCTTGGAAGCGCTCGCTACTCTCGACGAAGCGCTGCGCGCGCCGCTCGTAAGGCAAAGCCTTTGACCGCGGAAGGCCGCAACGCGCCCCTTGCGCCGTCCTCGGAGCGAAGGCGGGCGCAAGCCAAATTCTCGATAGCCCCCGTCGACAACCGGGCGCTCGCGAACCTGTGCGGCCCACTCGACGCCAACTTGCGGCAGATCGAAGCAGCGCTGGACGTAGCGATCAGCCGGCGGGATGGCGCGTTCACGGTCACCGGAGAGCGTAATCAGACAGACCGTGCCGCGACCGCGTTGAAGCGCTTTTACGACGCCTCCGACAAGCCGCTATCGGTGGACGAAATTCAATTGGGCTTGGTTGAAGTTGCGAGCCAATCGGAGGCGGAAACGTCCGCCAATTCGGATACCGACGACTCACCGCGCTTGCGCACGCGCCGTGCTGACTTGCACGGTCGCACACCCAATCAGGTGGCTTATCTAAAGGACATCGGCGGTCACGACATCACATTCGGCATCGGTCCAGCCGGCACCGGCAAGACCTACCTTGCCGTCGCGTGCGCGGTCGATGCGCTCGAGCGCGACACGGTCAAACGCATTGTCCTGGTGCGCCCGGCGGTGGAAGCAGGCGAACGCTTGGGGTTTCTCCCTGGCGATCTTGCGCAAAAGGTCGACCCCTATTTACGGCCGCTCTACGATGCTCTCTACGATCTCATGGGCTTCGAAAAAGCGGCCAAGCTCTTCGAGCGCACGACAATCGAGCTGGCGCCACTCGCCTACATGCGCGGCCGCACGCTCAACCATTCGTTCATCATCCTGGACGAAGCGCAGAACACGACTCCCGAGCAGATGAAAATGTTCCTGACGCGAATTGGCTTCGGCACCAAAGCGGTCGTCACCGGCGATGTCACCCAGATCGACTTGGCGCGTGGTCAGAAAAGCGGCCTCATCGAAGCAGAGCGCATTCTCTCCGGCGTGCGCGGCCTCGCGTTCCGCAAATTCACCAGCGCCGACGTCGTGCGCCATCCGCTCGTGCAAAAGATCGTCGACGCGTACGACCGTGAGAACGAAAAGGTCTTGGGCGATGGGAGCGGTTCCGCTCGATGAATCGCACGGTGACCGACAGTACCCGCAAAACACCAACGAGAGACCATCGCAGACGCCTGCCGAAGTTGGCACTCGCCGTGCAGTACGCGACGAGCGAAGCGGATCTTCCGACGCGCGCACAGGTTCGCCTCTGGGTGCGTGCCGCGCAGGAAGTGGAGGCAATCGTGACCGTACGGTTCGTTGACGTAAGCGAAGGGCGTGCGATCAACGCCGAGTTCCGCGGCAAGGACAACGCGACCAACGTATTGACGTTCGTGTACGATGAGCGTTCTCCGCGCGCCGGCGACATCGTGCTATGCGCGCCGATCGTCCGGCTGGAGGCCGCCACGCAGAACAAGCCACTGGCCGCGCACTACACGCACCTCGTCGTTCACGGCATGCTGCATTTGCAGGGTTACAACCACGAGCGGGACGCCGACGCGGCCCCGATGGAAGCGTGCGAGACAACGATTCTTGCGCGGCTTGGGCTTCCCGATCCCTACCGCGTTTGCACGTCGTGACGCGCGGCACCGCGATGGGCGAGAGCGGCAAGTACGGCGACAAGCCAACCTTGCGCGAACGCTTTTCCGCGCTCTTGACCCGCGAGCCAGAGGATCGCGAGCAACTGTTGCTGCTGCTGCGCGGCGCGTTCGACCGCAGGTTGCTGGATGCCGATGCACTGTCGATGATCGAAGGCGTGCTGTCGGTATCGGAGACGACTGTGCGCGACATCATGATCCCGCGCGGGCAGATGGACTGCGTGTCGATCGACGATGAGCCTTCGGCTTTTATTCCTCAGGTCGTCGATACCCGCCACTCGCGCTTTCCGGTAATCGGCGAATCCAAGGACGACGTCGTGGGCATTTTGCTGGCAAAGGAGCTGCTCAACTACTACGCGAATCCGGAAGGTTTCCACCTGCGCGACACGCTGCGACCCGCGGTATTCGTACCCGAGTCGAAGCGCTTGAACGTCTTACTGCGCGAATTCCGCGCGAATCGCAATCACATCGCAATCGTCGTCGACGAGTACGGAGGCGTGTCCGGCCTCGTGACTATCGAAGACGTGCTCGAGCAGATCGTGGGTGACATCGATGACGAATACGATTTCGACGAATCGCAGGACAACGTGATCGCCGAGGCCAACGGCCGCTTCCGCGTCAAGGCACAGACGGAGATTGCCGACTTCAATGAGCACTTCGGCACATCGTTTCCGAACGATGATTTCGACACCGTGGGCGGGCTCGTGCTGCGCGCGTTCGGACGCCTGCCCAAGCGCGGAGAAATGACGGCGCTCGAGGGTCTGCGCTTCCGCGTGCTGCGCGCCGATAGCCGGCGGTTGTACACGCTGCACATCGAGCGGATTCCGACACCAGCGAAGTCTGATAATCCCGAAGGAAACTAGAACCCTATCTCAAAATCGCTTGGTCCCCTCGCCCCAACCTCTCCCGCAAGCGGGAGAGGGAGCTTGCGTTCCCTCTCCCCCAGCGGGGAGAGGGTTAGGGTGAGGGGGAAACGCCGTTGCTGGATTTTGAGATGAGTTCTAGTGGCCTGCTAACAGGCCCTAAAAGTCGATGAATCACGCGCCCGCGCGATGAAGTCGGGGCTCGCGCTGGCACTATCCGCAAGCGCCGGCGCCGCGACGGTGCTCGGGTTTGCCCCGTTTCATCTAGCACTTCTTCCAATTGTCACGCTGGCCACGCTCTTCTGGCTATGGCAGCGTGCAGCGCAACCGCGTACCGCTGCGGCTCTTGGTTTCGCGTTCGGCGTGGGACTCTTCGGTGCCGGGGCGTCGTGGGTCTATGTCGCACTCGAAACGTTCGGCGGCATGCCCGCTCCGATCGCCTTGGTGGGGACCGCAGGCTGGGTCACCTACCTGTCGCTGTGGCCGGCGTTTGCGGGGTGGGTCGCGGCGCGACTCACGCGCCAAGAAAGTGCCGCGCGCGCGATCGCCGCCGCTGGCGCCTGGACGCTCACCGAGTTGCTGCGCGGATTTGGGTATACCGGCTTTCCGTGGCTCGCCATGGGCTACGCGGAATTGCTGCCCGGTGGCGCAACACCCCTCGCCGGTTTTGCGCCTGTCGGCGGCGTATTCTTGGTTTCGCTGACCGTCGCGGCGTGCGCTGCGGCGCTCGCTGTTGCGATTTCCGCTCTCGCGCACGGCTCCATGCGAAGGAGCGCAATTGGCGTATTGGCGATCGTGGGATTGTTCGCAGGCGGCGCATTCTTGAAGCCGATTCGCTGGACGACGCCGTTCGCGAGCCCGCTGACCATTTCGCTCGTTCAAGGCAACGTCGCGCAAACGCTCAAGTTCGAACGGGATTTTCGCGAGCAGAATTTCGCGCTTTACCTGGCACTTGCCCGCGAGGCGCGAGGAAAACTCGTCGTGCTGCCGGAGAGCGCCTTGCCGGTGTTCGCCGACGAAGTCCCGGAGGCCGTGCTACAGCAATTCCTCGAAGTCGGTGGCGCGCGTGACGGCGACGTACTTTTCGGACTTTTCACGCTCGATCCACCGCTCCCCGGCGACGATGGCCCGCGCTATTACAACAGTGTGGTCAGCCTTGGCGTAAGCTCGCCGCAACTCTATCGCAAGCATCACCTCGTGCCGTTCGGGGAAACCATCCCAGCGAAGCCCCTCGTCGGCTGGTTCATCAACCGCGTGCTGGCCATTCCTCTGGCCGATCAAACGCCAGGCCCGGCGAACCCGGCTCCATTCGCGGTCGCGGGTCAGCGCGTCGCCGTCAACATCTGCTACGAAGATGCCTTCGGCGCGGAGTTGATCGCTCGGGCGCGTGCGGCGACCATGCTGGTCAACGTCACTAACGACGCGTGGTACGGGCGCTCCATTGCAGCGAGGCAGCACAATCAGATTGCCGCAATGCGCGCGCTGGAGACTGGGCGCCCGATGTTGCGCGCGACCAATACCGGCATCACTTCGGCCATTGATCACGATGGTCGTGTTCTCGCCGAGCTGCCGTGGTTTACGCGCGGTATCCTTGAGGTCGAGCTATCCGGCCGGCAAGGCGACACGCTCTACGTGCGCTGGGGCGACTGGTTCGCGCTGGGCGCTGCCTTCGCGTTTGTGGCGACCGCCGCGTGGAGCGCGCGACGCGCGAGAAGGACACCGCAAGCGGTCTCCCGCGACGGCAACCAGTAAAATCTTGGAGGACATCGCGGCTGGCGCCGCTCTCCGGGCGGTTGCGGGCGCGCGCACGTTTCGTCCACCTCGACAAAGAGCGTTATGAGCCTTGACGGCCATCGGTGATCCCTCGTAACCATTCTCGCCGCGAATGCTGACGTTTCAACAACTCTTGCTGCGGCTCCAAGATTATTGGAGCAGGCAGGGATGCGCGCTCTTGCAGCCCTACGACATGGAAGTCGGTGCCGGAACGTCGCACACCGCGACTTTTTTGCGCGCACTCGGTCCCGAGCCGTGGCGCGCAGCGTACGTGCAACCGTCGCGACGGCCCAAAGACGGCCGCTACGGCGACAATCCCAATCGCCTGCAGCACTACTATCAATATCAGGTGGTGTTGAAACCCGCGCCGCCCGACATTCTCCTGCTCTACCTCGAATCGCTGCGTTCGCTCGGCTTTGATTTGACGAGCAACGATGTGCGATTCGTAGAGGACGATTGGGAGAATCCGACGCTCGGTGCATGGGGACTCGGTTGGGAAGTCTGGCTGAATGGGATGGAGGTGACGCAATTCACGTACTTCCAGCAAGTCGGCGGGCTCGACTGCAACCCGATCACCGGCGAAATCACCTACGGAGTCGAGCGCCTTTGCATGTACCTGCAGGACGTGCGCAACGTGTTCGACCTGGTCTGGACGCGGGCGGGCGAGAATGAAGGCGGGAGCGTCGTCACCTACGGCGACGTCTATCACCAGAACGAGGTCGAGCAGTCGACTTACAACTTCGAGCAGTCGAACGCGGAGAAGCTCTTCGAGCTCTTCACCCTCTTCGAATCTGAAGCCAAGCGCTTGCTCGCGTTAGAGCTCCCGCTACCCGGCTACGAGATGATCTTGAAGGCGGCTCACACCTTCAATCTTCTCGACGCGCGCGGCGCGATCTCGGTGACCGAACGCGAGGCTTATATCGGCCGGATTCGCACGCTGTCGCGGCTCGTCGCCGCGTCCTACCTCGACTCACGGCGCGCGCGCGGGTATCCGATGCTTTCACCGCAGGCGCGAGCGACGATCCCAAAAGAGTACTTGGAAGCCGACGCATGAGCCTGGCAACGCTAGTCGTCGAGCTCTTTGCCGAGGAGTTGCCGCCGAAGGCGTTGCGGCGCCTTGGCGAGGTATTCTCCGAGAGCCTAAGCCGCGGTCTGCGCGAGCGAGATTTTCTATCGTCGGACAGCGCTGTGACTGCCTATGCAACGCCGCGGCGACTCGCGGTTGCGATGACGCAGGTGCGCGCTCTCGCCCCGGACGCGGAGGTCACCGTCAAGCTGATGCCGGTCAAGGTCGCGCGCAATGCTGCCGGCGAAGTCAGCGAAGCATTCAAGAAAAAACTCGCCGGACTTGGTCGTCCGCATCTCGCTACGGCATCCCTCGATGCGGCCGATGAGTCCGGGGGCGTCTACGTCGTCGCCGACGGGAACGCGGAATATGTCTACCTGCGAAGCCGTGTCAAAGGACAGCCGCTGGCGCTCGGGTTGCAAGCGGCGCTCGATGACGCGCTCGGGCACCTCCCAATCCCGAAGATGATGAGTTACGCAGGCGGCGGCTATTACAACGACGTCAAGTTCATCCGCCCAGTCCACTCGATTGTCGCGTTGCACGGTGCCGTCGTGGTGCCGGTGCGCGCGCTCAAGCTCCCCGCTGGACGAGCGACCGGCGGCCACCGTTTTCTGTCTCCTGGCGTTATCGAAATTCCAACTGCAGATGCCTACGCGCCGGCGCTCGCGCAAGCCAAGATCATTGCATCGTTCGCCGCGCGGCGCGCCGCGATCGTCGATGGATTGAAGGCGGCGGCAAAAGGGCTCTCCGTTCTCATGCCCGATGCGTTGCTCGACGAGGTGACCGCCCTGGTCGAATGGCCCGCCGTGTACTCCGGCACGTTCGATCCCGCCTTTCTCGCCGTCCCGCAGGAATGCCTGATTTTGACCATGCAGCTCAATCAGAGGTATTTCGCGCTATCCGACGAAAACGGGGAGCTCACCAGCCGGTTTCTCATGGTGAGCAATATCGAAACGCCCGACCCCGGAGCAATCATCTCCGGCAACGAGCGGGTGTTGCGCGCGCGACTTGCGGATGCCAAGTTCTTCTTCGATCAGGATCGCAAAGAGCGATTGGAAACGCGCGTCGATAAGCTCAACCGCGTCGTCTACCAGAACAAGCTCGGCACGCAAGGGGAACGCGTCGCGCGCCTTGGTGAGATCGCCGCGAAGGTCGCGTTCCTCATTGGCGCAGACGGCGCCGAGGCCACGCGAGCTGCGCGCCTCGCCAAAGCTGATCTCACGACCGACATGGTGGGTGAGTTTCCCGAGCTGCAAGGCGCGATGGGCCGCTATTACGCGCAGCACGACGGCGAGCCGTCGTCCATTGCGGATGCGATCGCGCAACACTATTGGCCGCGTTTTGCCGGCGACGTGCTGCCCGAGGGCCCGATCGCCCAGGCGGTCGCGCTCGCCGACAAGCTCGAGGCGCTCGCGGGAATGTTCGGGATTGGCCAGGCGCCAACCGGTGACCGGGATCCGTTTGGCTTACGCCGCGCAGCGTTGGGAGTCATCCGGATTTTGGTTGAACGCAAGCGGCGAATTTCGCTATCCCGGCTCATCGACTTTGCTTACGACGCGTTCGCCGGGATGCCGGCGATAGCGGGCGCGCGCGCGCCGCTGCTCGATTTCATCTACGACCGCCTGCGCGGCTACCTGCGCGAGCAAGGCTATACGGCGAATCAGGTCGCGGCGGTCGTGGACGCGCAACCGGAGATGATCGACGACCTGCCGCAGCGGCTTGCCGCGGTCCGGGCATTCGCCGAACTTCCCGAAGCCGGAGCGCTTTCTGCGGCGAACAAGCGCATCGTCAACATTCTTCGCAAGAGCGGCGATGAGACAGCGCGCGCCGTCGATCAGGCGCAGCTCGCCGATGGTGCCGAACGCGACCTCTTCCTGACTTTTCAGAAACTTGGGCCTCAAGTGGCGGCCGACTACGAAAATGGCGATTTCGATGGTGCGTTGCGAGCGCTTGCCGCCGCTAAGCCCATCGTGGATCGCTATTTCGACGACGTGATGGTGATGACGGAGGATGCAACACTTCGAGCCAACCGCCTTGCCTTGCTGCGCGACGTCGCCGTCACGATGAACCGTGTGGCCGACATCTCCAAGCTCGCTTGAAATAGGCGTCCAATGGTCCAGTTCGCTTCGGAAACCGTAGCCGCCACGCGTGCGGTCAAGCTGATCGTGCTCGACCGCGATGGTGTCGTCAACTACGACAGTGAGCAATTCATCAAGAGTCCCGAAGAATGGAGGCCGGTCCCCGGGAGCTTGGAAGCGATCGCGCGACTCAACCATGCCGGGTATCGCGTGGTGGTAGCGACCAACCAGTCCGGCATTGGTCGCGGCCTGTTCGACATGGGCACGTTGAACGCCATCCATGAGAAGATGCATCGCGCGCTGGCGCACATCGGGGGGCGCGTCGACGCAGTCTTCTTCTGTCCGCATACGGCCGATTCGCGGTGCGATTGTCGGAAACCGAAGCCAGGCATGCTGGTCGAGATCGGCGTTCGCTTCAACGCGGAGCTGGTTGGGATCCCCTGCATTGGGGACGGGTTGCGCGATCTGCAGGCGGCCGAAGCTGTTGGGGCACAACCAATGCTGGTGCTCACCGGCAAAGGCGAAAAAACATTGCGCGAAGCGATTCCCAAGAGCACCGCAATCTTTCCCGACCTCGCCTTTGCGGTGTCGACGCTTCTCGCCGGCGAATGAGCTGCTGGCGCGGGATGCAATCCGCCTTGCGCTCCCTCTTGTTTCTGCTGTTCCAGCTGGTCGTCACTCCGTTCTATGCCGCGACGATGCTCGCCACATTTTGGTTGCCCAGGATCCCGCGGTATCGGATTGCCGCGCACTGGGCTTATGTCAACCTCAAAGCCGCGCAAGCGATCTGCGGGGTTCGCTGGCGCGTGATTGGCGGTGAAAACGTTGCGACGGCGATGGCTGAATCGCCGCACATCGTGATGTCCAAGCACAGCTCGACCTGGGAAACGCTGGCCCTCAACCTCTACTTCCCGAGCCTCGCGTTTGTCGCCAAGAAGGAACTGCTGTCGATTCCATTTTTCGGGTGGGGGTTTGCCCTCGCTTCGCCGATCACGATCGATCGCGGCGCGGGAAAGAGCGCGATGCAACAGATCGTCGAGCAGGGGCGCGAGCGTTTCAAGCAGGGATTCTGGATTGCCGTCTATCCCGAAGGCACGCGGATTCGCGCCGGCACGCGAGCGCGCTACAAGACCGGCGGCGCCCGTCTCGCGAAGGAGCTGCAAGTTCCGATTGTTCCCGTCGCGCACAATGCCGGCTATCTGTGGCCGAAGGGCATCTTTGGCAAGACGCCGGGCACGATCACTTTGTCGATCGGCAAGTCCATCGCTTCGTCGGGGAAGGACGCGGTAGTGCTGGCAGAGGAAGTGGAAACGTGGATCGAGACCGAGGTTGCGCGACTGGGAGTTCCGCGTTGAGCGTCGCGCGGCGCGCTCTGGACGGAGCGCCCCGCCATGTCGTGCTCGATGGCGAAGCGATCGACTACCAGCTAATTCGCGCCCGGCGAAGAACCATTGGCATGGAGGTTGATTTGAACGGCTTGACTGTTCGCGCGCCGCGGTGGGTGACGCTCGCCGAAATAGAGGCGGCCCTGCGCGAGCGCGCGACGTGGATTGGAAAGGCTGTCGTCGAATGGCGAGCCCGCCGCCGCGATGTGATGCCGCGCGAGTGGAAATCCGGTGCGCCGATTCTCTATCGCGGCCGCGAGCTCGCCTTGGCAGTATTTCCAGCTCGTCGCGAGGCTATCGCGCCCGATATGTTCCATTTGACGGTGCAGCATCCACGCGCCCACGACGAGGCGGAAGTCGCCGAGGGCGTCGGGCGCTGGTTGAAGGAAGAAGCGTGGCACTTAGTCGCGCCGCGGGTGGCGCTCCATGCCCAACGCATCACGTCGGCGACGCCCGCCGTGCGGCTATCCAATGCGCGCAGCGAATGGGGAAGTTGCAACGCGCGGGGCGAGATCCGCTTGAACTGGCGGCTCGTGCAGTTGCCACCCGCGCTCGCCGATTACGTCGTCGCCCACGAGGTTGCCCATCTCGTCGAGCTCAATCATTCTGCCCGTTTCTGGGGAACCGTCGAGCGCTTGCTCCCGGGCCACGCGACCCTCAAACGCGAGCTCGAAAATTGGACAGCGCTACTCACAGGCTAAACGAAAATCTCCGTCACGCTGACCGCAACACCGGCAAATCCACCTTCCACCCAACTTGTTGCGCGAGCAGCCGAACCAGCACTGCCGATAGTTCTTCTCCAGAG
>Ga0136614_10001083_pt1 | contig 15471 bp, 15 predicted proteins | sample AntDrymUQ2792106_2_FD_106643 | JGI IMG/M metagenome (GOLD analysis project Ga0136614, IMG submission 106643) | Polar desert sand microbial communities from Dry Valleys, Antarctica - metaG UQ279 (21.06) | ecosystem: Environmental > Terrestrial > Soil > Desert | place: Antarctica: Dry Valley... | reverse complement strand
TCGGGTGGGACGAAGTACTCCATCTCCATCTGTTCGAACTCACGGGTCCGGAAGATGAAGTTCCCGGGCGTGATCTCGTTGCGGAACGACTTGCCGATCTGGGCGATCCCGAACGGCGGCTTCTTGCGCGTCGTGGTCTGCACGTTGAGGAAGTTGACGAAGATGCCCTGCGCCGTCTCGGGGCGGAGGTACGCGACCGACGCCTCGTCCTCCACCGGGCCGACGTGGGTCTTGAACATCAGGTGGAACTGGCGGGCTTCGGTGAACGAGCCCTTCGCGCCGCAGTTGGGGCACGCCCCCGACTCGGGCAGGTGATCGGCCCGGAAGCGCTCTTTGCAGTTCCGACAGTCGACCAACGGGTCGGTAAAGGTCGCGAGGTGGCCGCTCGCCTCCCACACCTTGGGCGCCATGAGGATGGCGGCGTCGAGGCCGACGATGTCGTCACGCAGTTGCACCATCGAGCGCCACCACGCGTCCTTGACGTTGCGCTTGAGCAGGACGCCCAGCGGCCCGTAGTCCCAGGTCGACCGGAAGCCGCCGTAGATCTCGCTCGACGGGAACACCAGACCGCGCCGCTTGCACAGGTTGACCACGCGGTCCATCAGGTCGGCCTTTGCCATCACGGGGATCGTAGTCGGGGGCGTTTTCGGCGCTGCCTTCGGAACTTTTAGGCTGCCGGCGATGGCCCGGTTCCGAACGTTCATGCGTCGCCGCGCGACCGAGCACGCCCGGACGCACGATGTGCTGGCGACAGCAGAGGTCGTCGGCGCGGTCATCCTGAGCATCTTCCCCTCCTGGTCGCGCTCCTCGCCGCGATCGTTGTCGCGGTCGCGTTCTGCTTCGGCTTCCTCGCCCGTCGCGCGGGCGTGTCGCTGACACCGAGGGGCCTGCGCCGGACCGCGCTCACGGTCGCGTCTCCCCGGGCCCTTCCTCCCGGCCGGCAGCCTCAGGGAGGGCACGCGGGAACTCGCGACGAGCTGTACGCCCGGGCGCAGCGGCTGGGCATCCCGGGACGATCGAAGATGACGAAGGCCCAACTCCGCCGGGCACTCGCGCGCGCCCGATAGAAGCTGCCATACGCCTACGAGGGGGCCGGGTTCCCCGGCCCCGGACCGCCGGCTGCGTGCGGGAGCAGCGAGCGAAGCGAGCGCGACCAGGAGAGCTAGAAGAGCGCGGCGCTGCGCAGGCGCCGCTCGAGGTGGTACTCGAGCGCGCCCACCCCGAGCCGCTCGACCTCGACCACGACCTCTCCCCCACCGGGGTCGGCGAGCGCGCCCGCCAGCGCGCCACCGAGGATGCGCCGCAGCAACGCGAGCGCGGCGGGCCGCATCCTCCGCCCGCCGAAGCGGGCGCACCCCTCGCACAGCACGCCACCCTCGCCGAAGTCGAAGCCGGGGAACGGCCCGCCCCCCTCGTCGTCCCCGGGGGCGCCGCAGCGGGCGCACCCATCGAGGATCGGGTGGAAGCCCTCGAGGCTCAGCAGCTTCCAGAAGAACGCCGGCGCGACCAGCGGCGACGGGTTGGTGGCGAGCGTGCGAAGCCCGCCGACGAGCATCCGGTACAGCGGCTGGTTGCGCTCGCGCTCCTGGGCGACCGAGTCGGCCGCTTCCAGCATCGACACCGCGTGGGTGAGCGAGCCGTAGTGCTCGCGCAGCGGTCGGAACGCGTCGATGGTCTCGACCTGGGTCACCACGTCGAGCTCGCGGCCCTGGTAGCACTGCAGCGCGACGTGGCTGGTGGGCTCGAGCCGGGCACCGAAGCGACTACCGGGTCGGCGGATGCCCTTGGCGACGGCCCGGATCTTCCCGTTGCCCTGGGTGAGGATGCTGACGATCCGGTCGGCCTCGCCGAGCTTGATGGTGCGGAGCACTACCCCCCGATCCCGGTACAAAGGCACGACACGAGTGTAGTTACACCCATGTCGGATACTCCTCGCTTCCTCGCCGCTCCCGCACGCAGCTGGCAGTCCGGGGGCCGGAGGACCCGCCCCCCCTGTCCGAGGATGGCCGTTGCTCGTCCCTTCTAACTACTCGTCGACGCCGCCGAACCGCCGCTCCCGCCGCTGGTACTCGCGGATGGCGTCATACAGGTGCTCGCGGCGGAAGTCGGGCCACAGGACGTCGGTGAACACCAGCTCGGCGTAGGCCAGCTCCCACAGTAAGTAGTTGGAGATCCGAAACTCGCCCGACGTGCGCACGAGCAGGTCGGGATCGGGCATGTCAGGGGCGTAAAGGTGGCGGGCGATGGTCTTGTCGTTGATCTTGTCGGGATCGAGGCGTCGGGCGCGAGCCTCGCGGGCGATGGAGCGAGCCGCGTCGACGAGCTCGGCCCGCCCGCCGTAATTGAATGCGAACGTCAGCGTCATACGCTTGTTTCGTTCGGTGAGCGACTCGGTCTCGTCGATCCGGCGGCGGACGCGACCGGGGACTCGTCCGCCCCGGCGTCCGATGAACCGGACGCGCACCCCGAGCTCGTCGAGCTCCTCCCGTCGCTCCAACAGCAGGCCTTCGTTGAAGTTCATGATGAAGCGCACCTCGTCGAGCGGGCGCCGCCAGTTCTCGGTCGAGAACGCGAACACGGTCATCCACCGCAGCCCGATGTCGAGCGCTCCGTGCACGGTGTCGAACAGCGCTTCCTCGCCGGCGGCGTGACCCTCGGTGCGCTTGAGGCCCTTGCGCTGGGCCCACCGACCGTTGCCGTCCATCACGATCGCCACGTGACGGGGGATGCGCGCGGGGTCGAGCGACGCCTCGGTCACGCCACGAACCTATCGGGAGGAGGCGAGGATCAGCGGCGCAGGTATCCTGCGCCGCCCCAGCCGTGGCCCGAGCAGCCCGGCGCCGGAGGCGCCGCGAGCGGAAAAGTACGCTCGCCTTGTGCGCTGGACGGCGGTGGTGAACCCGAGCGCGGGTCGCGGCCGCACCCGCAAGTTGCTCCCGCGCCTCACCGACGCGTTCGAGCGCGTCGACGTCGACGTCAGCGTCTCGACCGACTTCGATGACGCCCGGGCGACCGCCCGCCGCGCCTTCGACGCAGGTCACGGCGTGGTGGCGTGCGGCGGGGACGGCACGGTCAGCGAGCTCGCCGGCCTCGCCGCCGAGACCGGCGGTGTCCTTGCCATGGTGCCCACCGGCGCGGGAAACGACTTCGCCCGTCACCTCGGGCTCGACCTTCGCCGCCCGCTCGAGGCGGTGCGACTGCTCGAGACCGGCCGCCTCGGCTCCGTCGACCTGGGCCGGGCCGAGGCGGGCGGGACCACGGCATGGTTCGCGTCGGTGGCGAACACCGGCTTCGACTCCGAGGCCAACCGCTGGGCCAACGGCGTGCGCTGGGTCGGCGGCACCGCCCTCTACGTGCTGGCGGTGATGCGGACCCTGGTGACGTACCGCCCCCATCGCTTCCGGCTGACGGTCGACGGCGCGATCCGGGATATGGAGGCGTGGCTCCTCGCGGTCGGGAACGCCCGCTGCTACGCGGGCGGGATGAAGATCACGCCCGGGGCCGAGCTCGACGACGGTCAGCTCGACGTGTGCGTGGTCGGCCCGGTGTCGCGCCTGGAGTTCCTGCGCAGCTTCCCCAAGGTGTTCCGGGGCACGCACGTCGCGCACCCGGCGGTGGTCATGCTGCGCGGCCGTGAGGTGAGCATCGAGTCACTCGACCCGAGGTTGCCCATCGAGCTCTACGGCAGCGGCGAGCGCATCGGTCGGTTGCCCGCCCGCCTCGAGGCCGTTCCTGGTGCGGTGCGGGTGATGGTGCCCCAGACCGCGCCGGTCCCCCGCGCCGCCGCCGCGCCCTAGGGGGCGGCAGTCGTGGTCGGGGCGCCGGCCTCGGGTGGCGGTGCTCCTGCCCCCGGTGGCGGCGGCGTGACGATCAGCGTGGCCTCCATCCCGGCTGGTCGGTGGCCGGGGACGCTGCAGTAGATCGTGTACTCGCCTTCCCTGATCTCGACCTTGCCCTTCTTCGGGCCTTCGGGAACAGCGAGCTGGAAGCCGGCGAACTCCTCTTCGTCGAAGAGCAGCGTGTGGGAACCGCCCTGGTCGACGTAGATGAACTCGAGGATCCCGCCCGGCGTCGTGAACTCGTCCGCCTGGAACTTGAGGCTCGGGAGGGCGTCGACCTCGAGCGTCGCCGTGGGCGGACCCTCGGGCTGCTGGTAGCCGCCGGCTTCACCCTCCCCGTGATCTTCGCTGGGCCCGAGCGTGATCAGGCCGGCCGACACGACGACGACCATCATCAGCGCGAGCGTCATCGTCAGCGTCGATGACCGCAGCCGCGGGCTGGCCGAGATGACGGTGGCGCCGACGAGGATCGCGACCGTGACGAGCGTCCCGGTCACGACCGAAGCGGCACCGTTACCACCGGCGAGGAACACCCGGGAGATGTTGAGGACGTACAGCGCGATCGCCGCCATCGCCGTGAGCGGCAACAGGAGCGGGAGCAGCAATCGGTCGCGCACGGGATCGGGCAGCGCCGGACCGGCCTCGAGCGCGGGCGGAGGCACCGCCGGCGGCTCGCCGCCGTCGCCGGCCACCGGCGTCTCAGGTGCGTCGCCCTCCGGGCTCTCGTCGGGCTCGTCGGGCTCGTCGGCCGCGGGATGCTGAGCCTCGAGCTCGTCCTCTCTGGTGCTCACGGTGTGGTGGGCTCCATCTCGCTCATGCGGGTGACTTCGCGGTCGAGATCCTGCCAGCTGCGGCGGGCGGCGTGGCCGCGCTCCTCGTCGGCGGCCCAACGGAAGAAGATCACCGCGATCAGCAGCCAGAGCAGCAGCCCGGCGCCGATCTTCATGATCAGGCCGGCGAGGCGCTGGTCGTCGAGGGTGGAGAGCCCCCACAGCTGGGGCACGTCTTCGTAGAACTTGTAGAGCGGCGCGCTGCCGAAGGTCAGGAACGACGCCGGTACGGTCGGCACCACCGACTGGAGGAACAGGAAGATCATCCGCCCCGGCGGCGACAGCCGGGGGATCTCGGGCAACGGGCTGAGCACCGGCAGCCACACGATCAGCGCCGACACGAAGACGAGCGCGTGCACGAGAAAGTGGATCGGTTCGGAGCGCAGGCCGGCGTCGACGATCGCGGGCCAGTGAGTGAGCACCAGGACCACGTTGAACACGAGCAACGCGGGGAAGAACCGGGCGAGCGAGCGCACCAGCCGGAACAGGCCCGGTGGTCGCAAGGCCGCCCGCAGCAGCCATCCCGGCGTCCCGAGCAGGAGCAGCGGGGCTGCCACCATCGACAGCAACAGGTGCTGGACCATGTGCACGCTGTAGTTGAAGCCCTCGGCGACGTCGTGAACCGGCCAGTCGGCCGCGACCCACACCGCGGCGACGCCGAGGAACCAACAGGTCACCTGGAATGGGGTCACCGCCGGCTGGCCGGGGGCGGCGTGGCGTCGGCCCAGCCGCCAGATCACGAGCGCGTAGCCGACACCGAGCAGGGTGATCAGCAACCACACGTCCGGATGGGGATGCCAACCCGGCGAGTGGACGTGGCCGCCGTGGGCGATCACCGCGTCACTCGAACACGTGCAGCGTCAGCAGCACGACCAGGTACAGCAGGATCGCGGCAACGGCACCGAGGATGAAGAACCGCCGGAAGATCGGCTCGTCGGTCTTCAGGTGCATGTACCACGCCGCCACCATCGCGAACTTGAGCAAGCCGAACAGCAGCAGCAGCACGATGATGACTTCGCTGGCCAGCACCTCGTCGAGATACGACGTCCACACCTCGGCGGCGGTCACGATCACGAGGATGACCGCGATCATCACGTACCTGAACGGCGACGGGTGCGGGTGCTCCTCGCCGGGGAGCAGGCCGGGGGCCGACTCGGTCACACCGGCGGGAAGGTGTTCCTCGGCCGCCTGCTCGAGCTCGCGTACGGGGTTGTCGGCCACGGGTCGCTACGTCGGGATGAGGTAGACGACGGTGAAGATGACGATCCAGACGACGTCGACGAAGTGCCAGTACAGGCCGGCGATCTCGACCTTCTCCGAGTCGGCGCTCGTGAGCCGGCCCTGGGTGGCGAGGCCCCACAGCGACAGGAGCCAGATGATGCCGCCCGTGACATGGGCCCCGTGCAGCCCGGTGAGCACGAAGAAGCTCGACCCGAACAGGTTGGTGTCGAGCTTGAGGCCCTCCCGGTAGAACTCGGTGAACTCGAACACCTGGCCGCCGATGAAGGTGGCCCCGAACAGCGCGGTCGCCATCAGCCAGATCCGCAAGCGGCGGTAGTCACCTCGCTGGATCGCCGCGAGCGCCAGCACCATCGTGAGGCTGCTCATCAGGAGGATGAACGAGGTCACCGACGTGAACGGGATGTTGTAGACGTCCTCGGGGAACGGCCCCTCCTGGCTCCGCCCCCGGTACAGCAGGTACGTCGAGATGAACGCACCGAAGAAGAGGCAGTCCGACGACAGGAACAGCCACATCGCCAGCTTGGTGTTGGTGACACCGGTCGCGGTGGCGTGAGGGTCGTGCGCCTGAGGGCCGTGCAGCGGTCGTGGGGTGGTCGGCGTCGCGACCTGATCGATCGCCATTACGAGTGCTCCGGCTCGGTCGGGGGCTCGATGGCCCAGGCGTACATCCCGAACAGCAGCACGACCGCGCCCAGGGGCACGAACCAGAAGTTCTTGAACACCGCGCCGTAGCCGAGGATCGGGAGCCCCAGGGCCAGGATCATCGGGAAGTACGACGGCGACGGCATGTGGATGCCGTGACCGTCATGCCCGCCACCATGCTCGCCACCGTGGTCACTGCCACCCGCGTCCTCGCGGTCGGTGGTGGCGACGGCCCCGCCCTTGGGGAGGCGCACCAGGCGACCCTCGTCGTCCTCGGTGTACTTGCGGTGCCAGAAGTCGTCCCGGCTCTCGACCTCGGGGATGTCGGCGAAGTTGTACTCGGGAGGCGGCGAGGGGATCGTCCACTCGAGCGTGCGCCCGTCCCAGGGGTCGTCGCCGGCGGGCTTGCCGACGCGCCGACTCACCATGAGGTTGACGAGGAAGATCAGCACCGCGAAGGCCAGGATGAACGAGCCGACCGTCTCCAGCAGGTTGAGGAAGTCCCAGCCGAGGCCGTCGTCGTAGCGGTACGTGCGGCGGGGCATGCCCCAGAGGCCCAGGAAGTGCATCGGGAAGAACGTGAGGTTGAACCCCAAGACTGTGAGCCAGAAGTGGGCCTTGCCCAGGCCTTCGCTCATGAAGCGGCCGGTGAGCTTGGGATACCAGTAGTAGAAGCCGCCGAAGATCCCGAACACGAGCCCACCGAAGAGCACGTAGTGGAAGTGGGCGACGACGAAGTAGGTGTCGGTCTGCTGGGTGTCGGCGGGAACGACCGAGTGGAGCACGCCGGAGAGGCCGCCGAGGGTGAACTCGGCGATGAACCCCAGCGCGAACAGCATCGCGGTCGTCAGCCGGACCGACCCGCGCCAGACGGTGGCGAGCCAGTTGAAGATCTTCACCCCGGTGGGGACACCGATGAGCATGGTGGAGAGCGCGAACGCCGAGATCGCGACCGGGCCCAACCCGGTGGCGAACATGTGGTGCGCCCACACCCCCCACCCCAGGAAGCCGATGGCGATGCCCGAGAACACCACCACCGGGTAGCCGAACAGCGGCTTGCGCGAGAACACCGGCAGGATCTCCGACACGATCCCCATCCCCGGCAGGATCAGGATGTAGACCTCAGGGTGGCCGAACAACCAGAACAGGTGCTGGTACAGCAGCGGGTCGCCGCCGTTGGCGGCGACGAAGAAGTTGGTGCCCCACTGGCGGTCGAAGTACACCATGATCAGCGCGGCGGTGATGATCGGCATCGCGAAGAGCGTGAGGAACGCGGTGACCGTCATCATCCACGTGAACACCGGCATCCGCATGAACGTCATGCCCGGGGCGCGCAGGTTGAGCACGGTGACGATGAAGTTGATGGCTGACGTCGTCGAGGCGATACCGAGGATCACCAGCCCGACGGCCCAGAAGTCGGGCCCCCGGCCGGGCAGGAAGCCCGAGCTCAACGGTGTGCTGGTCAGGGGGGTGTAGCCGAACCAGCCGCCGTCGGGCGCGCCGCCGAGGAAGAAGCTCGAGTAGATGAAGATCCCGCCGAAGAGGAAGCCCCAGTAGCCGAACGCGTTCAGCCGCGGGAAAGCGACGTCGCGGGCGCCGATCTGGAGCGGGATCAGGTAGTTGCCGAACGCGACCGCGAGCGGCATGCCCATGAGGAAGACCATGGTCGTGCCGTGCATCGTGAACAATTGGTTGTACTGCGACGCGGTGAGCACGGCGCCGTTGGGCCCGGCCAGCTGGAGCCGGAGCAGCAGCGCCTCGACCCCGCCGATCACGAAGAAGATCAGCGCGGACGTGCCGTACATGACCCCGATCTTCTTGTGGTCGATGGTGGTGAACCACGACCAGAAGCCGGTCGTCGACTTCGGGCGCCGCAGGATGCCCACCCGCCGCTGCGGGGTCAGGGTGCCGGAAACGGTGGTCATGCCGGATCCGTCATTTCAGGTCGAGGAGGTAGTCGGCAATCTGCTCCGCATCCTCGCGCGTCATCACCGGGCCGGGGCCGTCTTCCGTGAACGACGGCATGCCCACGCATTTTCCGACGGCGGGGGCCCCGGGCTTGCGGCAGTCGCCCGACTCCATCGGGACGAGCGAGGGCGCGTCGAGGAGCCACTCGATCAGCTTCTCCCGGGTGAGCTCGAAGTACCCGCTCGCGAACGTCGTCCGGCTCCCCAGGTGGGCGAGGTTGGGCCCGTAGCTGCTGACCGCGGGGTCGTCGAACGAGTGGCAGTTGGTGCACTGGTACTTGTCGAGCACGAGCTCCTGGGCCGGCCCCGCGGGCTCGGGCGCGTCCTCGGGCCCGGACTGGAGCGGCACCGCGGCCTCCTCCTGCTGGTCCGCGATCCACTGGTCGAACTCGTCGGGCGTCACCGCGATCACCCGGAAGCGCATGTTGGCGTGCGACAGGCCGCAGTACTCCGCGCACTGGCCCAGGTAGGTCCCGGGCTCGTCCGCCTCGAGCGTGGTCGCCTGCTCCCGGCCGGGGATGACGTCCTGCTTGCCGGCGAGCTCGGGAACCCAGAAGGAGTGGATGACGTTGCACTCGCCCGGCAGCGAGTCGTCGCACGCGGTCAGCTTCACCCGCACCTTGGTGTTGGTCGGGATCACCAGCTCGTTGGCGGTGACCACCTTCTCGTCGGGGTAGTTGAACTGCCACCACCACTGCTTGCCCACCGACGTCACCTGGAGCACGTCCCCCTTGGGCTCCCGGGCGAGGTCGAAGATCGTCCGGATCGTGAACACCGCCACGACCAGGAGGATCAGCGCGGGCACGATCGTCCAGCCGATCTCGAGCGGTGTGCTGCCATGGGTCTGCTTCGGGTTCTCGTTGATGCCCGGGCGCTGCCGGTACCGCAGCGCGACCCAGACCACGCCGGCGAGGACGAAGACCCCCACGAAGACCGAGATCAGAAACACCGGCACGAAGAGGTTGTCGATCGTCTTCGCCGCCGGGCCCTCGGGCTTGAGCGAGTTCTGGCCGTTGTCGGGACCGCGGCAGCCGGCGGCGAGGAGGAGGGCGCCGAGCACGACCGCGCCGACCACCCATCGCCTGGCGCGCGACCCCCGCTCTCTCACGAGTCCCCTTCCCCGTGGCCCGGAAGCGCGCATGGTAACCGGGGCGCTTTCAGGGCCCGCAACCGGGTCGGGTGGCCGGGGCGGCGGCGAGGGCTCCCCGCCGCCGGTCAGTACCCGAGGCGGTCGAGCGAGTCGGGGCGGCGTTGCCAGTCGCGTTCCACCCGCACCTTGGTCTCGAGGTGGATGCGGGTGCCGAGGAGCGCCTCGAGCTCGTGGCGCGCCGCGGTGCCCGCTTCCTTGAGGACCCGGCCGCCGCGCCCGATGACCATCCCCTTCTGCGACTCCCGCTCGACGTGCACGGTGATGAGCAGGCGCAGCAGCCCGGTGTCGCGGGGGGCTTCGGGTGAGTCGTCGACCTCGCAGGAGACCGTGATCGAGTGGGGCAGCTCGTCGCGGGCGAGGGCCAACAGCTTCTCCCGCACGACCTCGGCGGCGAGGAAGGCCTCGGGCTGGTCGGTGACGACGCCTTCGGGGTAATAGGCGGGCCCTTCCGGAAGTCGGGTGTCGAGCTCGTCGAGGAGCGCGTCGACGCCGTCACCGGTCTTGGCCGACAGTGGCACGAACGCGTCGTACTCGCCGAGACGCTCCGCCGCGGTCCCGAGGTGGTTCGCCACCGCGGGCTTCGAGGCGCGGTCGACCTTGTTCACCACCAGGATCCGAGGGGTCGCGACCTGGTGGACGGCGTCGGCCACGAACCGGTCACCGGGGCCGATGGCGCCGGTGGCGTCGATGAGGTGGCACACCACGTCGACCTCGGCGAGCGTCGAGAGGGCCCGCTGGTTGGTGCGCTCGCCCAGCGCGGTGCGGGGCTTGTGGAGCCCGGGCGTGTCGAGGAAGACGATCTGGCTCGCCTCCGTGGTGCGCACGCCCCGGATCTCGGTGCGGGTGGTCTGGGGTCGGTCGGAGGTGATCGCGACCTTGGCACCGACGAGCCGGTTCACGAGTGTCGACTTCCCCACGTTGGGCCGCCCGACGACGGTGACGAAACCCGAGCGAAAATCGCTCAAGAGGGCGGCGCGTCGGCGACCCGCTCGCTCGGACGCTTCCGCCGAGTCCGCTCCCCGCCGGCGGCCGGCCGGATCTGCACGGACACGATGCGGTTGCCCTGAACCCGCTCGGTCACGAACTCGAACCCCTGGAACGAGACGGTCTCGCCCTCGGCCGGCACCTTGCCCAGCAGGTTGAAGACCAGTCCCCCGACGGTGTCCCACTCGTCGTCGGGCAGCTCGATGCCGAGCTCCTCGTTGACGTCGTCGATCGATGTGCGCCCGGGCACGCGGAGCGCGCCGCCGGGGAGGTGCTCGACCCGAGGCTCCTCGATGTCGTACTCGTCGGTGATCTCGCCGACGATCTCCTCCAGTAGGTCTTCCAGCGTCACCAGACCGGCGGTGCCGCCGTGCTCGTCGACCACGATCGCCATGTGGAACTGCTGCTGCTGCATCTCCTTCAGCAGCTCCGCGACCCGCTTCTGCTCGGGCACGACGACGGCATCGCGGACCGCGATCCGCACCGGCTGATCGCCTTCGCCGGCTTGGGAGTGGCGGACGAGGTCCTTCAGGTACACGAGGCCGAGGATGTTGTCGGTGTCGCCCTCGTAGCACGGGATGCGCGAGAAGCCGCCCTCGATGGCGCGGGCGATGCCCTCGTCGACGGTGGCGGAGGCCTCGATCGCGACCATGTCCGGGCGGGGCAGCATGACCTCCCGCACGACGGTGTCGCCGAACTCGAAGATCGAGTGGATCAGGCGCCTCTCCTCGCGTTCGATCTCCTCGTCGTCGGCGGCGACATCGGCAGCGGCGCGCACGTCCTCCTCGGTGACGAACGGGCCGCGCTTCAGGCCCCGGCCCGGCAGGAGGAGGTTGGCCATGCCGATCAGGCCCCGGGACATCGCCCGCAGGGGTGGGAACTGCGTGAGGAACGTGAGCACACCCGCCACCCGCAGCGCCGCCCGGTCGGTGTGCTGCACGGCGTAAGTCTTCGGCGCGACCTCTCCGACCACGAAGAAGAGGATGAACTGCACCACGAGCCCGGCCGCGAATCCCCAGACGCCGACCAGGTCACGGAGTAGGGCACCCAGCAGGGCCGCGCTCGTCAGCTGGGTGAAGAGCGCGAGAGCGAGCACGATGTTGAGCGTCTGCTCGGGGCGCTCGAGCAGACGGGCGAGCTTGGCCGCTCCCTTGTGACCCTCCTCCTCGAGGGCGAGGGCCCGCACCCGACTCGTGCACACGAACGCGGTCTCGGCCAGAGCGAGCCAGATGGACGCCAGGAAGAGGAGGAGGACCGCCAGGACGATCAGCCAGTCGGTTCCCCTCATGAATCGAGGAGGCGGAAGCGGTCCAGGAGCTCGCGCTCGCGGCGTTTCATGGCCGTCGACTCGCGCTCCTCGGCATGGTCGTAGTTCAGCAGATGAAGGACGCCGTGGACGACGAGAAGGGCGAGCTCGTCGGGAGCCGAATTGCCGTGCTCACCGGCCTGACGTTCCGCGATCTGGGGACACACCACGACGTCGCCCAGCACCACCGGGGGATCACCGGGCTCGGAGGGCGAGCCCGGGCCGCGGCCGCCCTGGTCGGGTTGGCGGCCGCCGAGAACGACGTCGTCCATCGGGAACGCCAGCACGTCGGTCGGACCGGTGCCGCCGAGGAAGCGCTCGTTGAGGTCGGTGATGGCCTGCTCGTCGACGAAGATCACCGACAGCTCGGCGTCCGCGGGCACGCGTTCCTCCGTGAGGACGAACCGGGCCAGGCGCACCCAGCGCAGCAGATCGACGTCGACTTCGGATTGCTCGTCCGCGCCGAAGACCGCCGCTTCGTGCAGGCCGTTCACTCGGCAGCCTGCCTCATGGCTCACTCGCCTCGCTCGCACCGTAGGCATCCACGATGTCCTGCACGATCCGGTGCCGCACGACGTCACGCGATCCCAGCTCGACGAACGCGAGGCCGGAGATCCCGGCGAGCACGTCCCGCACCACCAGCAACCCGGACCGGCCGCGACCCTCGGGGAGGTCGATCTGGGTCACGTCCCCGGTGACCACAATCTTCGAGCCGAACCCGAGCCGGGTGAGGAACATCTTCATCTGCTCGGGCGTGGTGTTCTGGGCCTCGTCGAGGATGATGAAGGAGTCGTTCAGCGTCCGGCCCCGCATGAATGCGAGGGGCGCGACCTCGATGGTGCCCCGCTCCATCAGCCGGCTGACCGCGTCGGGATCGAGCATCTCGTACAGCGCGTCGTAGAGCGGCCGCAGGTATGGGTCGACCTTGGCGAGCACGTCGCCGGGAAGGAACCCGAGGCGCTCCCCCGCCTCGACCGCGGGCCGGGTCAGGATGATGCGGTTGATCTCCTTCGCCTGCAACGCCTGGACCGCCAGAGCGACCGCGAGGTAGCTCTTGCCGGTTCCGGCGGGCCCGATGGCGAACGTGACCGTGTGCTCGCGCACAGCATCGACGTAACGCTTCTGCCCCGCGGTCTTGGGCCGGACCGTCTTGCGCCCGCGCAGGACCTCGGTGGTGAGGACGTCGGTGGGCCGCTGGTCGGCCTTCAGCATCTCGATGCTGCGGCCGACGCCGTCGCGATCGAGGCTGTGGCCCTCCTCGACGAGCAGCACCATCTCCTCGAACAGCCGGCCGACCCGTTCGGCCTCGATGTCGTCGCCGGTGACGGTGATCTCGTTGCCGCGCACATGGATCGAAACCGGGAATGACTCTTCGACCAGGCGGAGGAACTCGTCGCGCTGGCCGAGCAGGCCGACCATGAGGTGGTTGCCCGGGACGAGGATCTTGACCTGGGTCGACGAAGGGGTGGACAAGTCGCGTTCGATGGTAGTCCCCACCTGACCAACGACAATCGCCCGCCGACGTCCGGCCGGTCCCGACCGGTGGCGCCGAGGCGTCTTAGGCGCCGGCGCTGGTGGCCCGCAGGCCCAACTGCTCGAGCCGCAGCCGGAGTTCCTCGGGGCTGCGGCCGAGCACCGCGGCCACAACCCGGAGGTCGTCGCGGCGGACGGTGAGGATCCTTCCGTTGAAGTCCTGGCGCTGGAGTTGAATGGTCGCGGCGTAGCGCGACAACACCGCGGCGTCGGCGTCCTCGATCGCGGTCAGACGCTGGAGGTCGATGGTGAAGCCCTCCTCGAAGGGGGTGCTGTCACGCTCGGTGAGATCGATGTCGACCTCGGCGTCGCGCGGCAGCAACTGGTCGGCGGGGACCGAATAGATCTCGGCCAGGCGCATCAGCCGAGGCACCGAGATCGCCCGCTCCCCGCGCTCGTACGCCCCCAGCACCGAGGCCTTGAACTCGTGTCCCGAGCGGGCCTCGACATCGTGCAGGGAGAGTCCCTTTTGGCGTCGGATCGAGCGCAGGCGCTCGCCGACCTGGCGTCCGTTTTCACTCATTGGAGTTGTGGTCCCCCAGCCGTTCGACCACGTCAGGTTACCAAAGTCACCCTAAAATGCCACTCTCGGCGTCAAGATGGTCGCCCGACCGGGGCATATGCCACGCTACGCGTTCGGTGCGACAGGCATCGGGGTCGATCTCTCCCGAGCCGGGCGGGCAGTACCGCTCAGCGCAGCCGCCGCCGCCCCGCGAGGGCGGCCGCGCCGGCAACGGCCGCGGTCTCGGCCCGGAGGACGTGGGGGCCGAGCGCGAGGCGGACGGGGTCGCCCAACACCTCCCGCTCGCCCGGCTCGAAGCCACCCTCGGGCCCGGTCACCAGCACCCACTCCCGCCCCGGGGGGTCGGCGAGGTCGGCGACCAGGTCCCCGTTGCGCTCGGCGACGACCAGGCCCGGGCGTCCCGCCAGCGACGCGAGATCGACGGGTGCACCGACGACGGGGAGACGGGCCCGGTGACACTGGGCGGCGGCCTCGCGGGCCACGCGCCGCAGGCGTTGCGTCGCAGTGCCGCCGCTCGTTCCCTCCCAGCGAGCGACCGACCGGCGGGTGCGCACCGGAACGATCTCGTCAGCGCCGAGCTCGGTGACCTTCTGGACGACGAGCTCGGGCTTCACGCCCTTGGTCACCGCGAACGCGATGGTCAGGCGGGGGGCGAGCTCGGGCTCGACCGCGACGGGACCAGACGCTTGGAGTCGCAGGTCGCGGCGCCCGGTGGCGGCGACGACATAGGGGCGCCACGCGCCGGCGCCGTCGGCGGCGGTCACGGGCTCTCCCTCCCGCAGGCGGCGCACGCGCACCAGGTGGTGACCGTCGTCCCCACCGATCTCGACCTCGTCGTCGAGCACGTCGACGAAGGTGTGGGCAGCAGCGTTCGCGTCCGCGCAGAACGCGGGCGGCACCTCTCCTGGTCGCGCTCGCTCGGCGGGCAGGTTTGGCGCCTCTGCCTACTGAAAGGCGGACTTGAGACGCGAGAAGAAGCCCTCGTCGGCGGGGGCCACGTCGTCACCGCGCAGCTCGGCCAGCTTCCGCAGGAGCTCGGCCTCCTCGGGCCGGAGGCGGTCGGGCACCTCGACGTCGAGGCGTACCAGCAGGTCGCCGCGGCCACGACCGCGCAACGACGGCACGCCCCGCGCTTTGAGCCGGAACACGTGGCCGGGCTGCGTGCCCGGCGGCACCGCCAGCTGCTCGGGCCCGTCCAGGGTCTCGACCACCAGCGACGCGCCCAACGCCGCCTGCGTCAGCGAGACGCGGCAGACGTGGACGAGGTCGTCGCCGTGGCGTTCGAAATCCGGGTGGGGCGCGACCGTGATCGTGACGTAGAGGTCGCCGTCGATCCCGCCCCGGGGGGCGGCCGGTCCGCGGCCGGACAGCCGCAGCCGCTGTCCGCTGTCGACGCCGGCGGGAACGTCGACGTCGATGTCGTGCGTGCCCTGCACGCGTCCCTCGCCCCGGCAG
>Ga0136614_10001082_pt1 | contig 15475 bp, 9 predicted proteins | sample AntDrymUQ2792106_2_FD_106643 | JGI IMG/M metagenome (GOLD analysis project Ga0136614, IMG submission 106643) | Polar desert sand microbial communities from Dry Valleys, Antarctica - metaG UQ279 (21.06) | ecosystem: Environmental > Terrestrial > Soil > Desert | place: Antarctica: Dry Valley... | reverse complement strand
GCGGCGCAGCCGGAGGCGTCGATTGATCTGGCGCACGCGGCTTTGCTCATCGCGGCGGAAGAGCAGCCGGGATTGGATGTGGAGCGTTATCGCGCGTTGTTGTTGGAGTTAGGCGTGACGGCGCGCGAACGTGTGGCGCGCGCTCAAGGTTCGGCGATCAAGGCGCTGAATCGTTTCGTGTTTGAAGAATTGGGTTTTGTCGGCAATCACGAGAATTACTACGAGCCGTCCAACAGTCTCTTGCACGAAGTCTTGAAGAGGCGGAGGGGCATTCCGATCACGCTCTCGTTGGTCTACATCGACGTGGGGCGGCGCGCGGGTCTCGCCATCGAAGGCGTTGGACTGCCTGGGCATTTCATCGTGCGGGCGCAGGCCATGACAGAAGAAGGTGCAGAGACGGCTCTGGTCGATCCATTCAACGGCAAGATCATCGATGAAGACGAATGCCAACAACGTCTCGACGGACTGTACGGCGGGCAAGCGCCGCTGACCGAAGAGATGCTCCGGCCCGCGCGCCCGCGCGAGATACTCGTTCGCCTGCTCCGCAATCTCAAAGCTATCTACGCACAGTCGCAACTCTATCGCCGCGCCCTCGCGATCACCGACCGCATTCTGCTCTTCGCGCCCGACGCGCATGACGAGCGCCGGGATCGCGGCGCGCTCCTCGCGCAACTCGGCCATTACGCCGCCGGTATCACAGAGAGCGAGACGTATCTCCAACGCGCGCCGCAAGCCCCCGACGCCGAGCGCGTCCGCGAACAACTGAAAAAGCTGCGGCTACAAATGGCGATGCTCAATTAAAGAGTCCAAAGTCCAATGTCCAAAGTCGAGAACAAGGCTTATGACTTTGGACATTAGACATTGGACTTTGGACTGCTGTTACGAGCATGGTGGCAGTGGCGGGAGGCTGAAGGATTTGAGGATGCGGTCGGCAGCTTCGATGGCCCCTAACGTCAGTGCAAACTCGAAATTGTTGAGCGTTGGCGGAAGGCAATTGGACGAGCCGCGCGGCAGCCCGATCCCGCCCACGCGGCGTCTGCCGTAAGACCGCAAATAGATATTGCCTTGAGATTTTGTGCGCCCGGTTTGCGGCTCATAGACCGCGTAGCGAATCTGATAATTCTCCGGATCATCGCGGCGCACCATCACCGAACCGCCGACGGAATTCTCTTCGAGTTGTAACCACACGATGTACGTATCTTTCTCGCGGCGGGCGCGCTGCTGCGCTTCATCGCGCCGCATTTCATCGCCGCCGCGCGGAGCGAGCGTGTTCGACTCGTCAAGCCGCCGGATCACAGTCCGCTGCATGATGTCTGATTCAAAGGACGAGAGGCTGAACGAGCCGCGCGGGTCGCTGCCGACGACCAACGCGATTTTATTAACCGGCGTCGGCGAAGGCTTCGGCAACGTCGCCGGATCAACTGACGGCGCAGGCACCGGCGGATCACTCGCCAGCTTCGGCGCACGCCGCCCCGATTGCGCCATCGATGAATGAACTGACACGCAAAGCAGGAGTGCGCCAATAAGTAAATGTAAGCCAGACTGTATTCGCAAAAAATTCATAAGTCCGTGCCTCATGAGGGATAGCATTGATTTAATCCTGTCCTTCTATGATGCCACGCTCCACAAGAACTTCGTACAAGCGTTCACCCACAGACTGGCAATGCTCAACTTGAAACAACTCAGGCTCAAAGCTCGATGAGAATACACGCGAAATAACATGACAGGCGTCACGTGACGAGCGGATTCTATCTAATTGACGAATCACAGCACTAATTTCACTGTCGAATTCATCATCTGGCGCACCACCAGCTAGGAGATCATACGGATCCCATTCGTGGATAATACTACGAACAGCGTCAAATATTTCCTCGCGCTCTCGCCTTTTCACACCTTTTGCCAGTATTCAACTAAGCAGCCCAACTATCCCTTCAGCGGCTTGCCGCAGCGATGGCAGAAGCGCGCTGAAGGATCGTGTTGTTGTGCGCCGCAGGATTCGCAGTTGGCGTTGACGCGCAAGCTCGCGCCGCAGGCGGAGCAGAACGCGCCGCCGGTCGTGTTGGCCGCGCCGCAGGTGCCGCAGCGTCCGGGCATCGGGGGGACGTAGCCGCCGGCTTGGCGTGTGATGTGGGCTTCGACGATCTTCCAAGCGTCTTCGGTCAGCTTGTGCTGCCAGTATGCTCCGAGCGCGGGCAGGGCGAGCAGCACGCCTGCCGAGAGGAAGACGGCGACTGCCGCGACCGCCGCTTTGTCGAACCACTTTTGCATCCCGATCTCGACGCGAGTGCCGCCGTGTTCGGGCGTGATCTTGATCGTCAGGGCAGCGGAGAGGCCGGTCAGATCGCGCAACGTGCTTGACTTGCGCGCTTGCAACACGGCGGTCTGCGAGACCTGCATCGTCTGTACTTCGTAGTCGCCTTCGTCGAACAGGCGACGTAGTTCGGAGACGAGTTGCGGCATGTCGGCTTCGACGCCGGGATAATATCGGTTGTCCATAATTTTTGCTCGTTTTCTTTAACCCTTCAGTATTGGCTGAACTCGCCGAAGATCAGCCACAGAGAACACAGAGCGCACAGAGAAATGATAAATGAAATTTCTATTCTACTCTGAGCCCTCTGTGAACTCTATGGCTTAACTAATTTTCCGAGAACGAACAAGCCGCGCATCTGCTCTTACGCAGCGCCCGGCTGATCGCGTAAACTCGCTTTACGCTGAAAAGCACATCGCAGTTCGCTACCTTCTTTGCTCAGGGAGAGACATCCATGAAAGCACACACGCGCGTCTGGCTCGCGCTGATTCTTACCACCAATCTGATCTTCACGGCAACCGCGCCGCGCGCTGTCGCGCAGACGCGCGAGACGAACGCGCTCGAAGGCTTCACTGTCGAAGGCTCAAACGTTCAAAGGCAACTCGAAGAGAAGTTTCGCGCCGTGCCGGCGTCCGCTTCGGCGCGCGAACATCTGCGGCGTTTGACGATTGCGCCGCACGTTGCCGGCACGCCCGAAGATTACCAGACGGCGCTGTACGTTCGCGATCAGTTTCGCGCCAATGGCATCAACGCGGAGTTGAAAGAGTATCAAGTGCTGCTGCCGTCCCCGAAGCGTCCGAGCATTATTGAATTGATCGCTCCTCGCCGTGAGCGTCTGAATTTGCAGGAAGCGGTGTTGCCGCAAGACCCGTCTTCATCGCACCCGCAAATTATTCCTTTGTTCAACGGCTACAGCGCATCGGGCGACGTGACCGCACCGTTGGTATATGTGAACTATGGTCTGCCGGACGATTACGCGGCTTTGAAAAAGTTGAACGTCGATGTGAAGGGCAAGATCGCGATGGCGCGTTACGGGCGTTCGTTTCGCGGCGTGAAGGCGAAGGTGGCGGAAGAGAACGGCGCGATTGGATTGATCATTTATTCCGATCCAGCGGACGACGGTTACATGCAGGGCGATGTGTATCCGAACGGACCGTGGCGTCCGGCTGCTTCGGGACAGCGCGGCTCGGTGCAGTACCTCTTTTTATATCCCGGCGATCCGCTGACGCCGGGCCGGCCCGCGATTCCGGGAACGCCGCGTTTGAAATATGAAGAAGCGGGGAACTTGCCACGCATTCCGGTGCAGCCGATCTCTTACGGCAATGCAGAACGTTTGTTAAAGCCTCTGCGCGGCCCCGTGCGACCGGCGGGATTTCAGGGCGGGCTGCCATTCGCGTATCACGTCGGGGGGACAACGGACGTGCGCGTGCGCTTGAAGACCGACATGGATTTTCAACTCAAGACGATCTGGAATGTGATGGCGCGCATCGATGGGACGGACGAGAAAGAGCGTTGGGTGATTCTCGGCAACCACCGCGACGCTTGGACGTTCGGGGCGGTCGATCCGAATAGCGGCACGACGGCGATGCTCGAAGTGGCGCGCGGTTTTGGACAGTTGTTGAAAGACGGTTGGAAGCCGAACCGCACGATCATCTTCGGCAGTTGGGATGCGGAGGAACAAGGCTTGATCGGCTCGACCGAGTGGGCGGAAGAATACGCGGCGGAGTTGAAAGAAAAAGCTGTCGCTTATCTCAACATGGACTCGGCGGTGTCGGGCGCGAACTTCGGCGCGTCGTCCGTGCCGACAATGTGGAAGTTGATCCGCGCCGCAACGCGCGACGTGCGCGATCCGAAAACCGGCAAGAGCGTCTATCAAGCGTGGCAAGATCGCAGCCGCGAGTCGCAACCGGAAGCTGCTCTGACGAGCGCCGAAGCCGGCACGGACACGCCGATTGCCGAAGCGCGGATCGGCGCGCTCGGATCAGGTTCAGACTACACGCCGTTCTTGCAGCATCTCGGCGTCGCCGCGCTCGATATGGGCTTTGGCGGCGACTACGGCGTTTATCATTCGGCTTACGACTCGTTCACTTGGATGTCGAAGTTCGGCGATCCAAAATTTGAATATCACCCGACCGCAGCGCGATTGTGGGGGACCATCGCGCTGCGCCTCGCCGACGCGCCCGCGCTGCCCTTCGATTACGCCGAGTACGCCCGCGCGATCCGCGAATTTATCACCGAGACGCAAAAGACCGCCGCGCGCCGCAAACTCGTTGACTCGTTCGACACCGCAGCCATGCTTGACGCCGCTAAAGATTTGGAAGAAGAAGCCAAGCGCGTCCGTGAACGTCAGGGCGAGGCGTTGGCAGAGAGCGAGCGAACCCGCGTGCGCGCCGACGATGCCAACCCGCGCGCTGTCGTGCGTCTGCGGCGCATCAACGACAGCCTCATCGCCGCCGAGCGCGCCTTGACCGACGAACGCGGCTTGCGCGGACGCGATTGGTACAAGCATCAGATTTACGCGCCGGGTTTTTACACCGGCTATGCCGCACAGCCGCTCCCAGACCTGCGCCAAGCCATCGAAGATCGCAACGCCGCCAACGCCCGTGAAGCGGCGAGCCGAATCACAGCGGCGATCAGACGAGCCGTTGATGTGCTGAGAGACGGAAAATAAAAGAGGGCGCGTGCTGGGAGCGCAGGCATCCCTGCCCGCCTTGAGCGCGTCAGCGCGAACAAAGGTCGAGCGATCAAGATGCTTGCGAGTGGCTACGCGAAATCATTAGCTCGCTCACGCGAGCTTGCGGGCAAGATGCCCGCGCTCCCAGCAAGAACGTGTCGCTGATCACAGCACAAATACTCTCAAACCTTATTTCTCGCTTTTTACGTCCGGGATTTTCTTTGCCGCTTCGATGATCTCTTGCATCTCGTCGAGGGCTTGTTCGAGCGACTCGCGCTCTCGCCCTTCGGTCGCGCTGTCGCGCAGCGGCGTGAGTTGGGTGAGAAAGTGTGTGGAGGCTGCGGCCAGTTGCTTGACGGCTTTCGGAAGGAGGGGACTATCGGGACTGCGCGCGGCGGTGTCGTCGATGTTGGTGATCGCTTCGTCGAGAATGCGCGCAATGTCGGAGAGCAGTTCGGCGCGCGTGCGCTGCGGCAACTCGCCCCATTTCTCGATCTCTTTGGGCGTTTGCTTCGACTGCGCGGCCTGCGGATCAATCACACTCAGGAGGCGGCGCTCGGCAGCTTTGATGAAAACTTGCGTGCGCTTGTCTAACTCTTGACTGTCGCGGACTAATTCGATCTCTTGCGGCGTTAGAGATTCGCGCTGCGACTGCCGCGCCGCGCCGGCGCTAGTGGCGACGAGCAAGACGAAGATAACGGCGAGACTGAGCGCGATAAAATGTGTGTGGCGGGAAACTATCGTCGTGTGCATACGGCTTAAACTCTACTCGTTGAGCTGCGGGCGATCCGGACTGTTATTCGGAGTGGCCGGCGGAGGTTTGGGTTGTTCTTGCGGCGGCTCTGTGCTGAAAGAAGTTTTGTTGATCGGTTCATCGCGCAGGACGGTGTTGCCGTAGAAAGCGTTGAGGGCGTCAGCGCGTGCTTCTTGCGCGAACTTGATTGCCGCGCGCAGATTGCCGGCGTATTCCGGCGGCGTCGTGCGGCGCATCGCTTCGATCCGCGAAGCGTGCTTGTACAACGCTAATTCGATTCGCTTGAACTGATCGCGCATTTTACCATCGTCCCGTTTGGCTTGTTTCAGAAAGCTGATCGCGTCACGGATCAAGGCTTGGTAAATCCCTAATTCGGCAGTCGCCGGATCGAAGCGTTGTAGTTCTGTCTGCTGCTCGGCGCGCAGCAGATGATCCTCCGCGAGCGACAAACTTAGGCGCGTGCGCTTCCTGATGTCCGTCTCGGCAGATAACTGCGCCCGCTCCGCTGTCGGGATATATTTCATCGGCGGCGGCGCGGGCTGCGGCGGCAACACTTGATCTTGACCGCGCATCTCCCCGCCGAGACATATCACGCAGGCCAAAGCCGCCAGTCGGACAAACTGTAAAGTAAGACGTGGATGAATAATTTGAGGTGGTCTCATCATTCGAGAAAAATAAACCACGAAGCGCGCGAAGAAGTGAAGAGCGGAAGGCAGTGAATAGTGAATAAGAGATAGGCTTTCATTCATCATTCCGTATTCCGAATTCATTATTTCTTCCGCTTCGCGCCTGCGCCGCGCTTGATTTGATTCCGTAAGCTCGGCAGACGTAACTGAACCTTCTCGATCTCTAGCTCATTCTGCTGCGCGCTAGCTTGCGCCAGAAACTTCTCGTAATTCAAGAGCGCCGACTCGAACTCGCCGAGCAGATCATAACAACGCGCGAGCAAGAAATAGACAACCGCATTTTCCGGTTTCGCTTGCGCGAGCCATTGATATTCGACCAGTGCTTGCTCGTAGAGCTTCAGCCCGTCGAGCGCGGTGGCGAGGTTCGCGTGTGCTGCATAGTTGTCGGGAGCGGCGGCGATGACCCGGCGCAGGAGCGTGATCGCCTCTGTGAAACGTCGCGCTTGCACGAGAGCCGCTGCGAAGCCGGTCGCGTAGTCGGCGTTGTCGGGTTGCAACTCAAGAGCGCGTTGGAAGTGTTCGAGCGCGCGTGCCGGATCGCTCGTGCGGTAAGATTCGCCCACTTGTGCGTGCAAACTCGCGAGCGTCGATTTTAAGCGCGGCGCGTCAGGTTGTGCGCGCAGCATGATCTGTAAATCTTCAATCGCCTTTTCAAATTGCCCTTCGTCGGCGCGCAGCAGGGCGCGTTCTTCGAGGGCGGACAGTTCATTTGGATGGAGTTGTAACGCCCGTTCAATGCTGGCTGCCGCAGCCGTTTTGTCACCGGCAGCACGCTCAATACGTGCGCGCGCGACCCACGCGGAGACCGGAGCGCTTGTTACCGAAGTCGCTTGCCGCGCCAACCTGAGAGCTTCATCTTTCGCGCCCGCGCGCAAACGCAGGGAAGCTAAAGCGAGCAGAGTCGCGTGGTCTTGCGGATCGATCTCGACAGTGCGGCGTAAGAATGGCTCGGCCTCGCGGTCGCGTTCGGCGCGGACGAGGAGTAGCCCCAGAGACGCTAGCGGCAAAGCCCACTGCGGACGCTGGCTCGCCGCGCGGCGCAGAGCTTGTTCGGCCTCCGACAAACGTCCGAGAGAAATCAGCGCGCGCCCCTTTTGTATCTCCGCTTCAGGAAATTCCGGGCGCAACTTGAGTGCCGCGTCGTAGAGCTTCAGAGCTTGTTCTAGATCATTCTTGGCGTGCGCGTCTTGCGCCCGTTCAAAAACGCGCGCCGGATCGTCTGTGTCCTCGCCGGCGAGGTTGCCGTCTTGCGCGCGCAGCGGGGCGGCGCTCAACGCGATGAAAAGCATTGAGAGCGCGGCCAACATCGCGCTAGAGCGAATCAGCGAAGGCATCTCTGGATAGCTGCTGTGGGGGGTTGAAAATCAGTTGAATGATGAGAACGACGCTCAGATCATTCTCGCTGCGAGCATAGCACGCACATTCGCCGAGCGTCCACGCGATGCCCGCGCGCTTTGTTCAATGTGCGCGCGTTGTATGGATGACGGGTTGCATCCGTCAAGATGCCTGAGCTAACATGCCGGCCATTCCTGATTTAGACAATCGCCACGATGCGTTGATGATGAGCCGCGCGGCGGCGCGTGTGTGCATCCGCCGGGCGTGGAGCGACCGAGACTGTGAATAGTTTAGCCGTCGAAGAAGAGTTGATCAGTGAGCGCGACGGAGATTCTGTTTCGCCTGAAGCGAGGCGGAAAGAAGAGGAGTTGCGCGCTCTCTTGCGCGGCCTCGGCTCGGTCGTCGTCGCTTTCTCCGGCGGAGTCGATAGCTCATACGTCGCTTACGTAGCGCACGCCGAATTAGGCCACCGCGCTTTGTGCGTGACCGGCGCATCGCCCAGCCTCGCCGCGCACCAACGCACGCAAGCTGCCGAGATCGCGAAACGTTTTGGCTTTCAGCACGAGACAATCAGCACCGAAGAGGTGAGCGATCCGCGCTACGCCGCTAACGCCGGCAATCGTTGTTACTTTTGCAAAACCGAACTCTACGGCAAACTCGCGCCGCTGGCCCTCGAGCGTGGCTTCGCCGGTGTCGTTGACGGATCAACGATGGACGATCTGGGCGATTACCGTCCCGGCAGGGCGGCGGCGCAAGAGCATAATGTTAGAAGTCCGCTCGTCGAAGTCGGAATGAGCAAGCGGGAGGTGCGCGAGTTGAGCCGCCGCGCTGGATTGCCGACGTGGGACCAACCGGCCAGCCCTTGCCTCTCTTCGCGCATCGCCTATGGCACGCCCGTCACGATTGAGCGGTTGCGCGAGGTCGAGAGCGGCGAGGAAATTCTGCGAGGATTAGGCTTTCGCGAATTCCGCGTGCGCCATCACGACGAACTGGTGCGATTGGAGATCGCGCCGGTAGAGCTTGACCGCGCGCTCAACCGTGAAGTCGCCGACGAGTTGGCTCGTCGCTTCCGCGCGCTCGGCTTCCGCTATGTCACGCTTGATCTGCACGGCTACCGCGCCGGCGCGATGAACGAAGTCTTAAAAACAGTGACGAGTGGCAACTGACGAGTGACAAGTTAAAGAACTTGCCGGTGTTCGTCACTTGCCACTCGTCACTGGTCACTGCTTTTAGGAGATGAGAGATGGCTACTCCAATGGTCGAAGATAAACTCGTGCTGGAGTCAACCGAGACGAACCCGTTTGAGGCGATGATGGCGCGCTTTGATCGCGCGGCCAAGCTGCTGGACTTGAATCCCGATCTGTACGCTGTGTTGCGCGTGCCGAACCGGGAGTTGAAAGTTTACATTCCGGTGCGGATGGATTCGGGGCGCATTCAGGTCTTTGAAGGCTTTCGCGTTCAGCACAATTTCGCGCGCGGCCCCGCTAAAGGTGGTATCCGCTACGCGCCCGACGTGACGATTGAGGAAGTTCGCGCGCTGGCCGCGTGGATGACTTGGAAGTGCGCGGTCGTCAACGTGCCATTCGGCGGCGCGAAGGGCGGCGTGATCTGCGATCCGTTGCAGATGTCGCTGGGCGAGTTGGAGCGTCTGACGCGCCGCTACGCCGCCGAATTGATCGACATCATCGGGCCGGAAAAAGATGTGCCTGCGCCCGACATGAACACGAACGAGCAGACGATGGCGTGGATCATGGATACGTACTCGATGCACGCGCGCCACACCGTCAACGCTGTCGTCACGGGCAAGCCCGTCGATCTCGGCGGCTCGAAGGGGCGGCGCGAGGCGACGGGGCGGGGCATTCTGTTCGTCGTCAACGACGCGATCAAGCGCTTCAAGATGGCTCCTCCCTCGACGCGCGTCGTCGTGCAAGGCTCCGGCAACGTCGGCGGCATCGGCGCACAGTTAATGCACGAGGCCGGCTACAAAGTGATCGCCATCTCGGACGTGTTTGGTGGCATCTACAACCCAAACGGCATCGACATTCCGGCGGCGCTGGAACACTTGAAGGCGACACGCTCTTTCGAGGAATTTGCCGGAGTCGAACAGGTGAGCAATGCTGAGTTGCTCGAATTAGATTGCGACGTGCTGGTTCCGGCGGCGACCGAGAATCAGATCAGGTCGGACAACGCCGGGCGCATTAAATGTAAAGTGTTGGCCGAAGGCGCGAACGGTCCGACGACCGCCGCCGCCGATGAAATCCTACATAACAAAGGTATTTTCGTGATCCCCGACATCCTCGCGAATGCGGGCGGCGTGACCGTCTCTTATTTCGAATGGGTGCAGAATCGGATGGGCTATTTCTGGAAGGAAGACGTAGTCAACGAGCGTTTGCAAGACGTGATGGTTGCCAGCTTTAATGATTTGGTGAAATTCGCCGATACGCACGGCGTCGATACACGCACGGCAGCTTACATGCTGGCGATTGACCGTGTGGCTTATGATACCCGGATGCGCGGTATCTATGCGTGACAAAAACATGTAGGTTTTTTCGCGCTAAGTCGTGAAAAAGTCTTGATTTCCGCCGCAAGGTAGAGTATGGTCTGGCGGAGTTTGCGGTGTCCCAACGCTATCGGAGAGGTGTTTGGGACTCTTAATCGCTCCCGTCACTGCGGCGGGGTAGGCGTTGAAACAACTGAACAATTGAATGAGAGGCGCAAAAGAGGCAGTTCCAGCGCCCGCGAACATTCCTAAAGTGTTCGGCTCCTCTCGCTGCTCCGCTCCGACTACACCAGCGTTTCGTTCTAGGGCGGTAGCAGTCTTAACTTTGACATTTAGTGTGTACGCTTGTAGTTGGAGCGTCTGCGTTCTATCGAAGACCGAAGGTGTCGGGCGCGATGTCTGAAAGCTCAAGCCAACAGCTCATGTCTTGAGACATAGCGTCTATCTTTCGTGTCTGGGAATTGCGCGGTCGCCCCTTCCCGCAAAATTTACATCACTCATTTCGCAGGAGGAATGCGATGAGATTCGCGAGCAGAGCGTTATTCTTAACGCTCACCACGTTGGCGCTGTGTGCCTCAGCCTCAGCTCAAACTTTGCGGTCGGAAGGCGATCCGAGAAATATCGCGCCGACTGTTGGGACGGGTGGCCCTCCGGGCGGCCCGACCGGCTTGTTCACCATTTATGACGGCCAGACGCTGCGTAAGGGTGAATTCACTTTCAGTTTCGCTTACAGCAACTACGACCGTGATCCCGGCAATGTCGATCTTACCGAAGTGCCGGTGAGTTTCCAGATCGGTTTGTCTGACCACTTAGAGTTGTTCTTCAACACCGACGCTTACCGCGGGGTCAAAGTCAACAACCCGCAAAACCTGTCGAGCTTCTACCTGCCGAACTCGCAGTTGTTCCTGAGAGCATTAAACCCGAACGGGACTCTCGGCCCAAACATGCTGCAAAGTCCCGGGGCTGTTGTGCTGGCCCCGAACAACAACGCGGGCATTATCGGCACAGTCTTCCGTCCGGTAGGGAATCAGCCGTTCGTGCAGTTCCCGTTCGTCGGCGGCACGGCGGGCAACTTCGCCAGCGGCTTCGCGGGAGTGAACTCGCAATTCACGTTCACACTCGGCACGCCCAGCGGGAACACCGGCAACTTTGACGCGGCGGGCAACTTCCCCGGCATCGGCTCGATCTTCGGCAGCATTTTGCCGGGCATCGTGCTGACGACGAGGGTTCAACCGGCGTCATCGACCACCCCGGGCATACCGGGAGGCACTTCGGCCATCGTGGTCCCGTCTGCGTTCACGGTCGCGCCGACATACCTGCCGGACGCCCCATTTGTGAACCGCATCTACGGTGAATCGAGCTTCAACACCTTTACCATTGGTGCGAAGTATCGCTTCAACGGCCCGAACAATGCGTTTGGTGTCGGCTTGATTCCGTTCTACCGATTCTATGCCGATAAAGCTGACGACGCCTCCGGCTTTAACCAATTGCAGCGTGGCTCTAGTCCCGGCAGCAGCCTCGGCGACTTCGGTCTCGTGTTCTTCGCCGATGGACGTCTGACCAAGCACATCAACATCTCCGGCAATTTGGGTTACATCTTAAACAGCAACCCGAAGAGCGAGGCGTTGGGTGATGTGGTGTTGTTGGATCGCCCGGACGAAGTGATCGCGGGCATCGGCTTTGACTTCCCGGTGAATAACAACTTCCAGCCGATCCTCGAATTGAAGTCGGTGCAGTATGTAGGCGGGCGCACGCCAAACGCTTTCCAGAACAATCCGGTGGATTTTCTGGCCGGCGTCCGCGTCTTCCCGCGCCGCTTCTTGGGCTTCAGCGCGGCTTATCGCTTGCACCTGAATCAGCAGGGCGACCGTCTCTTCAACGACGCCGATCCGGCTGATTTCCCGGCTGGCTTCGTCCAGTCGGAAGACCCGCACGGCTACCTGTTCCAATTCTTCATCGGACATCGCAACGAGCGTCTGCCGGAGACGCTGCCGAACCAGCCGCCGACCGTGACGCTCGCCGCGAATCCAACAAGGGTCACACTGCCGGCGAACTGCGGGCCGGAGCAGATTCCTGATGCGGATTGCACGCCGACCAGCACGCAGGTGCAACTCTCGGCCAGCGCGAGCGACCCGGACGGCGATACTCTGCTATACACTTACACCGTCACTGGCGGTCGCATCGACGGCGACGGCCCGAATGTGACGTGGGATTTGGCGGGCGTTTCGCCGGGTACTTACACGGCGAACATCGAAGTTGACGACGGCTGCGGCTGCGTGGCTTTCACATCGACGACGGTAACGGTTGACGCCTGCACTTGCCTTACGCCGACGCCGACGCCGACTCCAGAACCGACGCCGACTCCAGAACCGACGCCGACGCCAGCTCAGGCTAGGAAGTTCGACGAGTACGGCAACATCGCTCGCAATGATGTCAAGGCTCGCCTCGACAACTTCGCTATCGAGTTGCAGAACGATCCGGGCGCGCAGGGCTACATCATCGCTTACGGCGGACGCCGTGGCCCGGCTGGTGAAGCTCAGACCCGCGCCGACTTCGCGCAGAATTACTTGGTCAACACGCGCGGAATCGACGCAGGCAGGCTCGTCACCGTTGATGGCGGATTCAGGGAGGAGGCTACGACTGAACTCTGGATTGTGCCTTCTGGCGCGCCGCCGCCCACGGCTTCGCCGACGGTTGACGCCAGCGAGGTACAAGTCATCAGGCGACGCGCGCCGAGGCGTCGTCGCGGTCGTCGAGACGATGACGAGTGACCTTAACCGACGCGCGTTTCTCGTCAAATGAAACGCGACCTTCTCCGAACGCGGGCGATGTTTCTCAAAGGAAGCATCGCCCGCTTCGCTGTGTGCGCGCCACTCGAACATAGAAAAGGGTACAACCGCCATAAACTCACGCCGCATCCTATCCTCGTGAGACGCTCTCCTGCTACACTCTCATTTGTGGAAGTTGCCGCGTAGCGGCCTGTGTCTTCGCCTCTTCAGCGCGCAGACATCACCAATCGCTAAACATTAAAAGGGATATGATCCAACAGATGAAAAAGTCCGTCTCGTTATCACTGCTCATCACACTCCTCGCTTCGCTCATTGTTTACGCTCCGTTCGCCGCTTCGGCCAGTTTGCGGGAAGACGGACGAATGACGACCACCGACTCGGCAGAGCGCCCGATTGACTGGACGGTGTCGGGGCCGATGGGCGGCGATGTGCGCTCGCTGGCGGTCGATCCGAAAGACCCGCAGCGGCTTTACTTCGGCACGATTGACGGGCAACTCTACACTTCAAAGGACGGCGCGCGGACTTGGACGCACTTGCCCAATTTCAATCGCCCCGGACTCTACATTGACAACCTCCTCGTCGATCCGCGCGACTCAAAAATTATTTACGCCGCCGCGCACCGCCACAAAGAGCCGGGCGGTTTTTTCAAAACTATCGACGGTGGCGAGACGTGGACCGAAGCGGCTGAATTGAAAACCGAAGCTATTCATTCCTTAACCCAATCGCCTTCAGAGCCGGACGTGCTGATCGTCGGCTCGAATCGCGGCATCTGGCGTTCGGCTGACGGCGGCGAGGCTTGGTCGCAACTCTCCACCTCCGCATATCCGGGACTGATCAATGTCGAATCGCTCGCCGTCGATCCGCGCTCATCCGAAGTAATCTATGCCGGCACTTGGTATCTACCTTATAAAACCTCCGACGGCGGCCAGACTTGGAGTTCGATCAAGACGGGCATGATCGATGATTCGGATGTGTTCGCCATCGAGGTCAACCCGCGCAATCCCGATCACGTGATCGCGTCGGCGTGCAGCGGCATTTATGATTCAAAGAACGGCGGCGCGCAGTGGCGTAAGGTGCAGGGCATCCCTTCGCAGTCGCGGCGCACGCGCGCGATCCTTCAGCACCCGTCTGTCGCCGGCACGGTCTATGCCGGCACAACCGAGGGCTTCTGGCGCTCGCTCAACGGCGGCGATTCGTGGATGCTGACCACTTCCCGGCAGCTTGAGATCAACGCCATCGCCGTCCACCCCGAAGCGCCGCAGATCGTTTACATCGGGACGAACAACTACGGCGTGATGATCTCGCGCGACAGCGGCAAGACTTTCGTTCCCACCAACGAAGGCTACAGCGGGCGGCGCGCTTACTCGATCCTGCCGGATCGCGAGCGCGAGGGGCGCATCTACGCCACGACCATCAACACGGCCACCGGCGGTGGCTTCTTCTTCGTCAGCAATGACGGCGGCCTGACGTGGCAGCCCTCGATGCGGAACATGCCGAACCGCTTGATCGCTTACTCGATCCTGCAAGACAAGACGGACGGCAACATCATTTATTTGGGGACCAATCTCGGCATGTACCGCTCGACGGATCGCGGCGCGTCTTGGTCCCCCATTGGTGCGCCGGACGAGGAGTCTCCGAGCGTCAAAAAGTCTTCGTCGTCGCGCCGGCGGGGTGCGCCGCCCGTCGCCGCGCGACGCCCCGATGAGCGGGTCAAACTCGCACAGCAAGCGCTCGCGCTCGCCGGTTACGATGTTGGCGCGCCCGATGGCATTGCTGGGCCGCGCACCGGCGCCGCGTTGCGAAAATTTCAGGCCGCGAAGAGCGTGCCGCAAACGGGCCAGCTCGATCACTCAACGTTGGCGGCTTTGGGACTCGCCGGTGGAATGCAGACAGGCAGCCTCGCGCAATCAATTCTCGACGCGCCCATCGCATTGACAGAGACGGTCAACGCGCTCACTTATGGGACCGATCCGGCGAGCGGCCAGCCCGTCATTCTCGCCGCGACCAACGGCGGCCTCTATCGAACATTCGATCCGCTCAAGGGTTGGCAGCGCATGGCGTTCGGCGCGAGTCAGGACGCGCGCACGCTCTGTGTTGCCAGCAACTCGCAACGCCCGGAGACGATCTGGGTCGGCACTTCCACTTCGGGCGTGCTGGTCTCACACGATAGCGGCAAGAACTGGCAACAAGTTGAGGGCGTCCCGGCGATAGCTCCGATCAACGTCATCGAACAAGACCCGCAGCGACCGGAGAACATTTACGTCGGCACGACGCAGACGCTCTACGTCTCACGCGACAGTGGCGAAAAGTGGCTGCGGCGCGGCGGCAATCTGCCTTACGGCAGCTACACCAGCATCCTGATCAATCTGCACAACCCGGACGAGATTTTCGTCGGCAGCGCTTACGAGCGGCTGGAGAATAACGGCCTC
>Ga0136614_10001077_pt1 | contig 15497 bp, 14 predicted proteins | sample AntDrymUQ2792106_2_FD_106643 | JGI IMG/M metagenome (GOLD analysis project Ga0136614, IMG submission 106643) | Polar desert sand microbial communities from Dry Valleys, Antarctica - metaG UQ279 (21.06) | ecosystem: Environmental > Terrestrial > Soil > Desert | place: Antarctica: Dry Valley... | reverse complement strand
GCCGCCGGCGCCGGCGGCCGAGCGCGGCCCGAGCGCCCCCTACGCGGTCGCGTACGAGGACCGACACCTGATCGTGGTGGACAAGCCGGCCGGAGTCGTCGTCCACCCGGCGCGGGGGCATTCGAGCGGAACGCTCGTCCAAGCCCTCGCCGGCCGCGCGACCGGTGGCGACGATCCCTGGCGACCGGGCGTGGTCCATCGCCTGGACCGCGACACGTCGGGCCTGCTGGTGGTGGCCAAGTCCGACGCGGTCCACCGCGACCTGCAGGCGCTCCTGCGCGCGCGCGGCATCCGGCGTGAGTACCGGGCGTTGGTCGAGGGCCGCCCCGGGTCCCGCAGCGGCACGATCGACGCGCCGCTGGGGCGCGACCGCGATCGACGCACGGTCGTCTCGACCCGCACCGACAGGCCGCGCTCGGCCCGGACGCACTTCCTCCAGGTCGAGGCACTACCCCGCACGACGCTGCTCGAGGTCCGCCTGGAGACCGGTCGCACCCACCAGATCCGCGCGCACCTGGCCGCCATCGGCCACCCGGTGGTGGGCGATGCCGCCTACGGGGGCGCGCGGCCGTCGCTCGGCCTTCGGCGGCAGTTCCTGCACGCGGCGCGGCTCGCGTTCGACCACCCGGTCACCGGGGAGGGGGTGGACGTCGGCTCGGCGCTCCCTGCGGACCTCGTCGAGGCGCTCGAGCGGGCGCGCGAAGAGTCGTAGCCACGTTGAATGCAGGGCGTCGGGCTCGGCGCGGGACGATCAGGCGACGAGGTTCGACGCGGGACGTGGGCACCGAAGGTCATCAGATACGGGCCTTGGGTCACCACGTCGGCGCGCGGGCGGTCGAACGCGACCGAACGGCTACTGGTGTCTTCCCGGCGTTACAGACCGCGGCGCGATGTGATCTGACTACACCGACGGGGCGGCAGAGCAGGCCGTCGGCCGGCTCCGGCATGGCTGCCCTATCCTCCCGTCCTCGAGGCAAGCTACCTCCGTCCGCGGCGACGCGGCCCTGCCCGGCGCACGTCCGGGTCCGCGCAACCGCCCGAGCGGAGCGAAACCGAACAAGGGAGCGTCACGTGGCTCATGAGGTGAGCATCAAGGGCCTGCTGGAGGCCGGGGTCCACTTCGGCCATCAGACGGGTCGCTGGAACCCGCGGATGCGGCGCTACATCTTCGGTGAGCGCGGCGGCATCCACATCATCGACCTGCAGAAGACCGCCGTCCTGCTCGGCCAGGCGCAGGAGTACGCCGCGGAGCTGGCGGGGCGCGGCGGGACGCTCCTGTTCGTCGGCACCAAGAAGCAGGCCCGCGATGCGGTCAAGGACGCCGCCGAGCGCGCCGGCATGCCCTATGTCAACCAGCGCTGGCTCGGCGGGCTGCTGACGAACTTCCAGACGATCTCGAAGCGCATCAGGCGCCTGCACGAGCTGACGGAGTGGACGGCGAGCGGCACGCTCGAGCTCCTTCCCACCCGGGAGCGGATCGCGGCCGAGAGCGAGCGCGACAAGCTCGAGATGAACCTCGGCGGCGTCCGCGACATGGAGCGCGTTCCCGATGCCGTGTTCATCGTGGACCTGAAGACCGAGACGATCGCGCTCCGCGAGGCTGAGCGCCTCGGCATCCCGATCATGGGGCTCGTGGACTCGAACTGCGATCCCGCGCCGCTGCTCTACCCGATCCCCGGCAACGACGACGCGATCCGCTCCTGCAAGATCGTCGTCGACGCGATCGGCGACGTCGCGGCGGAGCGCGCCTCGCAGTTCCGGCGGGAGGAGGAGCAGGCGCGCCGCGAGGCCGAGGAGCAGGCACGCAGGGAGGCCGAGGAGCAGGCACGCAGGGAGGCCGAGGAGCAGGCACGCAGGGAGGCCGAGGAGCAGGCACGGCGCGAGGCGGCCGAGAGCGAAGGCGCGGGAGCACCCCAGGGCGAGGCGCCCGGCGCGAGCCAGGAGGTCAGCCGATGAGCACGACCGTGACGGCGAGCGACGTCAAGTCGCTGCGCGAGCGCACGGGGGCCGGGATGATGGACTGCAAGGCGGCGCTCCAGGAGGCCGACGGCGATTTCGACAAAGCCGTCGAGATCCTGCGCGTAAAGGGTCAGGCGCAGGCGGCCAAGCGCGGCGAGCGCGCCGCCTCCGAGGGGGCGATCGAGAGCTACGTCCACGCCACGTCGCGGATCGGCGTGCTGGTGGAGGTGGACTGCGAGACCGACTTCGTGGCGCGCAACGACGACTTCCGCGCCTTCGCGCGCGAGGTCGCGCTGCACATCGCCGCTGCGGCCCCCCGCTACGTGGCCGAGACCGACGTCCCGGAGGCCGAGCGTGAGGCTGAGCTCCGCGTCTACGAGGAGCAGGCCGCCGACAAGCCCGAGCATGTTCGCCCGCGGGTCGCGGAAGGGCTCTTCAGGAAGTGGCTCGAAGGGGTGGTCCTGCTGAACCAGGTGCACGTCAACGAGGACCGTCACGAGGGCAAGACGATCGAGGAGCTTAGGGCGGCGGCGGCGGCGAAGACGGGGGAGAACGTCGTGATCCGGCGCTTCGCGCGCTTCGCGGTCGGGGAGGGATAGCTCGGGAATGGACGCTGCCCGGCGCGAGCCGGAGGCCGTGCCGGCAGCCGGCCGGCAGCCGGTCTTCCGGCGCATCCTGCTGAAGCTGTCCGGGGAGGCGCTGCTCGGCGACCGCGAGCACGGCGCCGACCCCGAGCGAATCACGGCGATCGCGACGCAGGTCCAGGCGCTCTCAGAGCGCGGCGTCGAGGCCGCGATCGTGGTCGGCGGCGGAAACATCTACCGCGGCCTCGCCGGCGCCGCCAGCGGGATGGACCGCGCGACCGGCGACTACATGGGAATGCTCGCGACCGTCCTGAACGCCCTGGCGCTCCAAGACGCGCTCGAGAAGCTGGGCGCAGACACGCGCGTGCAGTCCGCGATCACCATCTCGGAGGTCGCCGAGCCCTACATCCGCCGCCGCGCCATCCGCCACCTCGAGAAGGGCCGCGTCGTGATCTTCGCCGCCGGCACCGGAAACCCGTTCTTCACGACCGACACCGCGGCCGCCCTGCGCGCGCTCGAGATCCACGCCGAGGTGATCCTGATGGCCAAGAACGGCGTGGAGGGAGTCTTCGACGCCGACCCCGCTCAGACCCCCGACGCGCGCTTCCTCCCCGCGGTCACCCACCGGGAGGCGATCGAGCGGAGACTTCAGGTGATGGACTCCACGGCGCTCTCGCTCTGCATGGACAACGAGGTGCCGATCCACGTGTTCAACATGGATGACGAGCGCAATATCGACCGGATAGTCTGCGGCGAGCGCGTCGGGACCGTTGTCTCCACCTGACGGCGCTCGGGGGAGAGGCCGTTGATCGACGAGCTCTTGCAGGACGCGGGCGAGCGCATGGCGAAGACGGTCGGGGCGACGCGCAGCGAATTCGCCACCGTGCGCACCGGGCGCGCCTCGCCGCATCTGCTGGACCGCATCGAGGTCGATTACTACGGCGCGAGCACGGCGCTTCGCCAGCTCGCGAACATCTCCGCCTCGGAGGCCAGACTCTTGACGATCACCCCCTATGACAAGTCCTCGATCAAGGCGATCGAGCGGGCCATCCTCGAGTCCGACGTCGGCCTTACGCCGTCGAACGACGGGAACGTGGTCCGCATCCAGATCCCAGAGCTGACCGAGGAACGCCGCCGCGAGCTCGTCAAGGTCGTCCGCGGCGTGGCCGAGAACGGCCGCGTCTCCGTGCGCAACATCCGTCGCGAGTGCATGCACGACCTCAAGGAGCTGAAGCAGGAAGGCGAGACGGGGTCGGACGAGGAGCACCGCGCGGAGTCCGAGCTGCAGAGGCTGACCGACGCGCGCATCAAGGAGATCGACGACGTCCTCGCGGGCAAGGAGGAAGAGATCCTCGAGGTCTGATGGCCGCCCCCGCGCCTCCAATCCTTCGCGGGACGGTCCGCTGAGCCGGTCACGCCGTGCCCGCTGATCGCGTGGCGATCATCATGGACGGGAACGCTCGCTGGGCGCGCGAGCGCGGCGTCCCGGTGCTTGCCGGGCACCGCCGCGGGGCCGACGCGCTCAAGCGGACCGTCCGCGCCGCGGTCGCGCTCGGCGTCCGCGAGCTGACCGTGTACGCGTTCTCGACCGAGAACTGGACGCGGCCGCGCGCCGAGGTCGATGGCCTGATGAGCATGTTCGCCGACCTGATTGCCTCGGAGACGACGGAGCTCGACGAGGAGGGCGTGCGCATGCGCTTCGTCGGCAGGCGTGAGGAGGTCTCCGAGCAGCTCCAGGAACGGATGCGATGGGCGGAGCGGGAAACCGTCGACAACGAGCGTATGACGCTGTTCATCGCCTTCAACTACGGCGGGCGCGCGGAGATCCTTGACGCGGCGCAGAGGTTCGACGGCGGCGACGAGGCGGACTTCCGCCGCCTGCTGTACGCGCCGGAGATGGGCGACCCCGACCTGCTGATCCGGACGAGCGGCGAGCACCGGCTCTCGAACTTCCTCTTGTGGCAGAGCGCCTACGCGGAGCTCGTCTTCTCCGAGGCGCTCTGGCCGGACTTCGACCGCGAGCACCTGGCGTCCGCGCTCGAGGAGTTCGACGCCCGCCGCCGGCGCTTCGGGGCGCGGTAGTGCCGCCTCGCCGCGGTCGCGGGCGGTCGAGCCGCGGGCGGCGCGGCAGCGGGTCACGCGAGGAGCGTTTCCCGCGTCTGGTCGGCGAGGGCTACGCGCGCGAGCGAGCGGCCGAGTCGCGCGCGCAGCGCGAGCGCCGCCGGGAGGACCGCTACGGCTCTCGTCGCGAGCGATCGGAGACCGGCCCCCGCGTGGCTGCGGCGATCCCGGCGATCGCCTTCGCGATCGCGATCGTCGCGCTCGGCGGCCCGTGGTTCGCGGCCGGGCTGTTCGGGCTCGGCGTCCTGGCGATGCACGAGCTCTACGGACTCATGCGGCGCTCGCGGCCGATCGACCTGGCCGGATTCCTCGTGCTCGGCGCCCTGCTCGTGGCGGCGCTCGTCGGCGGCCGCGAGGCGATGCTCGCGTGCCTCGTCGCGGCGCTCCCGGTGACCTTCGCCCTCGCGCTCGCCCGCCGCGGGCGCGAGAACGTGGCCTGGGGGATCGCGACGACGATCTTCGGGATCCTCTGGATCGGGGTCGCCCTGGCGCACGGCGTGCTGCTGCGCGAGCTCGATCATGGCGGCGCGCTGGTGGCCGACGTCATGATCGGGACCTTCATCGGCGATACCTGCGCGTACTTCGGCGGCCGCGCCTGGGGCCGCCGGCTGCTCGCGCCGAGCATCTCGCCGAACAAGACCGTCGAGGGGCTGCTGGCGGGGGTCGTCGGCGGGACGCTCGCCTTCTGGGGCTTCGCGGTGGCCTACCAGGACTTCTTCGCGGCCGGCGACGCCCTCTTGATCGGCCTCTGCGTGGCGCTCGCCAGTCCGCTCGGCGACCTGTTCGAGTCGCTCGTCAAGCGCGACCTCGAGGCCAAGGACACCGGTCGCTTCTTCGGCGCCCACGGCGGCGTGCTCGACCGGCTGGACGGGGTGCTGTTCAGCGCGGTCGTGGGCTACTACGCCAGCCTGGCGGTGCTCTGAGCAACCGCAGGGCGCTACAGGCCCTGCGTGAACTCGACGACTCCCCCGGATGCCTCCTGCACGCAGCTGAGGCGGCCGGAGGCCTCGTCGGGCACCGGCTTGCAGGCGAAGCCGGGTGGGCCGGTGCCGGGGAAGCCCGAGGCGCCCCACGCCTCGAGCGCGACCGCCGCGTCCTCGCAGGTGATGCCGTTCGCCTCGACGTCGAAGAGCCCGTTCCCGCTGTCCGGGGTGATGACCAAGTCCGGGCACGGCAGGGGACCGGTCTCGGCGTCCTCGGCGAGCGCTTCCTCCTGCGCCTCCTCGGGCGAGCCGTCCTCCGCACCATCCCCGGGGTCCTCGCTGGCGCCGTCGGGCGCCGTCTCGGGCGGCGGCTGCGCGGTCGAGGGCTCGCCGGACGCGGCGGGCGGCGGCGTCTGCTCGGCCTCGGTGCTCGCGGGCTCCTCGTCGCCACCGCCACAGCCGGCCGGCGCGAGTGCGGCAGCTGCGGCCAGTGCGGCGAGCGGGGCGGCCAGCCGTGCTCGCGGGCGTGCGCGAGCTTCCGATCTCGGCATCGGCTCACCTTAGCCAAGCCCCAGGCCGCAGCAGGCGGTCGGCGCACCATCGAGAGGGGCAGTTCGGGTGATGACGTCCGAGCGTGGAGGAGGAGCGGTGACCCAGCTGTCACGCCGGCGTGTCGAACGCCCGGCACTCGCAACACCCTCGTCACACCGTCTTTGACCTGGGCCCCTTCGAGCACCACATGGATGCACGATAGGGCCCAGGTCGCAGCGCCAGCGACCGCATCGACACCTGTGCAACGGAACGCACGCAACCAGCGCACGAGAGTGCTGGGGCCGCGGCGATGGCGCCCTCGCGGGGATGGCCACGGCGACGTCGCCCCGAGCTGCGGGCGACGGCGTCCCGAGCGGGCGGCGCCGCGACACGCTCCCGCGGAGGTCGCGCGGGGCGTCCGCAGGGGCGAGCCGGCCCCCTCCTAGACTTAGCCGCGCATGCGAAAGGTGCTGATCCTCGGCTCCACCGGCTCGATCGGGACGCAGGCGCTTGAGGTCGTAGCCGCGAGCGATGACCTCGAGGTGGCGGGGCTCGCCGCGGACCGCAGCGTGGAGCCGCTGCTCGACCAGGCGTCTCGACACGGCGTCAGCCGCTTGGCGCTGGCCGACCCCGACGCGGCGGCGCGCGCCGCGGAGCTGCGTGACGACGGCGAAGTGCTCGGAGGCGCCGAGGGCCTCGTCGGGCTGATCACCGAGACCGACTGCGACCTCGTGCTGAACGCGCTGGTGGGCTCCGCCGGGCTCGGGCCCACCATCGCTGCGCTCGGCGAGGGAATCGACCTCGCGCTCGCCAACAAGGAGAGCCTTGTAGTGGGAGGCGAGCTCGTGATGGCGCTCGCCGAGGCCACCGGCGCCCAGGTGATCCCCGTCGACTCCGAGCACTCGGCCCTCTACCAGCTGATCGCCTCGGAGCGCCCCGGCACGATCGACCGCCTCGTCCTGACCGCGTCGGGCGGGCCGTTTCGCGGTCGCTCGCGGCCGGAGCTCGCCGACGTGACCCCCGACGACGCGCTCGCCCACCCGACCTGGAACATGGGCGAGAAAAACACGATCGACTCCGCGACGCTGATGAACAAGGGGCTCGAGCTGATCGAGGCCCACCATCTGTTCGGCGTCCCCTACGACAGCATCGACGTGCTGGTGCATCCGCAGTCGATTGTCCACGCGCTCGTGCACTTGAACGACGGAGCGTCGCTCGCGCACCTCGGCCTCCCCGACATGCGCGTGCCGATCTCCTACGCCCTTCACCACCCCCAGCGTTCGGACGTGCCGCTCGACACCCTCGACCTCGCCTCGATCGGCCGACTCACCTTCGAGCCGCCGGACGAAGAGACCTTCGCGTGCCTGCGTCTGGCTCGCGAGGCCGCACGCGCCGGCGGCACCGCTCCGTGCGCCCTGAACGCCGCGAACGAGGTCGCGGTTGCGGCGTTCCTCGCGGGGCGCCTTTCGTTCACCGGCATTCCCGAGCTGATCGAGCGCGTGCTCGAGGAAACATCCTTCGCGGCGGTCGGGCACTTCGCAGACCTCTACCGGGCCGACGCGGCCGCCCGCGAGCGAGCGGCCGAGCTGGTCGAGACGGTGACCGTATGAGCGCCGTGCTCGCCGCCCTCGGCTTCATGGCGCTGATCGTGCTGCACGAGCTCGGCCACTTCGTCGCGGCGAAGGCGGTCGGCATGCGCGTGGAGCGCTTCTCGCTCTTCTTCCCGCCGCTGCTCCTGCGCAAGAAGGTCGGCGAGACCGAGTACGCGCTCGGCGCGATACCGCTCGGGGGCTACGTGAAGATCAGCGGCATGAACCCGGACGAGCAGCTCCCGGACGACGTGCGTACGCGCGCCTACTACTCGCAGCCGGTGTGGAAGCGCATCGTGGTGATCGCCGCGGGACCGGCCGTGAACCTGGTGCTCGCGCTGGTGCTGCTGGTCGTCTTTTTGTGGCTGATCGGCCCGCGTGAGGCGACCGACCGCGTCGGGGCGCTCGAGCCCACCCTGCCGGCGGCCGGCGTCCTCGAGCCGGGCGACCGGCTGCTGGCCGTGGACGGCGAGCGCGGCGACCCGATCGACCTCTCGGAGGCGATCGCCGACCACACCTGCAAGCAGCAACCGCCGGAGGAGGGCTGCGAGGCCGCCACGCCGGCGATGCTGACGATCGCGCGCGACGGCGAGCCGCTCGCTCTGTGGATCACGCCGGTGTACGACCCGATCGAGGAGCGGACCCGCGTGGGCTTTCGCTACGCCGAGGGGCCGCGTAGTCCGTTCTCGTTCGGCGAGTCGCTGGATCTCGCGCTCGAGCAGTTCTGGATCGTGACCCGCGAGACCGTGAAGCTGCCGCTCTACCTGCTCGACGCGGAGCGACGGGACGAGATCTCGGGCGTCGTCGGCTCGTACGAGATCACGCGCCTCGAGATCTCCGACGACCTCGAGAACGGCGTGCGGATCCTCGCGTTCATCTCGCTCGCGCTCGCGATCATCAACCTGTTCCCGTTCCTGCCGCTCGACGGCGGGCACATCTTCTGGGCGGTGGTCGAGAAGATCCGCCGCAAGCCGGTCTCGTACGCGACGATGGAGCGGGCCGGGGTGGTCGGGTTCATGCTCGTGATGGTGCTGTTCCTGATCGGCTTCACGAACGACATCGGCCGCCTCACAGGCGAGGGCTTCGACAGCATCCGCTGACGTGCACGACCCGTTCTCCGGGGGGTCGAGACGTGCGATAGTGCGCGCAGCGCGGCCGGACCGGCCGCCCCGGAGCGAGCGATCGAGGGGGAGCGAGCGATGGAGTCGAGCACCGCCACGCAGGGTGAGCGTCGCGAGGAGCGCGCGCTCGCGCAGGACACGGTCTGCGGCGCGTTCCAGGCCACCGCCGCGGACCACTCCGACCGCGTGGCGATCAGGACCAAGGGCGACGATTTCAGCATCACCTGGGGCGAGTACGCGCAGCGCGTGCGCGCCGCCGCCGCCGGGCTCGCCGGGCTCGGGCTGGCGCGCGGCGAGGCGATGGCGATCATGCTCACGAACCGGCCCGAGTTCCACGTGGTGGACGCGGCGGCGATGCACATCGGCGCCACGCCTTTCTCCGTCTACAACACCTACTCGCCCGAGCAGATCGAGTACCTCGTCGAGGACTCGCAGAGCCGCGTGCTCGTAACCGAGAAGGCGTTCCTCGACCGCATCCAGGCGGTCAACCAGCGCTGCGGCGTCGTGGACCACATCGTCGTCGTGGACGGCGAGGGCGGCGGCGCGGAGGGCAACGGAACGCTGTCGCTCGCGGAGCTCCCCGAGCAGGCCGAGGTCGGCTTCGACTTCGACGCTGCATGGCGGGCGGTCGAGCCCGACGACATCCTCACGTTGATCTACACGTCGGGCACCACCGGGCCGCCGAAGGGCGTCGAGATCATGCACCGCAACTTCATGACGGCCGCCCGATCCTTCGACCAGATCATCCGGTTCCCGGCCGGCTCGCGGGTGGTCTCCTACCTGCCGATGGCGCACATCGCCGAGCGCGCCTGCAGCCACTACCTGCCGGAAGCGTTCGGCTTCACGGTCACCTGCTGCCCCGACCCGCGCCAGGTCGTCGCCTACCTGCCGGAGGTGCGGCCGAACTGGTTCTTCGCGGTCCCGCGAATCTGGGAGAAGGCGAAGGCCGCGCTCGAGGCCGGCATGGCGGCCGAGGAGGACGAGCAGCGAAAGCAGGCCACGACCTGGGCGCTCGACGTCGGCATGCGTAGGGTGCGCGCCGAGCAGGCCGGCGAGGAGCTGTCCGAAGAGCTGCGCGCCGAGCACGAGAAGGCGGACTCGCTGGTGCTCTCGAAGATCCGTGAGCGGCTCGGCCTGAACGAGGCGCAGTCCGTGAACGTGGGCGCTGCGCCCACGCCGCCCGAGGTGATCGAGTTCTTCCACGCGATCGGGATCCCGCTCGGCGAGCTGTGGGGGATGTCCGAGACCTGTGGCGCAGGCACCTGCAACCGCCCCGACCACGTCAAGATCGGCACCGTCGGGCCGCCCGCGCCCGAGGTGGAGGTGAAGCTCGCCGAGGACGGGGAGGTGCTGGTCAAGAGCGGCGTGGTGATGCGCGGCTATCGCAACCAGCCCGACAAGACGGCCGAGGCGATCGACTCCGACGGGTGGCTGCACACCGGCGACATCGGAGAGTTCGACGACGACGGCTTCCTGCGCATCGTCGACCGCAAGAAGGAGCTGATCATCAACGCCGCGGGCAAGAACATGTCGCCGGCGAACATCGAGGCCAAGGCGAAGACGTCGAGCCCGCTGATCGGGCAGGTCGCGGCCATCGGCGACCGCAGGTCCTACATCACGGCGCTGATCACGCTCGACCCCGACGTCGCCCCGGGCTTCGCCAATAAGAACGGGATCGAGGACGACTCGTTCGCTGCGCTCGCGGAGGAGGAGGCGGTGGTCGAGGAGGTGCAGCGCGGCATTGACGCCGCCAACGAGGATCTCGCCCGCGTGGAGCAGATCAAGCGGTTCAAGGTCCTGCCGACCGACTGGGAGCCTGGCGGCGAGGAGCTGACGCCGACGATGAAGCTGAAGCGCAAGCCGATCGCGGAGAAGTACGCCGACGAGATCGAGGCGCTGTACGCCGGGTAGGTGCGGCGGCGCTCGTCGCTACTGGGCGACGCTGCGGCGGCTGGGCCCGCACCCACGGGCTCGGTGCCCGCTCGCGAGGCCGAACCTCCCGCGCCTGCGCCCCGAGCCGCAGGACGCGATGCCGATGCCCCACCCGAGCAGCGGCCAGATCGGCCAGAAGTAGCCGGCGCCGGACGTCGCCCACACGGCAATCAGCAGGAGGTTGACGATCACGAAAGCGCCGACCTCGCCGCGCAGGACGGTCCGCAGCGGCCGCCGCTCGCGCGCCGGCGTCGGCTCGATAACGGGGAGGTCGCTAGTGAGCGCCGCGAGCTCGGAGCGCGTGGCCGCCGAGTAGGCGCGCCCCACGCGCTCGGCCAGCTCGTCCGTGTCGAGGCGGCCTTCCGCCGCGTGATCGCGCAGGAGCGTGGCCGCGCGCTCGCGCTCGGCGTCGGAGGCGCGGACGCGGGAGGCGCGTTGGTCCGACGCGCGGACGTCGGAGGGGAGGGGGTTGGTCGGCTCGTCGCTCATCGCAGGCTCCTCGGCGGGGTCTGGTCGCTCCGCACCATACCATCCGATTCGGAGTATTGCAACGCGGACTCCGTGGGCGCAAGCGGGCCGCCGGCCACCGCCCAGCAGTCGGACGCCGGGCTCGCCGGCCGAGGTCGATGTCCTTCTCGCAGATGGGCATCAAACAAGTCTCACGTAATGACCATTCCACGAAGGAGACATGCCTGCGCCCGGCGGGGCGGCGGAGGCGCGGACCGGCGGAGGCGGCGGCCCGGCGAAGGCGGTCGCGGCGCCCCGGGCGGCAAGGGCGCATCGCGGGCGCGAGCGCGGCCGGACCGCGCGGAGCGCGCCGCTAGGCTCTACGCGATGGCTTCGAGACGCCAAATCTGGGTCGGAGGCGTCCCGATCGGGGGCGGCGCGCCGGTCGCGGTGCAGTCGATGACCAAGACCGAGACGGCCGACTACGACGCCACGATGCGCCAGATCCGGGCCGTGGCGGACGCCGGCGGCGACCTCGTACGGGTCGCGGTTCCGCGCGAGAAGGACGTGGACGCTCTCAAGCGAATCGTCGTGGAGTCGCCGATCCCGGTGATCGCGGACATCCACTTCAACTACACGCTTGCGCTGAAGGCGATCGACGCCGGCGCTCACTGCGTCCGGCTCAACCCCGGCAACATCGGCGGCCCGGACAAGGTCGCGGAGGTGGCCGAGCGCGCCACGCGCGCGGGCACGCCGATGCGGATCGGCGTCAACTCGGGATCGCTTCCCAAGCACCTGCACGAGCTGGAGCGCGAGAGCCCCATCGAAGCGCTGGTCAGCGCCGCGGTCGAGTTCGTCGAGCTGATGGAGCGGCTCGAGTTCGAGGACTTCAAGGTCTCGATCAAGTCCACCAGCGTGCCCAACACGATCGCGTCGAACAGGCTGCTCTCGGAGCGGATCGACTACCCGCTCCACCTGGGCATCACCGAGGCCGGCACCAAGTGGTCGGGCTCGCTCAAGTCCGCGGTCGGTCTCGGGACGCTGCTCGCCGACGGGGTGGGCGACACGATCCGGATCTCGCTCTCGACGTTCCACGCCGAGGAGGAGGTCAAGGTCGCCTGGGAGATTCTCAAGGCGCTCAAGCTTCGCGAGCGCGGGCCGGTCCTGATCGCGTGTCCCACCTGCGGCCGGCTCCAGTTCGACATGGACACGGTCGTGGTGGAGATCGAGAAGCGGCTCGAGTCCTACGAGGAGCCGATCGAGGTCGCGGTGCTCGGCTGCGCCGTCAACGGGATCGGCGAGGCGTCGCACGCCGATTTCGGCATCACCGGCGCGAAGAACGAGGGGCTCATCTTCGCCGAGGGCAAGCCGCTGCGCAAGGTTCCGCAGGACAGGCTCGTCGACGAGCTGTTCGTCGAGATCGACCGCTCGCTCGAGCGCGGCCGGACCGAGGCCGACGCCGACCAGGCGCGCGAGGGAGCGGACTGGCTGCGTCGCATCGAGGATGAGAACGCCGGCGAGCTGACCCCGGAGCGGATCGCCGCGATGGAGGCGGCGGCCGCACGCGCGCCCGATGGCGAGGAGTCCGAGGCCGCAACGAGCGTCCTGGCCGCCGAGCCCTCCGGAGAGGACGAGCACGTGAGGCTCGACGAGGCGGTCTCGCCGACTGCCGGCCGGCGCTTCACGAGGGCCTGAGCCGGGCCCCGGACGGCAGTCCGAGACGCACGCCGCGCGCTAATAGACTCGGCGCGTGACCCGCCTGAGCGGCTATTTCCTACCCACGGTCAAGGAAGCGCCGGCGGACGCCGAGGCCGTCTCGCACAAGCTGCTGGTGCGCGCCGGCCTGGTGCGCCAGCTCGGCGCCGGCATGTGGAGCTTCCTGCCGGCGGGCTGGCGCACGCACCGCCGCGTCGAGCAGGTGATCCGCGAGGAGCTCGACGCGATCGGAGCGCAGGAGATGCTCCTGCCGGTGCTGAACCCGGCCGAGATCTGGCGCCGCACGGGCCGCCTCGAGATCGAGGAGCTCTTCAAGCTCCAGGACCGCCGCGGCACGGAACTGGCGCTCGCCATGAGCCACGAGGATCCGCTGACGTACCACGTGGCGCGCGAGGTGCGCTCCTACCGTGACCTGCCGCTGATCCTCTACCAGTTCCAGGTCAAGGAGCGCGATGAGCCGCGCCCCCGAGCCGGCGTGCTGCGCACGCGCGAGTTCGTCATGAAGGACTCCTACAGCTTCGACCGCGACCCCGACGGCCTCGGCCGCGCCTACGAGCTCCACACCGGCGCCTACGACCGGATCTTCGACCGCTGCGGGCTGCGCTGGTACCGCGTCGAGTCGGACGTGGGGATGATGGGCGGGTTCGGCGCGCACGAGTACATGGCGCCGTGCGCCGCCGGGGAGAACGAGGTTGCGCTCTCCGACGCCGGCTACGCGGCCAACGTCGAGGTCGCGAGCGCCGAGGCGCAGCCGGTCGAGGGACTGCCGGAGCCGCTTCCCGAGCCGGAGGCGGTCGACACGCCGGGTAGCGCAAAGATCGACCAGGTCGCCGCGGTGCTGGACGTTCCGGCGGGCGCGCTGCTGAAGGCGATCCCGGTCGTAGCCGACGATCGCGGCCCCGTGCTGTGCCTGGTCCGGGGGGACCACCGCCTCAACGAGGTCAAGCTTCGGAACGCGCTCGGCACCGCCGCGCGGACGGCGAGCGAGGACGAGGTCGAGCGGCTGTTCGGCGCCCCGCCCGGGTTCATCGGCCCGGTCGGGGCAGGCACCGCGATCGTGGCCGACGAGGCGCTGCGCGGCGCCCGCGGCATGGTGGCGGGCGCCAACCGGCCCGACGCGCACCTGCGCGGTGTCGAGCCCGGGCGCGACTTCGAGCCCGAGTGGGCGGACATCCGCGCGATCGAGGCCGGCGACCGCTGCCCGGCGGGCGCGGTGATCACGATCGAGCCGGCGATCGAGGTGGGGAACATCTTCAAGCTCGGCACGCGCTACTCGGAGCCGCTCGGCGCGACCTACCTCGACGAGGACGGGCGGGAGCGGCTCGTCTGGATGGGCTCCTACGGGATCGGGCCGGCGCGCGTGATGGCGGCCGCCGTCGAGCAGTACGCCGACGAGCAGGGCATCTCCTGGCCGCGGTCGATCGCGCCCTTCGACGTCGAGCTCGTCGGGCTCGGCAAGGACGGCGATCAGGCGCGCGGAGTGGCCGACCGGCTCTACGACGAGCTCCGCGAGGAGGGCCTCGAGGTGCTCTACGACGATCGCGCCGACGCCAGCGCGGGCGAAAAGTTCGCCGACGCCGAGCTGCTCGGGTGCCCGCTGCGGGTCACCGTCGGCCGGCGCGGGCTCGAGGCGGGCGAGCTCGAGGTGCAGGTGCGCCGGGGGCGCGAACGGTCCGCGGTGGCGCTCGAAGGCGCGGGAAAGGAGGTGCGCGAGCTGTGGCGCGCGCTTCCCTGACCAAGCGCCGGCTGGTCGGGCTCGACCGCTCGACGACGGCGCCGGAGACGCTCAAGGGACAGCCGCTGCGGCCTTTCACGGTGCCGAACGTGGTCGGCTTCGTCAGGCTGGGACTCGTGCCCGTGTTCCTCGCGCTGGCCCTCGGCTCGGGGGACGGGCGCGCCACCTCGGCGGCGGTCCTCTACGCGGTGATCGGCGCGAGCGACTACCTCGACGGCCTGCTCGCCCGCCTCACGGGCCAGTACAGCCGCCTCGGCGCCCTGCTCGACCCGCTCGTGGACCGGCTCTACGTCCTCTCCGGCGTGATCGTCACCTGGCACTTCGAGCTCCTGCCGCGGTGGGCGCTGGCGATCCTCGCGGGCCGCGAGGTCATGATCATGGGCCTCACCTCGATCGCGCTCAGGCGCGGGCGCGACCTCGAGATCAGCACGCTGGGACGGTGGGCGGTGTGGCCCACGATGTTCTCGATCTTCCTGGCGATGGTCGCCGAGACCTGGCTCTCGACCGCGCTGCTGCTGGTTGGAGTGGGGATGACTCTGGTCGCCACCGGGCAGTACGTGGCCGCCCTACGCGGCGGCGGCGACTACGCGCAGCACTCACCCTCAACCTCGGCTTGACCCCCGGGGTATAGTCGACATCGTGAGCATGCACTGCCCCGAGTGCGGGTTCGTCAACACGGAGGGCGCCAACTACTGCCAGAAGTGCGGCGCGTTCCTCGGCGACGTGGGACCGCCCACGTCCGACACCACGGTGGCCTACCAGGTGACCGACACCGGCGAGCAGAAGCCGGTGGACCTGGACAAGATCGCCGCGGAGGGGGCGACGCTCGTCATCCGCTC